>Ga0181408_1000269_pt1 | contig 16911 bp, 27 predicted proteins | sample 31SPOviralmetaG_FD_130137 | JGI IMG/M metagenome (GOLD analysis project Ga0181408, IMG submission 130137) | Marine viral communities from the oligotrophic San Pedro Time Series (SPOT) site, San Pedro Channel, CA, USA - 31 SPOT_SRF_2012-02-16 | ecosystem: Environmental > Aquatic > Marine > Strait...
AAGTAACGATCCTTCAAAGTTTCTAAAGAAAAATTATTAAGTGTTTCTTCACGATCATAGTCAATCTGAATCCCTAAATAATCCTGTATGCCAATCTTTGATGTCATTCAAATCATCCTTCTCTTTTAATTGGGCTTGTCTGTAGCCCCTAGTTCTTGCTTTACTTTTAGATTTCTTTTTCTTCTGAAACCTTTCAACTCTCTCTGCTTTTCTATCCCAACTTGTCACCCGGATTCTCCAGCATGTAAGTAATCAACCGCTCTTCATACCAACGAGCCTTGCGGAGATCTTCAATAGGTTTCTTCTTATATCTAAAACGCCACTGATATTTAAGAGCGTTACCTCTTAGATAACCTATGTACTCATCGTGTGTAAGCATACCTTGAATAGCTTCAATACATTCCATACCGCCATTGTTGTAATGCTCTGGCTTGTGTACAGGATCAAACTTATAATCTCCATATAGAGGATGAGCGTTAGGTTCATCATCATCATAAACATAATTCCAAGTATCAGCTACAGGTGTTGCTGTAGGTATTTTAGATCTTTCATCTTTAATAGTTTTAAAACTCATCCTGTTCCATTCCTCCGGTGTTATGTTATCAATGCTCATTGCATCTCCAAATCAAGTTTATCATTACGTTTCTTAAACTCTTCAGTTTTCCTAGCAGCCTTGTCAATCCAACTGTCGGGTATACTTTCTTCACTAAACCATCTAAACCCGTTAGCTTCTGCCCATTCTGCATGAGATCTTTTAGTACCATCCTTACGACGCTTGGCTCCCGGCATAGGGGCTGATGGGTTAGCAAACAAGAATACCAGTTCAGTATTTTTAGGCAGCACTTTTTTAACCCATATGTACTTATTGTATTCTTGGAAGTCCCAGAACCTTCCCTTAGATTCAAGAAGGATCTTCTTCCTACCTACCTTTTTAACGAAATCAGGTTCGTACTTATGCTCAATGATATAAGAAACATAATCTGTGTGGTGTTCCCAATCTTTTAGAATTGATTCGTGTAACACCATCTCCCAGATAGAGTCGTACTTGTTACCGTCTTTCTTTACAAGCTTTGGGCGAGGTACTCTAGGCTTGCGCCAGCCGCTGGGTGATTTCTTTTTAGTACTCATCAGCCACCTGATGGTTTTTGGCAAGAGCCTCTAAGTCAGTCATTGTTATAGAAGTTAACTCGCGCCCACGCTTTACTAATTTCTTAATCCCCTTACGTACCCACTTAGGGCTATAAAAACTGAGACGTATTTCTCTGTTGACAAAAAAGTAGTTAGTGTCAGGTAAGTATTGATCTAAGTTATTTACATTTAGTTTTTCGTGGTCGCTCTCAGGAACAAGAGTTTTCAACCATTCTAATAGTAGCACATCGGAATGTCTTGAGATAGCTTTACAAGCTCTAGAGTTCATTTACAATCTCCGTTACTCTGGGGGTGGATTTAACTTCGGTTAAGTATACAGGGCCTTTAGAGTACATAAAGGTTCGCAATCCTTCACCATCATTAGCATCCGCATAACAAGAAAACTTGTGCTTGCAATAGAAACAATTCTTATTTAGTTTCATATTGCCTGACTTACCTTCAGGTACAGGATCGTAGCACCTTTCAGGGGGTGTGTCAAGCGCAATAGACTCTTTTAAGTTATTTATTTTACTTTTTATGTTTACCTTATCCAGTTCTTCTGGGATGTATAAGGCAAGCTCACCCGTTTCTTTATTGATTGCTAGGAAACCACCGCCGTCCGTACCTTCAGCGGCCTCATAACCACAAAGCTGGGCGATGTAACCAAAGGGATCATCTTCTGCTAGTGTACCATTAGAGAACTTTTGGAAGGCTCTACCTGATGCCGTCTTAATATCTATGACTTCACCATCTATCTTGCAGTCCATGTGGCCTGTTATCCCTTCAACTGTCACCTCCTTCTGGGCTGAGTTAACCTCATGCCCTGATAGGGTAACCAGAAAAAGTAGTATCTCTTCCAGCAGGTGGCCGTACATAAACTTAATGAAGGTGGACGGTGTTATATCAGAAACAGATCCTTGACTTTTGTTTTCAAACCACAATTGTCTAGCGGGTTTACCTACATTAGACATCCGCAATGTGAACCCGTTGTTACGCTGCTTGGGATTTTTCCACTCATAGAATATATTTTTTATATTATCTCCAAGCTCTTCAATTGCTTCGTCAGGGAAATCAATACCCTCATTGTTACAAAGAGGCTCAAGAGTTTTATAAATATCCTGCACTAAAGTGTTTAAATTTTTAGAAGAGTTCAAGTTGTTCTCCAGCAGGGAATAGTTTATCAAGTTCAGATACAGCCACAGTAGATCCCATATAGAACCACTCGCCTCTACGACCCCTACCTTCCACAGTCAAAGCCTCATGCGCTTTAGATTCGGCAGTACGCCTGTCTGCAACCTTATAAGATTTTACAAGTGAGTAGTTCCTATAGGGAGATCCAGTTTGGAATTGTTTTATTCTATCTTCGGCATCAATAGCCATTCCTACCTTAACCCATCCCGGAAAAGCTGGGTTGTGCATGATATAAATAAAACCACTCTTAACAGTTTCGTATCCTTTTAAAGAACTAAAAGCAGCGTCACCAAGAGTTTTATATCTTCCCGGCTTGTGCAACGGATGAGACTTTGAAATCTCTTTACCGTTTACCCACATCCTTCGTGCATCCCTAGCCTTAACAGTTTCAGGATTGTCTTTGTAGTAATACGGTCTATTTGTTTTAGGATTTATATTAGTCATCAGTTTTCTCCAGTACAAACCTAGTTATAAAATCAACAATTCCTTTAGAGCGGTAGTGTTTATCTGGACGATGGCCTTTATAATAACGTGCCCACCTTCCAGTAGTATAATAGTAATAATAAGTTCTACTTTCGTGATAAACCCAAAGCATGTTTGCCCTTATTTCAATATCGTATTTGATATTTTTTAAGTCTAAATAATCTTTAACATATTCAAGCGACTGTTCGGTATCGTGCCTAAAAGATACGCTACCATCAGCATACTTACCGTTAAACTTATATTTATATTCTTTATCAGTGTGTTTCTGACCAGTTGCTTCCGACATTATATTCTCCGTCCAGTGGGCAGTTTAAATTAAGTTCAATACCTGCTTGAATGATTGCTTCAACACCAAGCTTGCCTACAGTGTCAGCACTCATTTGTGCTGTCTCAACCTGCCATTCATCATGCACGTTAGCTACAAACTCAGCAGGTAGATCTTTTATTTTCTCATTGAAAATTACAAGGGCCTTCTTCATTACGATAGCACCAGCACTCTGGAGCAAGCTATTCAGCGCAGCATGTTTAGACCTGATGAATATCTTACGTCCATCCAAACCTTTTAAGTATCCCTTTGCTGCTGCTCTTTCAACTTTATCTGTAAGAGTTCTGAATGATGGAAGATTATCGAAGAAAGATTTTCTAAGTTTGCCACCAAGCTTCGCACCTCCGCCAGCCACACTTCCAAGTTTCTCATTTCCTGCCCCGTACAAGAGGGCGTAGATGAAAGTTTTAGCCTGACTTCTTGATTCAAGTCCCGCAGATCTTTGGTTAGCTGTGTGGACATCTCCGTTAACGATTTCATTAGTATAGTCCTCATCATTAAGATAGTGTGCAAGCATTCTCAACTCAAGGCCGCTGGCATCGATACCAACTAGCTTGTGTTGTTTAGGTACAGTCCAGCAAGATCTACAGTCTGCCCCGTATGGTGAGTTACTGCTTGGAACCTGTGCCAAGTTAGGACTGTTATGGGTCATGCGTCCTGTAATAGTACCGTTACTGTTTACAAAACCTTTTACCCTGTCGTTGTTATCGGCGCTCTTTAGCCATGATTCAACTTGAGCAACCCTTTTCTGATACATGAGATAGTCAGCAATAAGCTTGGCTTCAGGAATATCTTTTACTTTAGAAAGTATTTTTTCATCTACTTGTGGTTGACCAGTAGGTGTAAATACTTTTGGCTTCCAACCAAACTGAATAAGATATTCACCTATCTGTTTACGTGAACCCAAGTTAAAGTCTGTTACCTGAACCCTTGCAACTTTCTTATTAGTTTTCAAAGCTTCAAATTCATCTTCAGTAAGCCTTGTGTTCTTACCGAAGTTTGTAGTAGCTGACTTAGATAGTGTACCATCTTTCTTGTACTGTGGGTACAACCACATGGTTTCTTCTTTGGGTTTAAATCTTTCATGTACCGTAGTTACTACATCATCCATCTTACTGGATATTTCAGATAGTAATGCAGAAGCTTTATCAACATCAAGAAGGAACCCCTTCTCTCGCTGGGCGCAGATTATCTTGTAAGTCTCCATCTCAATGTTTACACACTCAGGAGAGAACCCTTTGCTTTCTTTCTTCAGTGCATCAAAGACTTCTTTGTTCAACCGCACATCTTGCATACAGTAGTCCATCATCTCTTGACTGAAGCTATCGTAATCTTCAAACTCAATCTTAGGACAGCCTAGTGCATAGCCCCACCGCTCAAGCCCATGATTACCTTCACGCACCGGATTAAATAATCTTGAAAGCACAAGGGTATCTACGAGGATCTTATCAGTAAGATCAACTCCCGATATATTCTTAAGTACAGGTACATCGAAGCCTATGATGTTGTGGCCTATCAGCTTGTCAGCGGAGGATAAAAGTTTATACCCTTCTTCAAGATCACTGGGGCCGTACTTGTACTCTTCACCTGTGTCAATATCTACTGCACATATACACCATATTTTAGTTGCGGGAATCGGATCAGTTTCAATATCAAAAACTAATTGTTTCAAAGTTCTATTTCCTCACCTGTTTCTTCTTCTACAAATATTTCATTGAGTCTACCAGTATCCTTGTCATAAAGCAAGTGCCCTGCCAAACCAACTTCTCCAGTATAGCGAGACTTCAAGATACGCATACGGGTTGTTGAAGCCTCAATCGGATCATCAGATTGTTGGTTACGCTCAAGTGCAATCACGCAGTCTGATATTTGACCAATACCATTGGAGCCTCTTAGGTGTGACAGCGATACTTCAACACCATTCTCATGGCCCTTGTTACCATCGACACGGCGTAAGTGAGACACAAGCATCATACCTACACCAGTTTCCTCGACCAAGGATCGAAGTCTAGTCATGATATTGTCAATAGCCCTGCGCTCATCACCCTCACCCATAGCGGATGTCATCATACCCAAGTGATCTATTACAACCCACTTACAGTCTAGACCAATAATCATGTAGCGAAGTTTAGAAAACAATTCTTCTACATCCTGCACTCCAAGGTGGGAATGTACGATTAAGCGGTGAGCATTTTCCTTATCGTGTAATTTATCAAAGTATCCTGATAGTTCTCCAGCAGGTAGCTCATCTCTAATTTGTTTTATGTACAAACGCTTGTTTGCCTCAATAGAAAGTAAGCCATACACTGTACGCTTCCAGTTCTCCTCAAGGGCAAGGATACCTACATTATCATTGGTTGTCTTCAGTAGCCAATGCTCAAGCTCTCTGGTTACACTAGACTTACCTAAGCCTGATCCACCTGTCCAAGTGACTAGCTCACCCTGACGGATACCGAATAGTTTTTCATTCAAGCCAACCCAAGGGTATGGGATAGATTCTTTCTCATCATTCTGGAAGAACTCTTCCTTCATCTCAGTGATATCAAGGACACCGGCAGGTGTATAAGTCTTAGCTGCCCACCAAGCAGCCATGAAAGCAGCGCCACGATTGTTGCGAAGCATATCATTAGGATCTTTGAACTCGTCAGGTAGGTGGACTACTTTACTTTTGCCCGGCTTGAATAGCCTTGCTACCTTTTGTGCTGCGTCTTTACCTGCTTTGTCGTTATCAAAACAAATAACCACATTGTCGAAGGACTCCAGAAACTCTAGGTTTTCTTTGACATCTTTAACTCCACCACCAGCACCGTTCTTAACAGATACTACGGGCCACTTGGAACCCATCATTTCGTATGTCGCCATAGCATCACACTCACCTTCTGTGATAGTAATAAATTTACCACCCGTCTGACATATCTGCTGACCAAACAACATTGTACCTTTAGGAGAGCCTCGCCATGAGAAGTCTTTGGAGGTACAGTCCCTGACTTTGGTGCCAACTATTTCATTGGCAATGTAGTAAGGGTACATATGAGAATGAATTGAACCGTCAGATTTTGCTGTAGTTTTAACTCCAAATTTCTTAGCAGTCTCAAGGGAGATGCCGCGATCTGTTAATGCAGTAAATGAACCTTCGTTATTGTTCATTGAATTATTTTTGTAAGTCTTAAAATCTTCCACGTTTTCCTCTGGGTTGGCGTAGTCAGGTATACGTTCATAGCAACTGAAGCAGTAAGCAGAACCGTCTGCATTAATACTAGCAGCATCACTACTGTCACATAAAGGACAAGGTTGATGAAACTTTACAAATGCCATTAATTATCTCCACATAAAAAGAAGGGGCCTTTTACAGCCCCTTTAACTTAGTCAATACCTTCAAGAGTTTCTTGCTCAGGTTCGTTGAGTATCTCCTCTAACTCCCTAGAAAGCGTTATCTCTGCGGCCTGAAGCACAGCCAATCTAGACTGTAATTCTGAAGCTTCTTCACGGACTGTCCGAATGAGTCCAACAAGAGCTTGCCCACGATCAGAAAGATCGGAAACATTATACTCTTTATCCTCGAAAGTCACAGTGCTTTTAACTTCGTCACTCATAGTTCTAAGTTCTCCTCTTCATCATCTTCAATATCAAACTCACCACCATCGACTGAATAACTTACAAGATCAATAACCTGCATTGCTTGAAAGTCTAGTCCACGATAGACGGTTCCACTACGGTTAACTTCCCAAGGCTTGTATTGTACTTTAACCTTCGAGCCGTTACCAACCTTGCAATCCATAGGATTCTTTTGTCGGTCAAGCAACTTAGGTGCTGATCTTACCATACCATTAGGGCCGTTGACCTTCCGCTTGATTACGACAGTCGGGCCTTCTTCCTTATCTACCACCTTGATTCCCTGCGCTCTCATCTCGTCAGCTTTTTCATCAGTGACTACAAGATTCACAGTATAGCAAGGCTCGTAAGTAGTATTAGGGGAAGTGACACTAGCCCAATAAGCGATGCCTTCAATAACCATATTTAATACTCCGTTGTTTTTTGGTTTGCGAACTTTAACATGATCCCCAAGGTGTGTCAAGCGTAATCGCTTTCCCACCGTAAAGATCTTTTCTTTTTACCTCTACTTGCATGGCACTTAGCAGCGTACCAATAAAGTTTATTTAATTCCTCCTTTAAGGTTCTAATAGTTAAATTAATTTTACCTCTACCAAACATTGGCGTTACTGTACACTTCTTACTTCCAACTTTAATTGTACACATGCGCCATCCGTCAAGATAATACCAAGTCTTAAACTCATCGCTGCGCTTAGGGTTAAGCAAGAAACTTTTAAGTTCTAATATATCTTCTACCATTCACCTAGCCTTTCAATAAATTCAGAGAACATAATAGAAAGGTCGCCATCTTTAATTTTCCAGCAACCTACTTCAGAGCAGCGTTCTTCTACAAAAGAAATAAAACGATGTTTAATTCTGTCTGAAGGTGGACTAGCCCCGACTCGCAGTGCAAATAACTGGCACCACCAATCATCTATTTCACTACAAAATTCTTCTCTTGGATCAGTAGCACTCATTCAAAGACTCCCATTGTATTTGTAAATAAACTCTAGCAAAATTGACTGTGAATTCCTCACCATGTTCAAGCATTAAATGCTGTGCATGGGCTTTCATTTCATCACTAGGTTCTTCAAAGCCGCAATACGCACTGGAATAATACAGTATATGGTTACACATATCAATTACATTTTGCATTATCTACACCCTGCTCTTCTTACAATACCTGCCACCAAGCGGCGAGGTCTACCAACTTTAGCAGCAATCTCATCAAAGTCAAGACCCCTCCGATGCAAGCGTATAGATTCTACTACATGCGGGGAAGGGGTTTCAACAGCGCCAGCAGGCCAGTTTCTTTCAGGAAACATTTTATCTAGCGCATCGTGCTGACACTTGATAGCTTTATAAAATAAATTATGCATACTTAACTCCCATCCAGCGCATGTCGATAGCCTTTGGTTTGTAATTAAAATAATACTCAGTATACCCAGCCAGTGAAGTCTCACGCTTACACTCATCTGGCATACACTGGGGTGGATCAGTCCATTCAATATCTGGCACAGCTTCAGGAGGATTCTTGAGAGCTTCGGCGCACTTAGTGATAGTCATATGTACTTTACCATAACGCTCAGTATATTCCTTACCTAAAGCCATCATGTGATCCCAGAGCCACTGATAATGTTTCTTGTTAGTGCGAGTCCATACAGTGCTGGGATGATTCTTATGGGCCAGCTTGTAAGGTACATTACCGTCACCCTCAACATGGTGAGCAGCGCAAAGCATCTGTGCAGATTCTAAAATCATTTTAACTACATGCTTATCGCACTGCATTTGTGCAGCCTTGACAGGGCAGGTGTCAATATAAAATATGTTCATGCAGTTTCCTTATTCCAAAGAAGATCATTGTGTAAACCCATCAAGGCAGTCCTAGCATCTATAAGTCTACTATGTTGTGGGCTTACATGTCTATGAGATTCAGTAAGATTTATTTCGTTATCTAGAGTTTTTACACGCTTAAGTAGTACGTCTTTAACCTCAGAAGAGACAAGCTCACGCAAGTTACTTTTAAACTGCTCTACATTACCATTAAGTATGATAGCCTCACGACTCTCAGAGTGAATTAAAAAATGATCTACAAACAAATCTATTTTATCCAACGGTCACAACCTCCAACTCAGTTTCAATCCAAACCTTAGCGCCACAGGGCAGCGGGTTATCAGGGCAGTAGTAAACACTTACCAGTGGCTTACCTTCAGAGTCTACAACAGCGGCATGATTAGCCTTTCTATTTTGTTTGTAGTCCTTTACAGTAATCACTGGCAACTCAGCGCCTTTAGCATTAGCCTTGATGTTATGTTGATTGACATGGATTCTAGTTTTCATTATCAGTATCCTGAGAGAAAGATTTAAACATTTTATAAATAAACTGTAGATCCGAAAGGGCTATGTCGCAGTAGGTACAATCAATTAATTGAAATTTAATTCCAGACTCATCAAAAATCTCACAAGGGGTAGAGAATAAAGCACAACCATCATCAGAATCAAAATAAAGGACATGTAAATCGTCACCACCTAGAGCAGTATGTACACTAGGCTCACTAAGATTAAACCGAAAATCACGGTAACCCTTTTCAGTAATACCAAACAAACTTTCAATTCTTCTATCCATATCAGTCTTCCATTACCGGGGGTTTTATTAAGTGAGCAGTTTAACACCATACTCAGGGTGTCAGGAGTTAGGCTGCCATTGGGAACTTTTCTATTACTTGTTGTACCTTTTCAGATTTCTTGACTTGAGCCACTGGAATGTCTCTCGTATTCTTACGAGTGCCTACATGATGGCTTGACCAATCAGTCAAAGCATTGTAGACAGCCCAGTAAGTTTCACCCATTGCTCGCTTGTACCGCTCATTGTACTGAGTCCAAGCATAAACCAAAGAAGAATTATTATATGCTGTCGGCATGGTCATGATTGAATAAGTATCTTCACCCTCTTTTAGTTTACCAAGTGCAAACTTAGAGCCTGTCGCCTCTGCAATATAACTAAAGGCTTCCTTGCGACCCACTGATATTTTAGACCACTCAGCCCAGATCTCATTCTGAGTGTCAAGGACATCCATTATCTTATTCATTTGACTAGCACCATGATCTACACTGAGCTTATTAGTGTGTCGAGCCTTGTAGATTCCAGCGGTCTGCCCAAGAAACACTTGATGATTAGTACAAGCATTTTGCATGGCACCTACAGTAGCCTGATAGGGCCACACTGAATTAAATGAATTTATATGTAACATCTCAAGAATCGCAGTGTCACCATCAGGAGTTACAATCTCATGGTTGGGTAGTTGATGTCTAATAAAACAAACTGCGCCACCGTCACCGACTTGAATGTTTTCCTTGATGTCTCGAAGGTTTAGATTACTGCGCTCCAATACATTACGAGCGGTATCAATCATTCGGGTATGTGATACTGGCTTGTAGCGTTCACCGTGGATCGCCAGAGCATCGCCGGTATCTTCGCGGTAATATACATGCTTACCTTCAAGTTTGTTTATATTTCCAAAGTTACCCAAGCCTTCCGCCTTGTATAATACTGGCGTAGAAGATACTTGAAAGTCTGCCTCACCATAACCAGCGTCACGAAGATTGTTTACATCTGAGGAAGTTTTATCGAAAAAAGAAACTACTGTGTTCATGCGAACTCCTGAAAATTAAATTACTTTGTCGTGCTGACGGAGCCACCTTACCAGCCCCGCCAAGGTCTGTCAAGCCAGTAACGCAAGCGTAGAAGGATTCCCAAAGAAACTTGGCTTGCTCATCTCAGCCAGCCGATCAGTAATTTTTGAACCCTTTCTAAGTAATGTACCTACGCTGCCGTCCTTGTCAAGAAACCTTAAGTCTGTATAATCAAAGTCGTTTAACTGCTTGATTTCATTATTGATTACAGCCTCAGTGGGCCTCTTAAATTCACCCTTACACTCTTTAGTGTTCAAGGGTAGTGCTACATTAAATCCTTTTGCCACGGCCTCCTTAGTTTTATTGATTAACTTTTGATTTAGAAATGATGCTGAGTATGTCAAGTGATAATTACTCAGAGTATTTCTTTCAACCCTATGAAATACTTTAGTGTAATCATAGAACTGGATATTCGGGAGTGATGAAATAAGATCTGACCAATCCTCGTCGCTAGTACCATTGAGTCGGATACAGTAATTATCTGTTTCGTTCTTGAGTATTTCACTTCGCAATCTATCTTTAACACCATCGGGATCAAGTACATACTGTATTGTTCGACGGGTCATTGCATTTTGCGACAGTAACATCTGCAAACGACCAGACTTTTTACCTAAACAATCATCCTCACAGCCAGCAGGTTTAGCCCAAGGGCATAAAGTTCTAACTGAAACGGCATTAGAGGGTTGCAAGTACAGGATTCCTGTGGTATAATCAAATCTTTTAAGACCTTTAGAGATCTTTACAGAACTATTAAACCCCATAAGAGGTTGTTTAGTAGACATATAATATGTCTTATTAGATCTTAAAAGTTCTAAAGACTCTGATGTTATTAAATTAGTGTTCACCATCCGCTCCTAGTTAAATTACTTTTCGACCATCCACCCCTAGCAAAACACATATCCCCCGACCTGTCAAGCCAGTAACGTGAGCCTGTGTCTGAGCGCACATGTCACACATATGAGTTTATTTTTTATTTTTACTAGTAATCCATGAGGTTTACTAGCACCACACATTAAACACTTCAAATATATACTCCTGAGAGGCTCAGAATTCACTCCTAAGCCGTTTTAGTTTAATACTAGGGCAATCCCCTTAGTATTCCTTAGAACGCTTTAGAATCCCTCTAACGACGAAAGGGCACCGAAGCGCCCTTAAGTTTAACTATTTGTGGAACCGCTCAAGTTTCTTTTTTCTTCTAAGTAAAGACTAGCCAGCGGTTGCAACACTTAATCATACGAATGATTAATTTTTTTTAATAGTATTAAATTGTCGTTAAGTTTACATAATTAATCCTCTTTAGCTTCAAGCCGATTGACTACAAGTAGTAATACCTGAGCCAGATCAAACTCGCTAATTTGAGAAGAAGAATTCTTAAAGGTTTTACTATTTAGTAAATCTTTAATTGCTTCCAAGGCTTCAGGCCGTCGCTCAGTTCTTCTTAACTGGGATTGTATTTCCCAGAAAGCCTCATCGAATACTACTAGTTCTCTTTCATCGCTAGTTAAACCTGAAAATTTCTGAAATACTGACATAATATATCCTTAAACGTGAGCAGCGAGTTTAATTAAAATTGGAGACAGCAGAGCCGCCCAAGTAAAAAAAACAATAAAAGTTAAAAAAATAATAAACTTCATTAAAACTCCTGAAAAGCCCCCCGAAGGGGGCGTTATAATTTTAACTGCGTAGGGCAGCGATTGCGGCAGCAGCTTCCTTAGCCGTAGGCTTCTTAGGTTTAGCCTGAGCCTCACGCTCTGCAAGCAAAGCTTGAACCTCCTTGCGAAGCTGCTCAAGTTCCAACTGCTCCGCAGTTTTCTTGGAAGCCTTTGGCTTTGCTTGAGCTTTTGGCTTGGGTGAAGCCTTCGGCTTATCGTCGCCAGTTTTAACTAAGACAGCGATTTCCTTCGGAAGTTCGCCGGTAGTGATAAACTTCTGAGCATCGCCGTGGCTCATACGCTTATCCTGATCGCCGTAGTATTTCGCACAGGCTGCTGACGTTCGGGCCTTAAGAATCTTAAACGCAGGGTTTAACTTACCCGCTTTCTTCTCACTGATCTTGCGAGTCTTCGCCAGACCTTGGGTGAGTTTATACACTGCGAATTCAAACTGCTTGAACGTAGCGGGACGATTTGCGTCGATGTTTGCGAAATTTTGCATAATAGATCTCCTGATCTTATCTTTTTGAAGAACAAAGCTGGCCTCGCCGCCAGCCCTTTCAACGCTGCCAGAAGCCGAAACCGATTGCAACCACTTTTGGTGCGTTACCCTGCGCATTATGCACACCGTAATCGCGTTTTAAAAGCAGAACGGCCCAAATCGGCCTTGATTTTCGGGAGGTTTTGGAGATCTGGGGAGTTTGCTGAGGAGTATCCTTAGGGATACTGGGGATGAACTGGCTGGAGGTTTGGTTGTCGGCAGGTAAAACTACGCAACGCGTTGAAAAACTTAGGAGTTCTTTGGAGTTTAGTATTACTTTAACGTCACTTCACAGCACTCTGGAGGCTGTCAACCATAAACTATGGAGATACTCTGGAGTATTCTTTAGTAATTCTTTAACGCGGAGGTAGACTTAAGAGTATTCTGGAGTTCTTTAGAGTATTACTCAGGGGCGGGCAGGTGCCCATACCCCCACCCGTATATATATACACAATCTCAAACATTTTACAGAACTTTAGAGTGTCAACTAGACTCTGGAGATCTTGGGGCGGGAACACTGAAGTGCTTAAAAGTGATTATGCAGGGCTTTAAAGTTATACTTGTATATCTATATGCAGCCCCGGTGGGCTTAATAATAGTATAGGGTCAGGATGAGCATTTGTCAAGTCTTTTAAAAAAAATAAAAAAAGACTTGACAGATGCTATACCTAGCCCTATACTACTTGTATGGATAATAAAAAAGAACTAACAGAAAAACAGAAAAGTTTTCTAGGCCATCTTGTAGAAGTAGGAGGTGATCCAAAGAAAGCAGCCGAACTTGCAGGTTATTCTGGGAATCATTGGCAGGTTACCAAATCACTTAAGAATGAAATAATAGACCTAGCGTCAAATATCCTAGCGCAATCTGCTCCTCAAGCTGCAATAAAACTAACTGAGGTGATGAACTCTGACCAACCAGTTCCTCAAGCCAATATCCGACTTCAAGCAGCACAAACAATATTAGATCGGATTGGACTAGGTAAATCTGATAGGTTAGATGTTAGTCACACTGTACAAGGTGGTGTTTTTATATTACCTGCAAAAGAAGAGGTGATAATTGAGCATACCGAAGCGTAGTAGTTCTATTCCATTTGGATATGTTGAATCTGAAGCAGACTCTAAAATACTTGAGGAAGTTCCAGAACAACTATCCGCTTTGGAAGAAATAGCTTCTTTAGTCAAAGAAAGAACCTTAAGTTTACGCGAAGGGGCTGCTTGGCTAGAATATAAAACTGGACGTAAGCTCAGTCATCAAGGATTAAACAAGATTATACATGAAAGATTGGGAAGTTAATCCAGATGACTACTTAAAAGATAAAGAAGGTAACTTTGTCTTAAAAGTAGATGGTACTCCAAAGAAACGTGGAGGACGTAAGAAAGGTAGTAAGTCTAGAGGCTATAACTACAGCAGAGCTACACAAGCTCGTATGAAAGCTAATAAAGCAGTAAGAGAAAAAGAAAAACTTATTGCTAAGGCTGAAGCAAAGTTAAAGAGTCAAAAGAATACATTAAGGGCTTCACGATCCACTTTAGCTAAATTAGATAATAAAGAAATATCTAAAGAAGGTAAGGTACTTACAGAAGATAATATAGCATATCTTCCTAAGAAAGTAAAAGAAGAAGCTCTTGAAAATATTATCTTTAAACCTAATGATGGGCCGCAGACAGACTTCCTAGCGGCTCCAGAGACAGACGTATTGTATGGTGGCGCAGCAGGGGGTGGTAAGTCCTATGCTATGCTCGTAGATCCCCTCAGATTCGCTCACAGGGCTGCTCACAGGGCGTTAGTATTAAGACGCTCCATGCCTGAACTGAGGGAGCTTATAGATAAGTCTAGGGAGTTATACCCTAAGGCTTTTCCGGGATGCAAGTTCAGAGAAGTTGAAAAGATCTGGACATTCCCTAGTGGTGCTAAACTAGAGTTTGGCTTCCTTGAAAGAGATGCGGATGTGTACCGCTATCAGGGACAAGCTTATAGTTGGATTGGTTTTGATGAGATTACTCACCTATCAACAGAGTTTTCTTGGAACTACCTAGCATCAAGACTGCGTACTACAGACCCTGAGATTACGCCGTACATGCGTTGTACAGCTAACCCCGGTGGTGCTGGTGCAACATGGGTAAAGAAGCGTTATGTGAACCCATCAGAGCCTAATGAGAGCTTTACAGGCCATGATGGTTTGACACGACGTTTCATACCAGCCCGCTTAGAAGATAACCCATACCTGTCTACAGATGGTAGGTATGAGCAAATGCTTAAAGCTCTACCAGCGGTACAGCGTAAGCAGCTTCTAGAAGGTAACTGGGATGTTACAGAAGGTGCTGCCTTCACAGAGTTTGATGTAATGGAGCACGTTATAACACCTTTTGAAATCCCAGTAGGTTGGGAAAGGGTAAAAGGAATTGACTATGGCTACGCTTCTGAAAGTGCTTGTGTTTGGGGTACTGTTGATCCATCTGATGGCACACTGATTATATACAGAGAGTTATACCGTAAAGGACTAACAGGTGTTGATTTAGCTCAGATGATTACTAATATGGAGCTAACAGACCCCTACTCTGTGCCGGGAGTACTTGATACAGCGGCATGGAACAGAACAGGTACTACAGGCCCTACAGTTGGAGAGACACTTCAACGAGCAGGGCATAAGCTGCGTAGAGCAGATAAAAACAGAATACAAGGGAAGATACAAATCCACGAATACTTGAGAGTGCAACCAAGTGGCAGACCTAAGATACAGATATTTAATAGCTGTCCTAACTTGATACGTGAACTCCAAAGTCTTCCTCTGGATAAAACTAACCCAGAAGATGTTAATACAAATGCACCTGACCACGCTTATGACGCGCTACGCTACTTAATTATGTCAAGACCTAAAGTCAATGACATCTTTAGTCAGTTTAGAAACATGAGAATGGAACAGGCATATACACCCGTTGATTCGGAGTTTGGATATTAAAATGAAAAGAACTAAGTATAGTAATGGCGGATTGCACACTTCTTACTCAAAAGGTATTTTTTCAGTAGAAGGAAGTGCTTCTGGTAATAATCAAAGAAAAGCTTCTTCTACTACCGCAAGTGTACAGGGTAAAAATGCGAGAGCTTCAGTAACTAAAAATACAGATAGTTTAGCTGGGAAATCTACAAATTATAATGCCAGTGTATATGGCAGTGGCGCAAGTGCTTTTGTAAATAAAAATGTTAATACAAGAGGAAGCTCTACAACTTATGGTTTTCAAAAACAATTACCTAATAACTTTTCAGCTAGTGCTCAAACAACTAAAAGTTCTAATGGCGGGAAGAGTACCGCAACTTATGGTTTAAAAAAACAACTATCTAATGACTCTTCTGTAGCTGTTCAAAAAAATAAATACAATACGAGTGCTTCTTATAATAAGCAAACTAAAGGTGGAACAAACTTAGAATTTGGTTTGAATAAAAATGCTCAAGGTGTTTTCGGCGCAAGCATGAGCTTTTCTAAACCTTTATAAACGGTATATTTATGGCAGAAAATACTTTAACAGCAAATGGGATTTACTTCGGAGACGTTGAAGGCGAAGATGGCCTTGAACTAACCCTAGAAGAAAATCTACGCAATAACCTAGTAGGTCTAATTACTGACCGCTATGTTTCTGCTAAGTCCTCACGCGACCTAGATGAGCAGCGTTGGCTTACGGCGTATCACAATTATCGTGGTCTATACGGTAAGAATGTACGCTTTAGAGAGTCTGAGAAGTCCCGTATCTTTGTTAAAGTTACTAAGACTAAAGTACTTGCAGCCTTTGGACAACTTGTAGATGTTGTGTTTGGAGCTAATAAGTTTCCTATTGGTATTAGTGAAACTAAGATGCCTGAAGGTATTTCTCAGTATGCACACGTAGCTTCACCGGGAATTGAAACTTCTCAAGGACAAGCTCCTGATGTAGAAGAAACTATAGATAGTCCTTTTGACGTAGGTTACGAAGGAGATGGTCGGGTATTAAAGCCCGGAGCCACTTTTGCTACAGGTAAGTTTGAAGATATTAAACTTGACAAACTTGCTGAAGAAAAAGAAATGCTTGTTGAAGGCCCTTCACCAGACCCACAAGTACTTGAAATAAGTCCTGCACAGAAAGCTGCAAGACGTATGGAAAAACTTATACACGATCAGATAGAGGAGTCTAACGGCGCTAGTGAGATCAGAAACGCATTATTTGAATCAGCTTTATTCGGCACCGGAATCGTTAAAGGGCCGTTCAATTTTAACAAGACCCTCCACCGATGGGATGAAGGAGAGGACGGTGATAGAGTTTACTCTCCTGTTGAT
>Ga0181408_1000270_pt1 | contig 16898 bp, 8 predicted proteins | sample 31SPOviralmetaG_FD_130137 | JGI IMG/M metagenome (GOLD analysis project Ga0181408, IMG submission 130137) | Marine viral communities from the oligotrophic San Pedro Time Series (SPOT) site, San Pedro Channel, CA, USA - 31 SPOT_SRF_2012-02-16 | ecosystem: Environmental > Aquatic > Marine > Strait...
CAGCAAGACAATCGACTTTTACGACAGGGGATACTATTACAGCAGCTCATAGTAACAATGAGTTTAATGCTATATTAGCAGCTTTCCATGTAAGTACAGGTCATAAACATGATGGTAGCACAGCAGGTGATGGTGGTCCAATATCTACATTATTTAGCAATGCTATTAGTATGGGTACAGGTGCAGATACCGATATAGCTCTTACATTTAATGCCAATACAAATGATGGTGTTTTAACATGGATGGAAGATGAAGATTACTTTAAATTTTCAGATGAAGTTCTTATAGACGGTACTGAAAAATTACTTTTTAGAGATACTGCAATATACATTAACTCTTCTACTGATGGTCAACTAGATATTGTTGCAGATACCGAAATACAAATAGCTGCTACAACTATTGACATGAATGGTAATGTAGATGTTTCTGGCACTTTAGTTTTTGGTAGTTTAGGAGATGGTACTGTTACTATTACAGACATTGCAGACGAAGATAATATGTCTTCAAACTCTGCTACTAAACTTGCTACACAACAATCTATTAAAGCTTATGTAGATGCCACTGTAACTGCAGAAGATTTAGATGTTACTTCTGATAGTGGTACTATAGCTATTGATTTAGATTCTGAAACATTAACGATAGCAGGTGGTACAGGCTTATCATCTAGTGCTACTTCTAATACTGTAACAGTAGCTGTAGATGCAGCACAAACAGGAATTACTTCTTTACTTGCAACAGACATTAAAATTGGTGAAGACAACGAAACTAAAATTGATTTTGAAGACGCAAATGAAATACATTTTTATGCAGCTAATGCAGAACAAGTATACGTAGCTGATGGTATATTTGGTCCACAAACAGATAGTGATGTAGATTTGGGTTCTACAGGAGTTAGGTGGAAAGACGCATTTATAGATACAGTTACTACTACAGGTAATGTTACTGTAGGTGGTGATCTTACTATATCTGGCGATGATCTTACTATGGCTACTAATACTGCAGGCAACTTGCTTATTGCAGATGGTACAAACTATAATCCTACAGCAGTAGGAGATTTAAGTGAAATATCTTCAGTAGCTTCTGGTGATGTTTTATTAGCTGTAGACGCTTCAGGTGGTGGTCTTAAAAAAATAACAAGAAGTACATTAGTTGCAGGTCTTGCTACATCTTCTGGTATAGCTAATCTTGCAGAAGATTCTACCCCACAACTAGGTGGTGATTTAGATGTAAATGGTAATGGTTTAGTTTCTACATCTAATGGTAACATAGCTCTTACACCAAATGGAACAGGTGTTGTAAGAATAGACGGTAATGTAGATATACAGACAGGTGAAATTGTTCTTAAAAATGGTGGCTCTGTTTCTAATATTAAATTTTATTGTGAATCAAGTAATGCTCACTATACACAATTACAATCTGCTGCACACTCAGATTACTCAGGCAATGTTACTTTAACTTTACCTGCAGCTACAGACACATTAGTTGGTAGAGCAACAACAGATACTTTAACAAACAAAACATTAACAACTCCTGTAATAGCAGAAATAGATTCTGGTAGCACTATTACTTTAGACGCTACAACAAATATTATATTAGATGCTGATGGTGGAGATATATTCTTTAAAGATGCAGGCACAACATTCGGTAGTGCAACAAATACTTCAGGTAATTTAATACTTAAATCAGGCACTACAACTGCTTTAACTTTTGCAGGGGCTAACGCTACTGCTGCAGGCAATTTAGCTATAACAGGTAATCTTACTGTAAATGGAACTACAACAACTGTAAATTCTACTACAGTAACTATTGATGATCCTATCTTTACATTAGGCGGAGATTCTGCTCCAGGTTCTGATGATAACAAAGATAGAGGTATTGAATTTAGATGGCATAATGGATCAGGAGCTAAATTAGGTTTTTTTGGTTATGATGATTCTGCAAGTGCATTTACATTTATACCAGATGCTACAAACTCTTCCGAAGTATTTAGTGGCACAGCAGGTAACGTTGTTTTTGGTAACATTGCAGGTACATTAACAACTGCTGCTCAAACAAATATAACTTCAGTAGGTGCTTTAGATGGTGGTTCTATTAGTTCAGGTTTTGGTGCTATAGATGTAGGTTCTTCTGCTATTACCACTTCAGGTACAGTTACTGGTGGAACTTTAGCAGGAACATTGTCTACAGCAGCACAAGGTAATGTTACATCTTTAGGAACGTTAACCACATTAACTGTAGATAATGTTATTATTAACGGAACCACTATAGGTCATACATCTGACACAGATTTAATGACTTTAGCTTCTGGCGGATTAACTGTAGCAGGCACTATAGAAGGTACTACAATTACTGCTTCTACTGCTTTAGTTCCTGATGCTTCAGGTGGTGCTGACTTAGGTACAACATCTCTTGAGTGGGGTGACGTATATATTGCCGATGATAAAAAACTTTATCTTGGTTCAGATCAAAATTTCAGTATTGAGTATGATGAAGATGGTAATGACACTACAGCCGTAGTAGCTGCAGGCGGTGTAAGCATGGCTCCTCACGGTACAAGTACTGGTAATACTACTGAATTGAGATTTCAAGAGTTAGCCGCTAACGGTGCAAACTATGTAGGTTTCAAAGGTCCAGATGCTATAGCTTCTAATGAATTATGGACACTACCTAATACAGATGGCACTTCAGGTCAATTTTTAACTACAAATGGTTCTAATACTCTTTCTTGGGCTAATGCAGGTGGAGGAGGTGTTACAGCTACTGCTAGCGGTAGCATTGCGGCAGGTAAAGGTTTAATAAAAAATGCTAATGGAACTGTGTCTCAAGTCTCAGGTTCTAGCACTACAAATGCCCATAGCGGTAATAGAAGAACAAATGAAACTTGGGATGATTCTGCTAAAACAGGAATTAATTACAACACTAATAATTATGGTTCTTTTAGAACAGCATATAAACCAGGAACAAATACTTGGGTTACTTGTTATATAGATTATAATTCAGGTACAAGCAAGACTGAGTATAAAATGTTTGCATCTAAGTATGACAACGCTAGCAATTCATCATTAAATCAAAGTGATGATGCCTCTGACATTACTAGAGGAACTCCAATAGTAGTAGAAGATGATGGCTACTCTCAAGGAAGGATGAGTGTATATTATGATGAAGATAATGACTACTTTGTAGCTGTTCATAATAATTATACTAGTGGATATTTATTAAAAGCAAGTATTGTTACTCTTGGAGGTACAAATGGTGTTACATTAACAAAAGGAGCTACTGGATCAGATTCAAACAGTATTATGAATAGTAGTGGGCATGCTCAATATTTTGAAACAATATATGATACAACTAATAACGTAGGTCACGTTATTCTTGGAGGAGATAAACAAGGAGCAATATATATTACATGTTCTGGGACAAACGCACCTACTTTAAGTAATATAACTAGTACAAAGTGGGATAGTAATGCAGGTACTGCTAACAATCGCCCAATAGCTGCAGGGTATGATAGAGTAAATAATAGAGTATTAGTAGCTTGGAAAGATGCTAGTAATAGTAATTATGTGACAGTAAATGGTTATAGAAAAAATGGTAGTGATTTAACTGCAGGTTCAAACGATACTATACATAATTATAGTAATGGTGAAGGTTTAGGTTGGACTATACCTAACCAAACTGTCGATTCAAATGATACAAGCCCTGCTTTAGTTAGTTGGGGTGGTTATAGGCAAGCTTTAGGGGCAGGTTGGTTGAGTTGGGCATCTGCTCCGCAAGGTTCAAGCTTAAACTTAAGTGTATCAGGTGCTTATGTAGTAGATAGTGCAAATTTAACTAATACTGGTTTTAGTAATGAAAGAGGTAATGGTTGGATTCAATATAATGAAAGATCGAAACAGATGACAGCAATTTTTCCTCATGCTAGTACATCAAATACTTGGTTAATGAATTCTGTAGAATTTGGAACAGGTAGTCCTGCTGATAGATACATATGGAATGCTAGTAACGAAGTACAAATTGCAGACAGTAGTCCTACTATAAAATATGTAACAATAAATTCTACAGGAGATGTTTATGGACAAAATGTTGTTACATCTCAAAGTAGTACAAGTAGTGGTGAAATTATTCAACAAATAGTACAACCTAATTATAGTTGGGTACAAAGTTCAACAAACTTAACGTACCGTAATTTTATAGGCATATCAAAAGAGGCTGTTTCAAATGGTGCTGAGGTAGGTATAGCTTCTCTAGGAAGTTCTACTGATGCTGTAAGTTCTTTAACTGCAGGAACAAAATATTTTATAGACCCTTATAGTAATGGTGATTTAGCTACAAGTATTACAGGAAAATATCCTAGAGTAATTGCAGGAACAGCTTTAACTACAGGGAGTATAGTCGTTGGAGATGATGTTTCTGGTTACAGTTCTATACCTAAAGACACTAATAGAATCTTTTGTGGTTCGTATGACTTTAGAAGACAGGGAGGTGGAGATGACGCTAATGTTTTAATTTCTTTACCTGCAGGATTTAATCCTAAAGATGTAAGGGCGTATGATCTTTATTGGTATGGTTTAGGTTTTAATGCTAATGATGGTTATATGAAAGTAAAACCATATAATGGTACTTCTAGTGTTATGGAAAGTGCTACGTGGTATGGAGCAAGAATGACTTCTGGGTCATTTGAAAATGCAAACCCTGGAGATAATACTGGTTTATGGACTGGCTATGCTTTTGATGGAGTATATACTAATTATGTAGGTGAAGAAAGACAGACAGGAACCCAAAACCCCTACACACACTTATTAACAGGTATGGGAACATATGTAAATTCAAAACAAAACTCTTCGTGGCAATACGAAGGAGTTTATAGGTATGGTTCTAGTAACTATAATACAAAACATGAAAAAGGCTATGGAAGTGCTGCAGGAACTAAAGTTGTGAACAATTATGCAGATGGTTTTTATTTCTATGCTTCTGCAGGAACTAATTTTGTAGAGGGCGTAGTTGTTGTTTATGCTATTATGAACGCAGACTTTGATACTATAGACCTTGTAACGTAAGTATGACTAGAGTATTTAACGCTACTACACAAGAATATGTAGATATAATAAAAACTAGAGACGATGAAGCAGAAAAAGCAGTTTACAAAGAAGAAAAATTTAAGTTTGTAGAAAAGGAAATAGAGAGGATATTAACTAGAACAGATAAATATATGTTAATAGATTATCCTTTAACAAAACAAGAAAAAAAAGAAGTGTTAGAGTATAGGCAAAAATTAAGAGATTTATCTAAACAAGAAAATTACCCTGATATATTTTTTCCACTACAACCTAAATGTATAAAAGAAAATTTGGAGTTTAATTAATATGAAAATAATTACAGAAAATGAAACTAATGAAGTTACCTACGTTATAGAAGATGATGTTGATGTTAATATTACAGCAGACTGTATGACAGTAGGACCCTCTTCAAGCCCTAGATATAGAGTAGGCTCTTACAACTCAAGTAATGTCACGTTACATACAGGAGTTACACTACCTGATGATTGGTATGGTAGAAAATATAAATATGATGGGTCGAACTGGTCTGCTAATGAAAATTATATAGGTTTTGCTACAGTAGAATCTTTTGTAGCTTCAGACGCTACTTCTATACCCCTAGTAGAAACTGACGGAAAACCTTTAAGACTTTCTTTAGGTGTAGCATATATACAAGAAACTAATGAAAAAATTACGTATACAGGAATAGATGGTAATACTCTTACAGGTGTTACTAGAGGAGTAGATTCGACTACTGCAACAGATATACATCCTTTATATGTAATTCATGAAGAACTACCATCATAGGAGAAAACATGCCTACTAAACCAACAACAAGTGTAGTAAACCAAAAGATAGATGACCATGTGGATGCTTGTACGAGTAGGTATGAAGCCATTGATCGTAGGCTTTACAGAATTGAAGCGATACTTATAGGGGCTAGTGTCTCTGTAATAGGATTGTTAATTAAAATAATTGTAGGCTAGAGGGAAGAGATATGCCAAAGAAACCATTGACAAATATAGAAATACAGAAAAGGTTAGATGCTTTGGAAAGAAGAGGTATGGCTGAAGGTGGTAATATTACACTTAACAGTACTGATCCTTTTAGTCCTAATTTTAATATTAATTCATTCTCTACTATACCTGGTGGTGCAGGTAATGATACCATACCTGCTGAATTTATCGGTGCTGATGGCACGGTATCTGCTGCAGCCGATACAGGTGTTGGTGGTCTAGGCACTATAGATTTTCTTACTAGGGCTCAAAACGCAGGTCTTACTACTAAAAACTCTACATTTGAAACTGATGCAAATGATTTAACAGCACTAAAAGCAAGTAGTGGAGTAACAGAGAACGACCTTTTTAGTAAACCGCCAATGTATGCTGATCCAACTACAGGTAAACTATTAACAACTGCGGAATATGAATCACAGTATGGTTCTTTAGGTAACACAGGGATTCCAAAAAACCCTTATGTAACTGTTAACGCTGATGGAAGTAAAGTTAATACAGACCCTGCTACTGGTCAGACAACTTATTTTGCGGCTGATGGTACTATAACAGGAGTTGAAAAAGATGGTGTACTTACAGATTTAACTAATAATAACACTGGTGGAAACACTGGAGGTACTGGAGGTACTGGAGGAGGTACTGGAACAGGTACTGGAACAGGTACTGGAACAGGTACTGGAACAGGTACTGGAACTTTAGGAGCTCTTGAAACTAGATTTGGAGATGTGCTAAACCAATACGACCAGATGGCAGGGCTTACAGGTACTAATCCTGATTTAACACCTAATGCTGAATTTAATCCTAATATGACATATGCTCAAGCTTCTGAATTAGAACCTAACGAACAACAACTAGGAGCAACACAACAAGCAGCTACAGAAATTATAAGTGATGCACAAATTCAAGCCTTACAGGCAGCAGGATATACAATTAAAAGTACTGCTGATACTATAGCTTCTACTACTGACACTTTTGCTAAAGTAAGTAACCAAGCTTTAAATGCACAAACTTTAGACACTTTAACAAGAGAAGTAAATGCACAATCAGACAAACCTGTTATAGGAGAATCTATTATAGGTACTGCTCCTTCTAGGGATAGTATAGATCAAAAAAAAGCTGAAGGTGCACTTGCTACAGATATGGAAGGTGCAGATAGAAGTAAGACACCTACTGTAGGCGATTACACTGGTGATTTTAACGATACTATCGTAGGTGCTCAAAGAGGTATAACTACAAATGAAATAGTACAACCTATTGCTCCTGCAGAGGCTAATCAAGGTACTGCACAAGTTATGGCAGAGCTAAGAGATAATGCAGTTATGCAACTTAATCAAACTAGTGAAGACGAACAAACTAGAGCTACGGCAAATGCTATAACACAACAAATGTCTGAAGTACCTAAAGAGGCTACTGTACAAGGACAATTAGAAAACCTTATGGCACAGTTTGCTGATGGTAAAACTCCTGCTTACGCTGCAGGTGCAATAAGAAATGCTGAAGCACAAATGGCTGCTAGAGGTTTATCTGCAAGTTCTATGGCAGGTGCTGCAATTATGCAATCAGCAATGGAAGCGTCTATACCTGTAGCTGCACAAGATGCACAAGTCTTTAGAGAAATAAATCTTAGCAATATAAATAATAAACAAAAAGTTGCTTTAGCTAATGCTGCTGCAGGTTTACAAATTGGTTTAGCTGATTTAAATGCAAGACAACAAACTTCGTTACAAAATTCTACAAGTGGTTTTAAATTACAATCTCAAAGCCTTTCAAACATGCAACAAGCTTCTTTAGCCAATGCACAGTTAAGAGCTTCTTTACAAGAAAGAGAGTTAGGTTTTGAACAACAAAGACAAGTAGTAAACGCTGCAAGATATGCTGAAATAGAAGGTATTAATTTAACTAATCAACAACAAGGAATTTTACAGGATTCTGTAAATAACATGCAAGTTACTACATCTAACATGTCTTTTAAACAACAAAGAGAATTATCTAAAGCACAAATAGATGCTGCACTTACAGGGCAAGAACTTACTAACGACCAACAAGCTGCTGTTATAAATGCTGCTAGAATAGCTGAAGTAAACAATTTAGAATTTAACGAAGAACAACAACGTAATCTAAATAATTCGCAACTTATGCAGAATATGACTTTAGCAAACTTAGATTCTGAAATGAAAACAGTGCTTACAAATGCTGCTACCTATGGAAATATGGAAATGACTAATTTAAATAACAGGCAACAAGCACAAGTAGTAAATGCTCAGTCCCTGTTAAATTTAGATATGGCTAGTTTAAGTAACAAACAACAGGGCGAAATATTAACATATCAAGCTAAGATAGATTCTTTGTTTACAGACGCTGCTGCAGATAATGCTAGGCAGCAATTTAATGCACAATCTGAAAATCAAGTAGATGAATTTTTTGCACAGTTAGGTGCTTCTACAGCTCAACAAAATGCTAATAGGGTAGCAGCTATGAAACAGTTTAACTCAGATCAAGTTAACGCTACTGCTAAATTTAATTCTTCTTTAGTAGATACTAGAGAAAGATTTAATTCTTCAATGACAACTCAGATTAATCAGTCTAATGCAACTTGGCGTAGGCAAATAAATACTGCTAACTCTGCAGCACAAAATGAAGCAAACAGAACAAATGCTTTAAATACTTTTGGTATGAATCAAAACGCTTTAAATAATATATGGCAACAATACAGAGATGAGGCTTCTTGGTTATTTAAACAAGATTTAACAAGAGAACAATTTGCTCATGAATTAACAAAAATAAATTTAACTGCAGATAGGCAATTTGCATTATATGATAGAACCGTAACTGATAATGCTTACGGTGCAGGCGGAAGTTGGGCTTATGATTTATGGGCTCAAGCACAATTAGAAAAACAAAGTGGGAGTTAGTAATGGCTAAAGAAAGTTTATATGCAAGAGCAATAGGTGGTGCAGCAAGCTTTTGGGATGGTTGGGGAGAAGCTTTTAATGGTATAACTGATCCTATTGATGATTTTATTGATGTTATAACTTCTCCTAAAGAATTGTTACAAGACAGTGATAATAATTATTTTGGTATAGAAGGTTTAAGTAGTAGAAATATTAAAGAAACTGCTGCAAATAGGCAAAAAAGAAAAAACGAAGAAAGAGCTTCTGGAGGAGGTAGTGGCAATCCTTTTGATAATAGACCTGGAACTGATGCTTATGCAACTGCTTCAGATTCTTTTGTAAATATGGATGAAATTTTAGCAAATACTGTAGATACAGTAGAGGTTGGTGGTGCTACAAAGATACCTTTTCAAGGTCTTTTAGAGTTACAAGACATAGACGTAATGGGTAACGCTCAAGAATTATATGCTATTGCTAGAGGTGTTTCGCCTAATGAAATTGCAGGCGAATTAGCAAAAAAAAATGTAGGACCAAATATTTTTATAGAAGGCACTTCAACACCTAAAGAAGGTCCAAATTATATGGGTCCTATGACTGCTGACAGTATGGGCGGTAAAAGTATTATTAACACTTCTAATCAAGAAAGAGCTAGAAGAATTTTAAATAGTAAAAGGCAAAACGCAACAGAAGTAGCAGCTTCAGAAAAATTTGTAGATGATCTTATAAAAAGGAATAAGTAAATGTTAACGAGAGAAGAAGACTTAGACACTAGAAACCCTGACCAATTAAAACAAGAAGACCCTTTTAATGTTCCAATTCCAGGACAATCTTTAACAGCTTCTCCAGATACTGAACGTTTTCAAAAACCACCAGAAGAATCTAATCCTGAAAAAGTTTTAGCTTTTGCTATGAAAAGATTAAAAAACCCTGACATGAAAGAAAGAATGTTAGATTTACTATTGTCTGGTTTACCAGTAGAGTTGCTAGTTAAGAATATTACAAAAGCAGGTTTTATGGAAGGTAAATATAGTCCAGATGTTGCAGAATTAATAACCCCTGCTTTAACTATATTTATAATAGACATGGCTAGAAATGAAGACATACCTGTAAAAGTATTTATGGATGAAGGAGTAAGCCCAGAACAACAAGCAGAACAAGATCAGAAACTTGCAATGGTTATGGAAGAACAAAGACCTGAACTTGCTAGAGGTATACGAGCTGTTAAATTTGAAGATCAATTAAAAGAACGTTCTGCCAAAGCTACAGAATCTATAGCTGCAAGAAAAAAAATAAACGAAAAAGAAATGCCTGTCGAATCTGATGGTAGTTTTTTAGAATTAGGAGAGTAATATGAGTTTAGCTGCATTTTTAGGTGGTGGTAAAGATCAAAAAGGTCAAGGATTTTTTGGTAGGGCTAATGCTGTTGCTGAAGAAGATCGAGAACAACAAAACAAATTACAACAAATAGAACTAGAACAACGATTAAAAAATGCAGGTGATAGTGGTCCAGGTCTTGATCTTACTTTAGCAACAGATAGGAAAGACCCTCAAGGAAATAAATTGTATATGGGTTTTACTTCTCGATTTGATCCAATGTATGCTGAAAAACATCAAAAATTAGACTATGCAAAAGCAGTTATGCGTCAATTTTCAGCAATTAAATCTGATGAAATTAAAGATAAGTTATGGGCTTCCCCTGATATTAGAGAAAAATTAGACCAAAGTATTGGTATTATTAAACGAGAAGGCTATAAAAAAAACATGAGTGATGCAGGAACTACAGGTTCAATGACAGGTATTAATGACTATGATACTTATAAAGACCCTTGGAGTCGTAGGAATATTTGGGATGATGCGGACAATGAAATATTAGGTTTTAATAGAACTCCTGTAGATGCCAAATCTTATTTAAACACTATAGGTATAAAACAACAAAAAAATAATGATGATGGTAAAACAGTTAATACTTCAAGTTTGTATAGTCCTGCAGCAACAGAAACTATAGTAGGTGCTACTCCTGAGTTATTAGATTTGGGAGGTCAATTAGGAAAAGGTGCTCAACCTACAGAAGTACAAATAACTAGTATAGTAAAAAAATTCAATGAAGAAGAAGGAGTAATTTGGGGAGAATTTAGTGCTGTGCTTAATGCTATATCAGGAGTATCTCCTAGCGGAAGTACAACGTATGAAGGCGGTAATACATATGGTAAAAGCACTACTTTTAAAACTGAAAGTGGTGAACTAAAAGCAATACAAGAACAACAAAATGCTGTAAATAATGGCTTCCGTACTAGTATAACTATGGCACAATTAGGTTTAGGTTATATGGATTCTAATGGTGTGTATCAACCACCCATGGCTGTTGTTGGCGGAGCTTTAGATATTGTTACTGGATTAAACAACGTTTTTGATTCCCTTTCAGGTGCAGCAGGTTTATTAGGTAATAAAAGAGTATCTGAAGCTCAAAGGGCTGTGTATGATAATACAGACAGTGTAAACAATAAAGGAACAAAAGGTTTTATTACTGGTAGGAATGACAAGGGAGAAAATATTACAAATAAAGAATATGGTGGTGTAACTTTAGAGAGTTATATGAAACATGGTTTACTTGACACTACTTCTATGTCAAAAGCACAATTAGATGAGTTGGGTCTTGATAAAATGTATAAATATAAAGCTTTACAAATACATTTATCTTTCCAACTAGCTATTGCTATGCAAGGTTTCCAAGGTGGTAAAGCTGTGTCTGATGCTGACTTTGATAGAGCTTGGATGCTATTAACAGGTAATACTGGTAAATCTATATTTGGTAGAATGGCAAGTCCTGATGGTATTAGAGAAAGTTTAAAAACTGTTGCAGATAATTTTGCAAGGATGTCTGTATGGAACAGAGCATACCTTGAATCTAAAGATGGTTCTAGAAGGGCTACAGCAAATACTGTTCTAGCTTTGTATGATGCTAAGTCTAAAGAAGAAGGTGTTGAACTAGGCGAGTACGCAGCAAAATCACTTTATGATGATTATGGTAATGTGCAATGGGAGAAAAATTCTTTTGCTAATTTAACAGTTAAACCAAACGAAGAATTTTTTGAAGCTTTTAATGATGCAGACTTAGATATAAGTTAAAAATATAATAGGTAAAACATGGCAAACAGAAGAAACATAGATAATCAAGAAGAGCAAATGAGTTCCTTATTTAGTCAAACACCAGTAGAAGATGCTGAAGGTAATATTTCTTTGGTCGATATAGATACTGATACTTTTACACCAGACAAAAGAGAAAATTCTTATTTATTTGAACCTGGCTATAAACCTAAAAATAATGCAGAAAGAAGGTATATAGAAAAAGTTAAAGAACAAAAAAATATAAGGTCAGCTACAAAAGAAAGACCTAAACAAACAGGTCCAGAAAGTTTATATGATAAATTAAAAAGAACTTGGTTTACGGAAGGAACAGAACTGTCTTTAAAAGATGCTATAAAATTAGTAGATTCTTCTACAGAATTTAAAAAGAAAGCATTTACACAAGCTAACAGAACTATAACTGAAGACATGGATGATAATGAAAAAAAAAGAATTATGAGATCACAAGGTTTAGTAGATTCAAATGCTTTATTATCTTTTAACCCAGAAGAAGAAATTGCTAAACTTAAAAAGTTATATCAAAACAATGAAGATTTTGAAAACTTTGATAAATATGTAAAACAATCTAAATACGATTTTTATACTAAAAGCAAATGGGGTAACCGTAAACACCAAGACGAAGTATTTTTTAATAATGATATACTAACTAACCAAGGAAAAAAAATATGGGAATCTTTTGCAGTAGACGAAGATGAAAAATTAGAACAACAAGCACAAAGCATATATGACGCAGGAAGAGTAGGTGTTAGGTCAGTCGGTAGAGCAGGCGAAGATATAGGATCACTTCCAGATATGGGTGGCGATGCTGTTGACTGGATTGGTAGATCGGCAGCTTATAGTTTAGGTTGGGTTGCTCCTGGCATAAGTGGAGATGAAACAGTTAATTTTCTTAGTCCTGGAGCAAGGTTTGTAAAAGATTTAGTTTATGAAGGCTCAGGTCTAAGGCATGCTCATCAGTTGTTTAGTTTTGTAAAAGATGCAGGTAAAGGTTTAAACAGTTTAGACTCTATGCAATATCAAGGGTTTTTAAAAGATAAAGAAAGGTTAACAAACAATTTAGAATTAATTGGTTCTATGGCTGTAACCTATCCTCTAGAAGTTGCAGCTCTTAGTTTTCAGGCAGGAAGACAGGGAGCAAGGTTATTAAATCCTGAAGTAGGTAAAAAATTAAGAAACTTAGCTGAAAGTTCAGAACAAGGTTTAGGAATGGAAATACAACGTGCTTTTGCAAAAAAACAATTAGCTGCTGATTCTATGGCGGATTTTATAGGAATTGAAAGACAACTTAAAAAAGATAAAAGGGCTATATTTTATGCTAACACCGCTATGGTTGCAGGGCATTTAGCTTTAGAGTCTGTAGAAGAAGATTTTTTTCCAGGTTTTAAAAACTCTAGTACTTGGAACGGTCTTAAAATACCTTTCTATTTAGGCACTGCTCTTGGTGGAGCTAAGTATGGTCCTAATCTTGTCGCAAAGACTGGGGCTAGATTAGGTTTAGTTAATAGGTCAGGTCCTCCTTCAACACTGAATAAAATAAAATATTATTTCCAAAATAAATTTCAAAATGTAGATATAGATGACTATTTAAAAAATAATATGAATTTAAATGAAGAAATGTATATGCACTTAAATCAAAAACAAAAATTAGAGTTAGCAGGTTTAACTTCTCGTGAATATAAATACATGCAAGACTTTGGTAGTATTATAAAAAGTATTAAAAAAAGTGATGCTGAATTAGGTACAACACATTTTACTGATTTACAAAATCATTTTGAAGAGACTTTAAGGGCTAGAGATGATATTTTAGAAGTTTTTGCTGAAACTTCAGGTTTTAAAAAAGCAGATGGATCGGCTGACGTTGATAGTTTTGTAACAACAAGACCAGATTTAGCAGAGCTAGTAGACGTAGGTTTAGATGATATGATACAGTCTGATTCTTTAAGAGCTACTAGTGCTTTACTTAACCAAGGTCATAAGTTACCTATACTAGGTAAATTTGATTTAAAAACTATATATAAAGATTTAAATGATACTGCTAATAAAGAAGTTAAACAAAGAACAGCTTTTGCTAAAATGTTACGTACAGTGTTACCAGACGAATCAAATTTAAATACTTCTAAAACTAGATTTTTAGAAGATTTAAAAAAGAAAAATGATGCAAATATATTAGAAGCTAAAAATATGGTTACTGTGTCTAAGAAAAAATTTGGAGAAGAAAGAATTAAATTAGTAGAAGAAATTAAACAAGGTTTAGGTGTAGACACTACTTTGCCTGCCTTAGATTATAACATGATAATTTCAAGATTAGACCCTGAAGATTTAGATTTATTAAATACTAGACATGCTTTGTTTAAAGATTTAAATTACACGCCTAAAGCAGAAGCATCTAGAGCTTTTAGGGCTGTAGGTTTAGAAAAAAGTCCTATAAATTTAACAGAGACTGGAGGTCGTTCTTCTAACATTTCAACACCTTTACAAAAATTCGCTTCTAAGTCCAAGGGTATATTCTATCAAGCAATGAATAAAAGTAAAGGGGAAGCAGACGCTATATATGATAAAGCAAGGGAAAGTAATAAAGGTAAATATATAAATGTAAACGAAGCAGAGGATGTTTTTAGTGATATAAAAGCTAGTCTACAGCAAAACCCTGATACTTTAGCTATGCGGTACGGAACAAACCCTAATGAATATGGAAACTTTGGACAATACATGTTTGCGGTAGGAAGAAAATTTGTAGATAGAGCTGTAGATAGTGGAGCAGAAAATCAATTAGATACTATAGTAAAATCTTATGTAAAAAAAGCAGATATGGATGATGTTGCTATACTAGATGCTTTAGATGCTTACAAACTTAAAGCTACAATAGTACGAGAGGGAGAAAATATACCTTTAGCTGAAGCAACTATTAGCGAGTATGGAGATCATGCTAAAGGGTTAATAGCAAATTCTTATAAAGAAGGAAACAATTTTTTAGCAATAGGTATAGATTTAAATAGTTTAAACGCTGTTCGTAGAGATATAGGACAAAGAGCTACTACAAATTTTGGTACTCCTTTAGGTAAGCAGTTAGATGATTTATACAATGATTTAGGTTTAGTATTAGAAGTAGGTTCTAAGAAATTTATGGACACTAAAGATTACGTTTCTTTTTTAGATGCTAATAAATTTTATGCTGAAAATTTTGCATCACTATTTAAACAAGGTGCTTCTAAATCTGTTTTAAGAAAACAAAGTGGTACTTTAGAAAATGTAATACCAGATGAAAACATATGGGAAACATTTATAACTGCACCTACAACGCAGGGCATGACTCAATTTAACAGAATATTTAAAGGAGATGAACAGGCTTTAGATTCTTTTAAAGAAGGTATAGGTAGATATATTGACAATGGTAATGATTTAGATGTAACTCAATTAGACGAAATGAGAGAATTAGGAATTATATCAGATAAAACATTTGATCTTTTAGACCCTAGCAACATAAATATAAATCAAGCTAAACTTAATAATTCAATAACAGCATCAGAAAAAAGATTAGATGATGCTTTAGAATTAGCAGAATCAAATAATATAGAGGGTTTGTTAAATTCTTTAGTAGGTAATGCTCAAAAAGGTTTAGAAACAGAAGCAGTATATAAATTAATTACACAAAAATATATTGTTGATGATCTAAAAAAACTTGCAAAAACTATTACTCCAGATAATTACAGAGGAGGTGTAGAAAGTTTTAAAAGCGATATGCTAACTGTTTTAACTCCTGAAATTTTAAGAAGAACAACTTATAGAGGTAATACTATAGCCGATAGAGCAGACTTAGGAAAACTTGATGTAAAGGGTAGGCAAACACTGGATGAAGCTATGGTAGGATTTAATATGAAAAAAATTGCTAAAGACACACTTTCTAAAATTCCTGGAACTGAAACAACTGGTAAAATATTTCGTAAAAGTAAAGAAAAATTTGATGAGTTTATAAATGCAGACCCTATATTAGCAAAAGATGATTTTGGAATACAAGTAGATTCTCAAGCTTTTGTTGAAGTTTTAGATGAAGTTGAAGATATATTTAAATTTTTAGATAGGGATAGATATGATAAAATGCGTAAAATAAGTAATTCTGCAGTTAGAAGGTCAGTAGCTATTAAGGAAGAAGGAGGAAAAGCTATAGGGTCAGTAAGAAATTTAAGTGTAGAATCTGTTTTATCAAGAATATATTCAATACAAAGAGGAGTTGTAAGTTTTAGGTATGTAGCATCTGAAGCTACGTTACAAGCATTTAGAGCAAACCGTTTTAAATTAATGGGGCAGTTAATGCAAGACCCTAGGGCAACAGATGTAATTTTAGATACTATATTTAATGACCAAAAAAACAATTTTGAAAACAATATGAGGTGGATAAGGTTTATACGAGGTTGGGCAGGTATATCTCCTCAAGATGTTTCAGATAAAGAAATTGAAAAAGCAAGCAAAAAAGCATTTGATTAAAACCACAATAGGAGATTGTTGTGATTAAAAACCTACGAGAATTTGCTATCATAGGAGTAGCATTAATATCTGTTAGCAGCCTGCTACTAGCGGAGGACAGTAACATAACGAACACTACTACTAGTACTAGCACCGTGACCTCAAACAATACCAACAACAATACTAACAACAACACTATAACTAGTACTTCTGTTGCTACAAATAATAACAACAATGTAAATACAAGCACCATAACTACAAACGCTACCAACAATAATACAAACACTACAACTAGCACAAGCGATGTAACATCAAACATCACACAAACACAGAACGTAACAAACAATAATACC
>Ga0181408_1000274_pt1 | contig 16767 bp, 19 predicted proteins | sample 31SPOviralmetaG_FD_130137 | JGI IMG/M metagenome (GOLD analysis project Ga0181408, IMG submission 130137) | Marine viral communities from the oligotrophic San Pedro Time Series (SPOT) site, San Pedro Channel, CA, USA - 31 SPOT_SRF_2012-02-16 | ecosystem: Environmental > Aquatic > Marine > Strait...
ATTTACAAAATATATAGAGTTCTAGAACAAAACTACGCCTTTTGTAATTCGCTACTGTAAAAAAAATTCGCTAAAATTTCTCAGTAAGGTTGAGACCATAAACCGAGGCTACAATAAAAGGCGCCTTTTTGGCGAATTCGGCGAAATCCAGAAATAATTATTTTCAAATTTGGTGCTCGATTTGGGCGACCCCCTCAAATATATATAAAAAAATATCTTTTTATTTAACAGCAACAACAAACGTTTTAAAATGACGGTATTTTAAATAATCGCCTTTGCGTTTAATTTTCATACGTTTAGCATATTCTCGTATTTCATTAGGGTATTTTTCATTAACAAAATCTTGGTGCTTATTGGTCATTGAATGCCAACTCCAACTCCTCTCTTGCAGAGTGACTCCACATTCGCATTTAATATATGATTGATTATCATTAACCTTAACCTTTTTACTCTCTCTCTGTTTACAAGCCTCCATTTTACTTATAATTATATAGTAAGATAATTTTAAATATATATAAAAAAATATCTTTTTATTTATCAGCACTTAAAGATAATTCTCCTATTATATATATCAAAAAATGCCTGTCCTTGTCTCTAACACAATCGCGACCACTCTTGTAAAAGTTCTTATTAAAGTAAAGCGTCATTACTGCAACCTTGACGAATATTATGATACTACTACCGTGAATGAAATTCTAGATTTTATGGGCGATATTAAGGTAGTTCGCAACACTAATAAATATGATTTGGAGCCCCTGAGATCTTATTTTAGTTATATCCAGCATGCTATTATTGTTTTCACAGACCACCAATACGAAGATATTTCGGTAAGCACTAGAGGGCTTAACACGCTTCGTAGGATTCTGCACTAATTTATTTCTTCATTTTCATTAACGTTTTAGCCAATGTGGCTCGTTTCTTCATTAGCTTAGTCATTTTCAATTTGTTACCTCTAAAGTCAAACTCCGCTCCTTCGTCAATCTTGGCTAGTCTATTTGCTTCACTCTTCATGAGTGGTTTATCGTCTTTCTTTATTTTTAACATTCTTTTAAAAGAACCTTCTTTTAATTCTTCAAATGGGATTCCTCCCTCAGTTTCGGCTGCACTTTGTTTAGCCTTTCTTACTACTTTGGATTTGCTAGAGTGAGTGCTACCAGACATAACGGTGCCGTCGGGCATTGTGTGCGTTCCTTTACTGGAGTTACGGGATTTGCTAGAATACATAGTCAATAAATTATAAATAGAAAATTAAATAAATATTAAATCTTTTGGTAAATTCATCTTATAGCAATAATAGAAGCTTCCAAACGGTGGCGTATAACCTACTTTTGGATTTTGGTAATGCGTAAAGGTCAAGCGTTTAGTAGGTATAATCATTTGTATTTCATTTTTAAAAAGTTGTTGAAACCATTTAAGGCTCAGTAAACAAGTTGGAATAACTAAAATAAATGGTTTATCTAATTCTTTACATCTTGTTAATACTTCTTTTTTTAATGAGAAAGGCGGATTATCTATTATTACTTCACCCTTATTATTACTAAAAAAATCCTCATCCTCGTGGATTATATCAAATCCCAAATCGTGAAATAATTCTTTTTGTTTACCAGTACAATAAAACGGCGACCATATTTTTTTATCTTTTGGAATAAAGTCTTTTATTAGCTCCCACCCTCTAGGATCTGTTTCGTAATTATCATTATCTTTTTGGCTTGTAAAACTCATTTATATATTACTGATAAATTAATTAAACAGTTTTTACTAAAGTTTCTGTATTAAATCCGGCGATGTTTCTAATGTATGACTGCACGATTTCAGGCTTACTAGAACGAGTGGCGGGGAGGACTGCGTCGCCTGAGTTAACGCCTGACTTAACGATTTGGTCGTAATCACGCATTCTATAGTCACTTGTTCCACCCATAGCGAAGGTGTAATCTAAACCTACACCCATAGCGTTGGCTCGGCAGTTATTACCGCAACCTTCAGTTACTGCGGTAGCTCCACGTGTGCCGTCGTACTGAGCTTCAATTGATTCTTCTTCTTCCTTCAAACCAACAGAACACTTACTAGCAAGTGATCCATTGAGGACTGAACGCTGGAATAAATTACGAACTTCAGAGTCGCCGACCATACCAACACGAGGGAGAACGTTTTGGGCTGAGATAGCGGTGCCGTCCTTGTTTGTCTTGGTAAGCTGATTGGGTACAACTTCAACTACGAAGTCCTGTGGCTGACGAACATTGTTCTTCTGCTGTGTGTATGACTGAAGACCAAGTGGGACTCTGAAATCACTGCCGTTCTGCGCTCTGTTGTTTTCTTGGTCTTGGTCTAAGTAAAGATTGACGATACCACGAACAGCGGCGGCGTTTGGTGTGTATTTGGCGGCGTTAGTTGAACTGTTAACGTCGTTGATAAGATTGAATCTATCACTAAGAAGCATATTAGGATTGTAGTCAGCTAAGTCCTGAGGAGTTGGGACAAGAAGACGACCAGTAAGTCTTAAATCCTTGATTATGAAATAACTACCAGTAGCGTCAAGGTCAGCACCATTGGACTGGTCTAAAAATCTGTTATAGTAAAACTGTCCTTCTTGGTTGAGTTCAAGGTTGATTAAAAGACCACCGAGTTCGCTGTTGCCTAAGTGAATTGGCTTACTGTTATTTAAAAGTGCAGTATCTAATTTAAATGAAAATGGTTTACCGTATTGAGGGTCGGCTTGGCTACTAATGTTTTTCATCTGCTGCTCGGTACCTCCGGCAGCTCCTGTAACCTGATTATCCATAATACTAGAATGTCTATTGATTAAGTTTGCGTGAGTTCCTGAGGCATCGGCTCTGATAAGTGGACTGGTTAAATAGTCTTCTTTGGCGTGAGTCCATGCGTCGCGTGTATTGACGAACATAGGGTAGTTTCTGTGTTCACTGATTGAAACTGAAGTCTTTTTGGACTGGACGAAAACACGCTTAACCATATTCTGAACACCGCCCCAGTTGGATACGTTGTTATTTGTGTAAGCCTGAAGACCTGCACCGTTGTTAGCGTTGAATTCGGCTAAGGTTGTGGCGGCGGCAGCCTTACAAGTGAGAGGCGCTCCTGTTGATGTTACGTGGAGAATGCGACCGGTCAAATACATATCGCTAGTGTCTAGTAATCTATCCTGTGCTGAAATCTGAAACTTAATGTTGGCGTTACCTTTAACGTTAGAGAATCCGCCAGTTAATACATCGGCGGCAGATGCTACACTTTGGTCGTTGAGTGGAGGGATTGAATAATACACTTTAGAAACGGGCATTTTATTGATAATAATTACTAATAAGATAATTTTAAGAAAAAAATAAAAAAAATAAACTATTTATTATGGATCCTGAGGTGGCTGGGAGCCTTGTGCAGCCTGTTGTAACTGTTGTGGCGTTGGGTCAGCTACTCCCTGTATACCTCTAGCCGATAATTGCTGGATTGTTTGCTCTATTTGGTTTCTTCTATTTAATAATTGCTGATATTCACTAGCCGCTAATCTTGGGTCTCTTAAGCGGTCTTCACTAATGGCTAATTGTGATTCTAAATTTGTTAATACTTCGCCTAGTTCTCTTTCTTGGGCTTCTCGTTGTCTTATTGGGTTTACTCTTCGTGGCTGATTGAGTGCGCCTGACCTCATCAACGAAGCGGCGGCTCTTGCTGGGTCTCCGCCGAATTGTCGTATTGGTCGCCCCCTTCCAGCTGGTGCAGGTTCTTCTGCTTGTTCGGCTAGTGCTTCCTCTATTGGCGGTAAATCAGGTTCAAATTGTGGTGGTCTATAATTAGGGTCGCGTTCAAATGGTTCTTGTTGTAATGCAGGGACACCGAGTCCAGCCTGTGCGTCTAAAACGGCTTCTATTTCGTTTAAGTCTTCGTCTGGTATACCGTCACCGCCAGAACCGCCACCTATAATATTAGATACGTCCATTCTAAGGTTTGTGCCTTGTTTGCCTTGGTCTGTTGATTTCTGAATTATAGCACCTAAGGCTCCTGAGACTTGCTGAGCTTTTGCGGCTTGTGCAGTCTGGGCTAAGAAATTTGTAGGCTTTGGTATTGGTATTGATATTTTAAATAAAAATGATGAGTCCGGTTCTAAATCTATATCGGTCATGTCTGGATTTAAAACAGCCATACTAATAGTATTGATTTGCTTTGGGTTGGATAACGTATGGGTCAGGATGTTACGGTCTGCGACATAATCCTGATTACTTAAGTTGGATTTAGGGATTATATCTAAGATGCCTGTATTTTGCTGATTCTTTAAAACGTCTACTGGTTCTACTAAATCACTAGTTATAACCATATAACCATTTTTAGAAAGTGTGGGTAGTTTCGTTGCAGTAAAATCTTTAGCTGTTGTAATAACCGGCACCATAACAGCCCTTTTATAAACTGAACCTTGAAAGGCAGCTACATTCAAAGCACCAGCCGCTAAATCATTATTATAATAAGAAACTGGGACACTATTACCAGCCATATTAAAAAACTGAACGTTAGAAACCGCCGGTAGTGCGCCCCTAAATGGTGGGGTATTTATTGCAGTACCACTAGAGTCCGTAGATCCTCTAATTCTAGCGTCTTGTTTATTCTCACTAAGTGGATTGTAAATAGTTGATATATTAGGCAAAATACTTTGGTCGCGATTTTGGTCTGTGGTAAAACCCTGAACGGTTTGGTTGGTTCCATACCAATTAACATTTGTTTGCGCTGAACCGTTTTTATTGGGATTAGATATATCATTATACTGAAAACCTAATCTAGCCCATACGGTTGATTCCCATGCCTGTTTCGCTTTGTCTTCAGTTGTAAAAAATTCCTCAAATAAACGATATTCGTTGCATTTAGTTTTTTCAGCATTTGTTAAATTTGGCTTATTATAAGCAAAAGTTTTATCACCTAATTTACTAGCAGAATCAAAAGCCCAATTAGTTACTAAAATACCTGTAGTCCTAGACATTACGGCGGTAAGTGCTTTAATCACCGTAGGATTAGCGATATCTATTTGGTACTGATCAACTGGAGTTTTATTAAATATACACTCTTGACCTGCATTTTGTAAATTAGTTCCGAATCTATCTATAGTTGGTATACGTCTGGGCTGATGTAATTTACTTAATGAATAACCTGAATTATTAGTATCATAAGCTAACTGAAATCCTGTTGTCCCAAAGGCTAAACCTGTATAAAAAGGATCGTATTGCTGGGTTGTATAATTTCTTTTATTATCTGGATTGGTGTAACCGTTGGCTGCTTCAAATCCTTGAAAATACCTTGCTTGGGGATTACCAGTAACACAGATTTTACCAAATTGATTGGGTCCGGCACCTATATTGGCGGCATCAAAACCACCGTTAGCAGCGTTTAGCCTACAAACATCATTAGTTGAAGGTGTAACGCCTATAACATCGCAAATACCCTCACGCTGGTCAGCAAGGTCTGTTTCAATGCTTACTTGTGTAAAATCTAATGCACCCAAGCGATTAAATGGTAAATATTTAAATATTGCACCGTCGTCTGGGTTTGTGGTTCCAGCTGCTACGTCTTTCCATCTATCAATAGACTGTAACTTAAAATTGCGACAGGTTGAATTATTGACGAAGAATCCTCTCCAAGTCTCGTTTTCCTTTCTAAAACTATAAAAGTCTTGATTGCCTGTATCGTCATTATCAGAGTCAATAAGACGATTAACGTTTATCTGTTCGCTGATTTTTGTGGCTAGTTTTTCAATAGCGTAAATGCCTTTTTTAATAAAGATTTTACTTTTACCTATGACTGGTGTAGCGACATTAACGCCGTCTGGACTAGTTACTTGTGTAACTAAGGGCATAATATTCTCGGTGTATCCTGCGAATGATAAATTATTTAGTTGATCCTGTGATAAAACATCTGTAGCTGCTGGGAATTCATTTAAAATATTATGCTTAGTAGACAAATCAACCACTAAATTATAATCTATCAAATTGGCTACTGCACCTACCGGTTTTTGGACTGGATAATCATAAGTCGTATCTACTGAATAATATTGATAAATAATAGTTTCCTCAATATCTTCATTTATTTCAACAGAGGCTCCATTTATACCCTTTAAATTGATAATTGAACTTTGTAGCCCTATTTCTGTGCCTGTGGGTAAATCCATTACATTTGGTAGGCGATATTCAAACCTATTATTTGTACTATTTACATTTACCGAGTTTTTAGTGTTAACGTCAATATAAACGGTATTAGACATTAGTTGTATATATAAACTAAATATTTATTTTACTCTGTTTTTAGCATAATTTTTAACACTACTGATATAAGAGCCTAGTTTTGCCTTTAGTTTACTTTCATCTAAAATGTCGTCTTCTGAAACGTTACTTAGTATTTTTTCCATACAATCAAACTCTGCTAGAGTGCTGCACTTTTCCATAACAGAAGTTTTTAGATCGTTATACTTTTTAATTTTGCCTTGTTTTTCAAATGTCTTAACTTTTTCCCTTGCTTGTTCTTGTTGAGTCAGTTTTTTCTTTTTGTTGTCCTTTTCTTTCGCTGCTATTTTATTAGCCTTTTCTATATCTTTCTGTTCTTTCTTAATCTGTTTCATTGCCGCCGCCTTAGCTTCGTCTTCTAGTTTAGCCTGACGTTTGGCTTTGGCTTTACGTCTGCCCTCTGCAAGTGCTTCTTTTTGCTTTTCTGTTAGTTGTCGCTTTGGCTTTGGCTTCTTATCAAAGACCTCATCTTCTTTCAGAGGTTTAATATCAATTTTTACTTGGTCTTCAGTGTCGCTCATAGTTTATAAATTAAATACAGAAAATTATTTAAAAATTTCATCCCTAAAAATTATGTCGGTCTATATTACCAACAAATATGTCCGGACAACTAATCGTAGGAGTTAACCCCAGTAATGTAGTACAAAACTGCGAAGTAACCGCCGCAGGTCATCTTAAAATGGATATCGCCTCATCAGGTGGAGGTGCATTATCTGCTAATGTAGATGTAACAGGAAACTCAATCGGTCTTGCTACATCAGCTAACCAATCTACAGGCAACGCCTCACTAGCCACAATCGCAGGAGATACAACATCCTTAGACTCTAAAGTCACCGCGTGTAATACAGGGGCGGTCGTAATCTCTAGTAATAGTGATACAACCAAAGCAACCAGCACACTACAGACTGCAGGTAATGCTTCGCTCACCACAATCGCAGGGGATACAACATCCTTAGACTCTAAAGTAGTTGTCTGTAATACCGCCGGTGTTATAGTCACAGGATCGGCACTTCCCACTGGTGCGGCGACCGAATCTACCCTTTCCGCCGCTGAAGCACACTTAGGCACAATAGACACAAGTACCGCCACCGCTTCCACTACACTCACCGGCATCTCATCAAAACTCCCTGCCGCCCTCGGTCAGGATATAATGTCCGATTCTTTAAGTGTAGTAATCGCTAGTAATCAGTCAGCCGTCCCAGTCTCATCCGCTGGTGCGAACGTCACCGCATCATCAGAATCCGCCACACCCGGGGCTGGTGTTACAACTAATTCTACCGCTGCCGATATGAATGGATTTCAGCACGTCGCAATCTTCGGTAGTACTACTAATACTACAGGCGACCAATTCGAAGTGCAGTTCTCAAATGATAACTCCACATTTTACACACAGCAAAATCTCTTTGTATCAATCCAGACATCCACTGGGGCATTCGGTATAAATATAGACAACGTAGCAGCAAGATACGTCCGCGTATCCCAAGCCAATACCACTGGAGGTTCAAGGGCGTTGACTATCATTACTTCTAAAAAGTAAAAATCTCTTGGTAATGTTCGTAATCTGGAAGACTTAAATAGGCTTTTCTTAAGTCGTGGATTGTTACTGGTAAATCCATTATTTTTTTAGTAAAATTCATAATACCGTTAGAGATATTAGATTTTTTCAGTACCCTACCACTAGCTGAAGTGAAGAAAGTGTTAAGATTTGTTTTTTTGTAATGTGAAATATACTTAAGTAAAATTTTATTGACTAAGCTAGATCGTATTTTATAAAGTATTTGCTTTTCTAATTTTTTATTATGTCTTTTATTTAGTATTAGCGTGAATGTGTTTTTGTTGTTTGTTTCGTGCAGTAGGTAAATTTCTTTATCTAAGCAGTCGGCTGGTGATTTATTTTTTACGTATTGTACGAAAATTAGGTGGTGTAATTTTATCGGTATTTCGTAAACCAAAAAAGCCAAGAACATAAAATTTCTAAAGTTAGTAAAACTAACATTAGCCTTTAGATAATCATCGTAACACTCATCTATTATATCGTGTAATGGTCTGAAACTGGCTATTTTTAAATAACCGCTTGGGTTGTTTTTCATATCTATTAAATCGCTTATTGTTTCATTGTATTCTTCTATAACCGATTCCGGCATTTCGGCGACTTGTAAGAACACTACTATAAATTCAAGAGTCTTTAAGGTAGTAAGTGCAGAATATCTACTTAATAATTCAGCTGTTAGCTTCTCAGTGTTTTCTAAAATCGTGGTGTCCCATGTATTAGCATCAAAATTGTAGAACTCTGGAAATACGCGATTAAGCCTTTTCAGATTTAGGAGCGAATCGTTAAAATTGTAATCTTTAAATTTCAACATCTGCGTTTATTTTCTATATAAATTATAGAGACATTTTTTATATGAAAAACAACGAGGAGGGACTTGAATTGATTGCTATAGCCAATAAAAGTGGTAAGAAATATAATTTTGTAAAAGTGGTTTGCGAAGACTGCAAAAAGGAAAGATTACAAAGAATAGACAAATACAGAGATAGAAAAACGAATTTATGTTTATCATGTAATGCTAAATATTTAAAACCAGACAACTTTAGACACGGATATAGTAGGAGTAAACTTTATCATAAATACCATAATATGATCCACCGCTGTTACAATACCGAAAATAAAGGATTTAGATACTATGGAGGCAGAGGTATAGGGGTATGTATGGATTGGCTGGATCCTGAGAAAGGCTTAGAAAACTTTTATAAGTGGTCGCTTGAAAATGGCTTCACTGAAGAAAATAATTTACAAATAGATAGGGTAGATAATGACGGCGACTACTGTCCGGAAAATTGTGAATACATCAGTAAAAGAGAAAACTTAGAAAAAATGGAGAACCTTTTTGGTGTGCAGGGCAGAGTAGTGAAAAAGGCTAAACCTAAACCTAAAGCTCAATATGAAAATCTTATAGATAAATTGAAATTAGTAGAGAAAAATGTAGGACAACTAAGCCCTGACGATTATGTACCGCTTTGGGATTTCTTAGAAAACTTAGGTAATAAAAAAGCTACTCCAGCCAAGTAATATCACGGTCAAGACCAATTTTCCAGCAATAATAGAAGCAGTCAAAATTGCAAGATTTTGTTTTAATTACTTCACCATTTATCCTTTTATTAAAAGCAATTCTTTTCTTTGGGATAATAATCTGCACAGGGTCAGCATTATTACAGAATAATTTTCTAAAATATTGTGTATTGATTTTACTAGAGGGCATAAGGAGGATAAATGGTTTATTTAATTCATGTAGCCTTTTAAGAATTTGGGGGATTAAGGTAAATGGCGGATTAGAAACGATTATTTGGCCTAGGTTGTTTAAAAAAAAATCTACTGGCTCGTGAATAGTGTTAAATCCTAGGTCAGTTAAATATTTGCCGCTTTCACCGTCGCCATAGAAAGCCTCCCAAATAACTTTATCGGTGGGGATGTAGTCTTTAATATCTTCCCAAACATATTTAGGAGTGAAATAGTCGTCATGTTTAATAAAAGTTTCGTTTGTAAATCCAGCCATCTTCTTCTATATATATAAAAGGAGAATTATCTCTAAGTGCTGATAATTAAAAAAAATTATCATAACTGTCGCTTAAGTAAGTTCGCAGGATTTCAATCATATTCTTGACTTCGTAATCTAACTCTGAGTGTTCGCTTACCATATCTACTATGCGTATGAAGCCGTAGGCGCTAATTATACATTTTTTAAGTTCATTTACTTCGTCCTGCATTTTAATGAGTTCTTTATCTTTTTCGTTAAACTGTTCTTTTAATTGATTTACTAATTCAAGATATTCGCCTTCAAGCATTGATTTATAATTTAATATGTTTTTATTTTCTATCTTTATACATATAAAACATGTCCTTTAGAGCAAAACTCTTAGAACACTTAACCGCCCTGCCTGTAACTGAAGTAAAAAAATTAGTCAGTAAGTACAACAAAGAGCTAGACATTAGACCAATTTCTAAATTGAAAAAAGCCGAAATCTTAGCTAAGATTAGTGCAAAAAAACCTATGGATAAGCAACTTCTGACGAAGTTGACTAATGAGGCACGAGCTACACGCGAAGGCAAGAAAGCCCAGAAAGCCTCTGAGAAAGAAGCAGCGAAGAAGCCAGTAGAAAAGTTCGGCACCGAAAAGAAAAAGATTAAGGTTAAGAAGCCTAAGGCTGCTAAGGCTGAGCCTAAGAAGTCTGCCCCCAAAGCAATGCCTAAAGAAGACGCAAAAGCATTCGCCGCCGCTTTCGCCAAGGCACCGGAAGAAGAAAAAGGTAGCTTATTCTCAGAGAAGCCTAAGAAGAAGGCTACAAAGGAGGCTAAGCCTGCAACTAAGAAGCCAGTTAAAAAATTACCTAATAAAACTACACTGATTAAGGAGGCTAGTGACGCTGCTATTGCGTCAATTGAATCTAATTTAGAAAATGAGAATTTATCAATAGATAATTGGGACAAGTATAAAGGAAATATAGCCGACGATTTAGAGAATTACATTAGAGAACAATATGAAAAAATTGGGGTCTTTCAGGAAGCCCCCCAAGAAAAAACTTATAAGGAATTAGTAACCAAAGTAGAGAAAAAGGTTATTGATTATTTTACAAAAGCGGCAAAGAAAAAGGCAAAGAAGCCAGTTAAAAAAGCAGAAAAAACTTGACGAAAAATTTGCATAAGCCTTTATTTTTAATTTTCTTTAAGTATCAAGATTTACTCAGTATATATAGAATTAATTAATTAATTAATTAAAACTATTTAAAAAAATATCTTTTTATATATATATAAAAAAAATGACGAGGCAGAGACATGAGGAGACTATCAACTCTAAATTTATTGACTATATTATCCAGAATCATTACGAACAACTAGCAGACTATGATAAGAAGCTGCTACCTAAACTTAAATCTAAAAACAATAAGGTTAGCCCAATGTATAAAAAGGGTGGTGTTTTTCTAGACGACCGTAATTGGTGCAGTAAAGGCTTGGCTGGTCTTTCACGTAAAGTCCGCAATACTCTAGCTTATCAGCATTACGTTGACGTAGATATTAAATCAAGTGTTTTCGCTGTGCTTGTTTATCTAGCCGAAAAATACGACTTGGATATCCCAGAGATTGAGAATCATTTTGATAACCGTGACGCTTGTTTGCAGAAGTGGATTAGTAAAGGCATGAGCCGAGACGAGGCTAAGAAGGTCTATGCTAAAAAGCCATTTGATAATTATGACGGTTGGTATGACCCAAGTAAAATGACTGCTCTAGATAAGGAGGTTAAAATGGTTCAGGACTTTATTTGGGATCACGAGGACTTTCAGCGTGATAGACTTTATGTTACTAAGAAAGGACAACAACTTCACAAGAACAATCCACGAGGCAAATTGTTGGCTCACGTGTATTTTACTATTGAATGGGCTATTGTTGAGAAGGCAATGGACTTCTTAGAATCTAAAAACTGTTTCCCTGTAGCTGACCTGCACGACGGTTTTTTCGTTCCCAAGTCTACAGAAAATAATCTATTAAATGAAATGAATAGCTTTATTAAAAATGAATGTGGATACGAACAAATAACTTTTATTAAGAAAGAGATGACGGAGTTTCTTGATATGCCTAAGGAGATTATTGAGAACTTTGACGTTCACGGACAGGCTGTAGCGGTCAAGGAGTACGAAGAATTAAAAGAACAGTTTGAAAAAACAATAGGCTTTATTCACAAGACCAAGCGATTTATTGAACGGCACGTGGACGGCTCATTTTCTGAAATGTCTAAGGATGATTTAATTAACGGATATGAAGCTAATAAAATGTTTATTGAAAACAATTCGTTTACAATTTTCACAGGCAAGGCTAAATCATTTGTTCATAACTGGCTAAAGGATTGTAAGCGTAAAACCTATGACGATAAAACATTTATCCCAAGTATTGAAGATTGTCCGCCTCGGCTTTTCAATACTTTTACAGGATTTTTTGTAGAACAGTACCAACCAGAGATTATCGCCAATACAGATTATGACGACTTGAATATTATCTATAACCACATCAAGCAATTGTGCAACGATAACTCTAACAATGTAAACGATATCAACGAGTATGTCCTTGATTGGTTGGCTCATCTTTTTCAGAAGCCCTGCGAACGATCTAATTCTATGCTTATTTTTAAAGCTGGTGAAGGTATCGGCAAGACTATGTTCGTGGATTTTATCGCCTCTATGATGTGTAATGATAATAAAACAAAATACACTTTTAAAACTTCTAAGCCAGAACAATACATTTTTGGCGATTTTAATGATGCAGTAACTAACAAAATGCTTATCTGTTTAGAAGAGTTAAACAAAAATCAACAGTTTATTGATAAACTAAAAGACTTTGTTACTAATGATACGGCTAGTGTAAATGCTAAGTTTCAACAGCGTAAAGAGATTAAGGTCTATCACCGTGTTATTGCTACAACTAATAACGAAAATGTTATTTGTGTAAGTGATACAAATCGCCGCTTCGTGCCGATTGAGTCCAAGCGTGAGAAAATGACCGTAGCCGAAATTAAAGAAACAGTAAAGGCTTTCGGTAATCCGGTGGCTATGAAATTGTTTTATAATGAATTGATGAAGCGAGATATTGAAAGCCGAGACTTTAGCGACTTCGTTAAATCTAATTTGTATAATCGGCTTATGGCTACTAGTTCTAATCCTGCAATGTCTTTTATGGTTGATTACTTCGGGGTTGAGCGGTCTTGTCCTCAATACAAAGGCGACGATTACGTAGGACAGAAAGAACTTTATGTAGATTACAAAGAGTATTGCGAAGAGTATAGATTAAATTATAAAGACAGAAGGGATTTTATTACTTTTATAATGTCTATTGGTGATTTATTCAAGGACGTACACCACAAGAAATTTAAAACAAAAATACTCACTTTTGATTTTATGTCGGTAAGATGTTATCTAAAAAAGCGAGGATACACAATGGCTGAGGAACTTGATAGCGGTAATTGTAGCGAGGAGGAGGAAGCACCAAACATTGAGATTTAATCGTGCATTACATATTTTTTTTATTCTATTATAAAACAAACATTTTATTTTGTCTTTAAATCCCCAATTTTCTTAAGTAAAACATTATAAAATTAAGTATTATTTATTAGTATTTAAAAAAATATTGTTATATATATATAGAAAAAAATGTCTACCCTCGCCGCTGCTACCGGAACTACCGGAACTACTGGAACTATTGCTGATCAATTGCTAATTGAAAAATACGAAAAACTAGAAGCCAGTAGAAAGGCTGCCGTTGTTAAATATTATAAAAAAAAATGGAATCCTGATAAAGATACAATGACCGAAGAAGAACTGCAGGAATACGAGACACGGCGTAAAGAGCGTAACGAAAAGGCTCGTCAACGGTATTATGCTAAGCAAGAAGAGAATAAGCAACGTTCTAAAAACCGATATTATCGGCTGAAAAAAGAAGCTGAAGAAAATAAAATTAAGTTAGAAAATTTAAAGACTAATGAAAGTAATTGATTATAGAATAAAATGAAAAGTATTTCATGGAGTGTTAAACTGAGAACTAAAACCGGTATTGAAACCAAAACTTATAGGGATTTAAAATCTTTAAGCGAAGATTTACGTATACATCGTAGCATAGTATATAGGATCTATAACGGTCAGACTACCAGCGGACGACATAAAAATATACTCGGCATAGATAAAATGGGTTTAAGCTATTTATAAGGCTTGTAAAGATACTCTTTTTTGTATTCTTCTTCGTGTTCTTTAGCTATTTTTATTTTTATATGATTTAAGGTTTTACTTATACCAAAAACCTTGATAATATTTTGTAATTTTTTGCACTCAGCGCAATGATATTCGCTGGTAGTATAACCGAGCCAAACAGCTTCGCAAAGGTAGCAATATCCCATAATTATTATATCTATAATAATTATAATTTATTATGAAAGATATTTTTAAAGTTTGTTATATGTCTACAGTTTACACAGAGGGCAAAATCTCTCAGGTTCCAGTGACCTGTTTTTTTAACGATATTAACAAGATAAAGGACGATTTCGGTTTAACTAAAGAAGAAATAATCCAGATATACTACAATATTGGTAGCTATAATAAAGTTAAAAATTCAGTAGTTAAAAGTATTGAAAAATATGTAGAACATCAGGACATTAAAGAAAAGCCTAAATTTTGTGTGCATTTCAGTTAAAATGAATTTATTAAGGGCGAAAGAACTGCATTTATATTTATATTTACTAAGGTTGGTGTCGCTGGCGCTCCAGCATCTGGGATTAAATTAACCATAATCATCCTTCTGGCGGATACAAGACCATTTAATCTATAGACTAATTGATTAAAATTAGTAGATAATCTGAAATCTCCAATAGACCCCCTAATTCGTGTATCTAAATTATATTCGTAGACTCTAATAGTAGCAGGGAAACCGATAGCCGAAATATTTATATCAGTTAAAATCATTTCGTTGTTTCTAGGAACAAGGAAATAGGAGCCATGTGAAAGGTTGTCTCCCGGTGGTATTTCAGCGAAAATAGTTACTCCAGTACTATTCGTAACAAAAATAGATCCTGAATTTTGTAAAAGAGTTCCTGTAGAATCCACCTGCACCCTATGAACGGCGAGAGCTTGAATCCCAGACACAATGTGAACCCCTACACCAGCAGGCATAGCAAAGCCTACGGTTTTTTCGTCGTAGTTTTGGTCTATATAATCAATTTGTATAGTTCTAGCACCTGTTCCGCCTGTGGTATCATTCACCGAAGTATTTTGCACATAAACATTTATTGGAGTTGACCCTATATTTAAAACGTCAAAATTACTCACACCTATAGTATACTGAGTCGCATTCTGTTGGCTAGTGATACCTAGAATATTTACTTTTTTAAAATCATCGTGTAAATTTCTCACCATATCAACGTTAAAATCATTAGCAACTCTCTGTAGTGATGTATTAGCATCCACTTTAATTTTACTATTAAGGAATGTAGAAGCATTAAACTGAGTAATCAGCGACACGTGAGTGCTTAAAATAAAACTACCCACGGTGCTGGTAGTGTTATTTAATTCAACTTGTAGATACTGTGGGGGTATATCAAACCGGCGATGAAAAGTAGTGTTGGCTGTGATATCTTTCTGGAAAAATAATGTTCTATCGGTTTCGCTTTCTGTTGGTGACGTAAATATTTTAAATGTTGTAGCTACAGTAGCATTTATGTTAAAATCCAATAATGAAAAGTGTTGCACGAAATAAAGCCCAGATTTAAAACCGGTGGCGGGGTAAGCACCCTGAGCCGAATAAGGTTGCATTCGGATGTAATCTCCAGCGTTTAAAGACATTTATATTTAATTAATACATTTATTTTAAATTATTTTCTTTTAATAGGTTATTAAAACAAATGAATTCCGCAACCAATACCAAAATGATTTCTTTAGTTCCGACAAACGGGACAACCTTTACCCTATCTGGGGGTCAAAAAATCGTCTACGAAATTCCAGCCAACATCGCTTTAATGAAAGGTCGCGACTCATACATGGTATGGGATATAGAAAACACATCAGCCGATAATAACAGACTTATGGTAAACAGTCAGGCTGGTTGCGAAGCCGTCATTTCTAGAGTTGATATTTATGCACTCCGCGATGGTACACACATAGAAACACTTAACCACTATAACCAAATCGCAGCTATGGCTAACGAATACCTTTACGAAGATAAAACTAATCTTCAGTCTCTTCAGGGATGTGGTAAGAAGGTCTACGCCCACGACCAGTCAGCCACCGCTCCTTCAGGAGTCACCCCAACCCTAGGATCAGCACACAACCCAGAAGATTCACAGTTATCTCCCGTCAACTCAACTGACGGAACACAGGCTTATAATTTCAGAAGATTTACTGCACCACTTAAATCAGGTTTCTTAGGTCGCTGGTGGGACGATGAGCGTCTTTGCCCTATCCTCGCTACTGGCGGTGTCCGTGTAGAAATTACCTTAGAAGACCCACAGGTAGCTCTCCAAGTATTAAATAACAATACACTTAATCACGCCGGTGGCGCCGCCAACATTACACCAGAAGCAGCCATAGGCGAAGGTTCAGTCTGTGCTAATACCCTTGGATTTGGTGCCGTTGTTAAAGTAACAGGTACAACAGTAGCCGATTGTGGTTTCGCAGTAGGTAATAAAGTTTTAATTGATGGTGACCTTGGCGCTGGTGTTGTTAACGTTCAGGCTTCTGCTGCTATTACAGCTATTACTCAGAACGCCAACGACGTTGATATCCAGACCGGTGGTGGTGGTTTTGCTGCTGCTACGACCGTTTCAGTAAGATTAGCCTCAGCCGTTAAATCAGCTAATGTTCGTCCTTCTTGGCGTGTCGTCTCAGTCGCCCCACCAGCCGACATGATAAACAGCATCTCAGGCGGTCTTCAGTACGAATTTACTTCATACAACTACCACACCTCATCACTTCTTTC
>Ga0181408_1000275_pt1 | contig 16688 bp, 28 predicted proteins | sample 31SPOviralmetaG_FD_130137 | JGI IMG/M metagenome (GOLD analysis project Ga0181408, IMG submission 130137) | Marine viral communities from the oligotrophic San Pedro Time Series (SPOT) site, San Pedro Channel, CA, USA - 31 SPOT_SRF_2012-02-16 | ecosystem: Environmental > Aquatic > Marine > Strait...
GGTTGAAAGTCTTGATCTCCAAAATCAATATCTTGGATAGCCTCGCAAATATCTCTGCACTCTTGTTCGTAATAATATTCTTTAGTTTTCATAATAACTCCTTTGTTTATATTACCCTTATATATTAGCAAAAGAGCAAAAGCTGTCAAACCTTTTTTATTATTACTTGACATATTATCCTATAAATCATAATATAATAATGAACTATCTACGAAAGGAGAAAAAATGGGAGATAGAGTATCAATAAGTTTTGTCAATGATGTTGATTATATCAATGACAAAGTAAGAGAGGAAAGTGTTCCTCTTTTTAATCATTGGGGAGGTAAAGAATTTCCTCAATATGCACTCAATTGGGTTAGAAAACTCAAAAGGGAAGTAAATGAAAAAAAAGAAAATATATCAACTCCATACACAAGGTTAGATCCACAAAATGTTATGGTTTTGTTTATTGCAGATTTGCAAAAAGATAAGCGATTTGCAGATTATACCAATGAAGAAAGGATTACTCATTCAATTTATTTAGGTAAAGATAAAAATGATGGAGATAATTCTGATAATGGTCACTTTGTGATTGATATTAATTGTGAAAAGATATGGAGTTAGAATGGAATATATTTATTTTAATAAGCATAACACAGATGATATGATTCTGTGGCAACAAGGTAATGGTCACGATTATGACCACCCTTATGCACAATATATGAAAAAAAATGAACCTAAATGGATTGAACCCTCTTTAGTTTTAGTTGGTGATAGTGGTGTTTACCTTATGAATCATTCAAAAAAAATGAATAAGGCAAAAGACAGTAAAGGTAGTGTCGTTGTCTATTGTGAGGAATGTAACCCTAAAATTCACGATGATGCTTGGGAGCGAAAAAGAGAAATCTTTGGTGGAGATGATGGTGTTTGTCCAATCCCTATCAGTTGGTTTACTAAAGCAAAGGTGCTTAACTTAAAAGGTGATGACCTTTATTACAAGATAGGCATTTCTCCAACACAACTAAAAATGTGTGGAATTACAACAAAATAATATAAACAATATCCCACCCTTAATTGGGTGGGAGAAAGGATAAAATAAAATGACTACAAAAAATATTGAAAAAGAAATTATAATAAAAGTTGAGGGAGGGTGTGTTGTAAATGTAGAAAATATGCCCAAAGGTTATAAATACATAATTGATGATGCAGATTTAAAGGGAGATTCAAATGACTAAAGACGAAAAACAAATAGATTGGGTTATGAGTGAAGTTAGTAAAATAATAAACCAAGCTCATAAAAAAAAATATGATTGTGTAAATGTGTGGCAAGGTCTTAACCAAACTGCAATTGAATATGGTTTTGATTGCGCACCTACTAACACAAATGCAACTATGTTTACTTTAATGAATTTAGTAGACAAACTTAAACATTTAGAAGAAGAAAGGTTGAAAAATGACTAAAGAACTTAAACAGTATAAAATTATAAGTCCAATTCTATCTGCATTTAAAGATGGAATTGCAGATGCCTTAAATGTGGGTCAAAGAAATTTAAGAGCAGATGATTATGAGCCTAATTGGTATCATTGGTACAATCAAGGTTATGACTTTGGAATAACTTTATATTCACAAAAAAATGAGGAGCAACATGACTAAAAAATTAAAAACATTTATTGTAACGACTTCTGCAATTGCAGAGTGGAGATTCGAAGTCAAAGCATATGATAGATCTGAAGTGGAAGAAAAATTTAATGACGGTGACTATAAAGAGTTAAATAAAGGTTTACCAACTGATATTATCAATGAGCAAATTGATAGATATGAAGAAAAATAATGGGACTAATTTTATTATATATGATTATTGGCTTAATCATTTTCTATTTTGAGCAATTGAGATAGATATGATTAAGTAATCTCTTTTATATGATTGGGGGTAACATCTATGATCGCAGATGAATCCCCAATCTTTTTCTCAAGTTGTTGCAATCTTTCTTCAAGTTGTTCTCTACTCATACCCTCTAAAGTATTATGAGTAATTTCTTTTTTATCAACGAACATTCCTGCCATCTGCCCTGCACGGAATTCTGCATTGATCGCCCCCGTATATTGACCTTTTATCTCTGCACCATTTCTAAGCCGTTCAAAAGTTTTATATCTGCGCAACTTATCTTTTTCATATTTTTCTTGTTCCTCTGACAATCGTTTTTCTAAATATCTACAAATATGAGGGTTTAAATCTGGGTTTAATAAACGACTTGCTTGATCATATGGTTTACCACTTTCAGTTTTAGATTTGTAACCAGCTTTCATAGCTGCATCAACTTTAGAAATTTGACCCCAGTTTTCTACAAGTATATCAACAAATTTTTTTTGTTGTTCTTTTAGATCACTAGTTTTTCTTAAATGTTTTCGTAACTGTGGCATTCCTAATAATACCATAATATAGTTTCCTACAAATAAAAAAAAATAAAAAAAATTGCATAAAGTGCCTCAAGATTTTGTTTTTTTCCTAAACTTTGGGAATTTTTCCCAAAACTTTCCTAAAACTTTTTGGCTCTAATACCTAGTTTCTGGGGTTTTTCCTGGTTTTCCCAAAATATTGGTCTATTTTACCTTTTTGTTTTTTTTTTTTTTTCTAAGGAAGCTCTTTATAGGAAATTGGGAAATTAGAAAAAAGTGTTGTATCTATGGTTTAATAGTGATATATATATGATTAAGAGAGGTTAACACCTCTTCCTTTCGTTTATATGTTCAAATAGCACATAGATTTATATGATTTATGTGCTATTTTTTTATGATGTTACTTTTATTTGAAATATTAGCCAGTTTATCCGCCATAACTTCCATTATGATCTATGGAAATAAATCGTGGTATGCACCTATTTTTGGATTATTTTCTCAAATGATCTGGGTCTCGTGGGTCGTGGTCAGCGGTTCGTGGTCCATGATGGCTTTATGCATAGCTATGATTATCGTACATATACGCAATATTAAGAAGATGGATACTAAGCAAGGACTGATATTACTATGGAAGAGACTAGGGTTGTAGGAATTTTTTTTATTTCATTTCTATACATATCTATTTTTTTTCTTTTTATTTTTTTAATCTCTTTTAACGGTTCACGGGTCATATCTTGATATAAAGAGTCATATTTCTGCCAAGCGATTTGACGTTGAGTAAAGGTTACAGCTTTACGTTGTAATGCTCTTATGTAACATTCTCTCATATCTTCTGAGTCAAGTGTTCCCCATTCACAGACTTTTCTAAAATCATTTGATTTACTGATGATCCAGTTGTGCGCAGCAATTTTTATTAAAGAGGGTTTACGGTCAGAACTAGTGATAAGTGTTTCATCAAAGGCGTTTATTAATACTTCTCGCCATAGTTTTTGTTCTGGGTCGAGTCGTTTATCAAGCACGGATCGTGCGAATTTAAGTCCGATGGTTCGTAATAATAAGGGAGAAGCTACCATTAGTTAAAATAGTTAAGAGATATTTCTTTTAATAATTTTTTATAATTTTTAACAACTTTAACTGGCGACTTTTTATCAGCCACCAATATAATGTAATCTTGATACAATTTATCAAACAATATAGTGCGTTCTTCAAGATTCATTTCATTAATGTTAAGGACTAAGGGATCTTCTTCCTCTTCATCAATCTCGAATAAATCGGCGAGGTCAATTTTTTTTTTCATACATTTAGTGTAACTAGTTCTCATCTTTTTTGCTACCATGTATAACAGAGAATTTTTTATAATTTTTAAATTCATGATCTAAATGCGCAACTTCTTTAAATATTTCAATGTTTTGTTCTTTTGTAAGTTTACCTAATTGTAAGTCATAAATAAGACTAAATGCAGCGACATAGTCTTTATGTTTTAATTTAAATGACAATAAATTAAGTAATTTTGTTAACTTTTCTTTAGTATTCATAACAACTCCAAGTAAAGGTTAATAATCTTGGGTCGTGGTTCGTGGTTATTTATTCTTTTTATATATGCTTGGGTCGTAACCTGCGAGATTGAAACTGTGATCTTTTTCTTTTTGGTACTTTATATTTCTACTCTTATACGTTGGTAACTGACTATCGCAATTCGGACATACAAATCTGAGATTCGAGAGCCTATGATCTAGTTTTACACCATTTATGTGGTCAAGCACAAGTGTTAATTTTTTTCCCTGCCATTCTCCAGGATTTTTACATTGAAAACACTCGTAAGAAATTTTACCAGTTTTAATGACACGAGTTTTTAAACGATGTCTGTTTCTATACTTTGAATCCTTTATAAACAATTCTTCACAACTTATACTCGTATAAGAATTAGCTGGCTTATAATATCGAGGCATTAATACTTTCCCTAATGATATCCGATATAGATATTTGTATACCTTCTTTTACGGAACGATCATGCGCTAATTTAGAAAGTTTTTCTTTAGTTGCAATGGGTAATACTATATTAAAAGTAGTATACGGAACTTTCAGTTTATGTGGTCGAGGCATTTTCTTTGATCTGTTGAAGTTGACTCATGGTAAAACCATACTTGTTTATTAATGTATTTATGGGAAAGCGTGTGTCTTTAATACATTTAATTAATAATTCTTTTTCATTCATGTCAACACCAATATTGCACTTCATCATTATAATCGATTCTACAATCACCAACTGATCCTTCACCTCGGCAAGCAGAGCAAACATGTGTGTTATCTGCGGTTATCGGTTTATTATGATCAGTGCGAATATAACCATTACCTTTACATTCTTCACAGATTATATCTTTTCGTTTATTCATTTTTTCTCCTCTGCCACAACTATTGATTTAAAAATCTGATAGGCAATTTGTGGCACGATTGAATTACCTAACGATTTTATTCTATTTACTCTACTTTTGTCCACTTCGTAGGATATCCCATGAGGAACTCCACGAAATCGGGATTCAGTTTGCCACCATGTCCTTGTTCTTTCATCATTTTGATGGGTAGAGAATCCGAGTTCCTGTTCTGATAACTTTTGCTTACTGTTGTGTCCTTGTAATCCCGTTGAGCTGGAGTTGGATACATCCCCTCGTGATCGAGTTTGTTGATCACATCGTTCAGTTTCGCCCCAAACTTTGTCTTTGTGTTCTTGCGAGTGACTGTCCATCCACTCTTGTTTTGACTCACTGAGTCTGGTGGTGCTACTACATCCATCTGACAACTCGCCGAGGGTGTTGGATACATTGTATGTGCGACTTTCTCCTCCAACCTGCCCTTGTATTTCATTTTTTTTAATACACTCATGTTTGCGTTCATAGCTGTTGATGCTCTTAGTGTTGGATACATGGTTGGTGTCCACTCGATGGGATACAGTGTTGTCATCTCGTGATCGTATTTGATCTCTTTCAGATGAGGTTTTATCATCTCCCAATCCTCTGGACTTGGATAACTGAAACATTTGTCGTTCCTGTACCAGTGTTCTATCGTTGTTTTCTTGATGGGCACTAGTTTTGTTAACTGCGCTACACTCGTTTGACTTTTCAGATAAGTCACAAAGTCCTTTTGTGGTGGAAGATTCTTTCTGGTTACCATCGTGTGATCTTGATACACTTTCATCAATTCTGGATTTTGTTTTATCTCCTCTATCATAACCTGATCCGCTAATGTTATTTGCACTCTCTCTCCTGAAACTCGTGTTGTCTTCCCTTGCATCAATTTTGTAGCGTGTTTCAGACTGTCCTCTTTTATATCCATTGTTGTTGGTGTGCGATACATCGTCATCTGTTCCTCCTTCTGAACTGCATGTCGTAGAGCATAATGCAGATTGATCCCCTCTTTTTTCTTCTTCTCTGCTCTCTTCTCCCAATTCTCTATATCCTCTGCTGGATTGGTCGCTCCATCGTTGGTGTTGGGTGTTGGATACATTGCCATTTTCTGCGGAGTAGCCAATAATCCAGACTCTCTTTCTTTGATGCCATGCACCGATGCCGCTAGCTGGAATAACAAGACATTGGACTTGGAAACCCTCTTTTTCCAGATCATCTTGCACCTGTCTGAGTACCATGCCGTTTTGGATGTTAACAAGTCCGTCAACATTTTCTCCAATAAACCACCTTGGTTTGACTTCGGCAATAACTCTAATAGTTTCATCCCAGAGGTATCGGTCGTCATTTGTTCCTTTTTGTTTGCCTGCAACTGAGAACGGCTGGCAGGGGAATCCTCCCGAAATAATGTCTGTTGCTCCATAATTTTCTCCTTTTACATTTCTAATATCAGATTCTATTGGAACATCTGGCCAATGCTTTTTCAAGACTCTTTGACAAAAAGGATCTTTTTCAACAAAACCGATTGTTTCAATACCGTGTGCTTCTGCGCCTAAACTAAAACCACCAATACCAGAAAATAAGTCAAGCAATTTCATTTTCTATTAAACTGTTCCCACTTATCTAATTTATATTTTTTAAACCATACGGAAGGCTTATTGCATTTTGCTGCACGAAACTCTCGTAAGGGGTATTGTTTTTTATAAACCTCAGACAATTCAACTATTGCTCTTTGACAATCAGTCACCAGATGATTTGGATAGTGTTTCATGTAAAGTTTGTTATTTAATTCAAACCATAATGTGACAATAAACCAATCAAACATCAATACCTAAACTTTCTCTGGCTTTTTGGCGTATAATAAAAGTTTTTTCGTCATAACAACCCCAGCCTTTAACATCTTTCTTAGTTTCTTTTTCAAAAATCTCAACCTGCTCATCTATTTTCGCATAATCACAAATTTCAATTTTACCATGCACGTGTTCAAGTCCATCTGCTAAAAAAAATATTATAACCCATTTCATACTATCTCCCTTGCAAATACATACATAGAATTTTTCCAATAAGGACACGGATGCACAGTTAAAGCTTTCATTTTTTTACCGTGATATTCAAACTCACTATCTATTATAATTTTAGTATCTTGAGGTAGTGATATATGTATACCCTTAGTAAAATCTTCATGTGGTTGATCTAAATCCAATAAACCTGGACCGTATCGTTTATTATCAATATAAACAAGATACTGCGCCCAACCCAAATTGTTTTCTCTTAAAGTAGGTTTAAGTTCTTTACTCATCAACTTCACCGTGACCGTTTGTCAAAAGTTTATTTTTCAAGTCATCGGGTGTAATACCTTCTTTTTTAGCTAAATGCTTTACATAATCGTCAACCAGCTTAGCAATCATAGAAGCAGGCGCTCTAAATTTTTCTTTACATAAACCTTTTAATAAAGTGTAGTCTGACTTTCGAACAGCTACGGATTTCCATCTATTCGGATCCATAATAATTCCTTTCTGTTAAGTTAATAATATTAAGATATAGATAACATAAGATAAGTCAAGAAGAATTGACAAAACATAAAAAAAATATTATTGTATACTTAAGGAGATGTGTTTTTATGGATGCGTTAATAGCAGAAAAAATGGCACTAGAGGCTCAGTGGAACACTATGTATACAACTACAGGTGTTTATTCTATTGAGATGAAAGATATCGAAAAAAAAATCGATACTATAAAAGAACGTATGATTTTAAAAGATATTGCCATTGCAAAAAATATTATGTAGCTTCACCAAAGTTTGAACCAAGCGCTACATCAACCACGCTTGGAACATTTAGTTCCACGCAACCCTCCATTACTCTCTTAATTTTTTGTACATCATCTTCTGTTACGTTAAAGCATAATTCATCATGTATTTGTAAAAGAGGTAGAAAACCCTCCCCTCGACAAACCACTAAGGCTTGTTTTGTTTGATCTGCAGCACTGCCTTGAATCAATCTATTTAAGGCTTTATAAGTAAAGGCTCTTTTAATATTATTACGACCATATTTAGCACTAGCATTCTCAAATGTTTCTGGAGTGTGTATACCAAAATCTTTTGGCTCCCACATTGAGAATCTACACTTACGACCTAGTTTGGTACGTATAACGCCCTCTTCGTTTGCTTTTTTCATACACCGGTCTGAAAGTAATTTGACAAAAGGTGCTCTTCTGTTGAACTTGCCAATTAGAGCACTAGCCTCATCAAAATTCAAACCTAACATATTTGCTAATTTATTTTTACCCATACCATACATTAAACCCAAACCAATTGTTTTAGCCTGTTTTCTATCTATGCCAACCAAGTCAGCTACAGTCTGATGAAAATCAGCATCTGCATTAGCATAGGCCTCAACCAATTCTTGTGACCCCTCATAGCCTTCTCCAATACTAGAGGCATAATGAACCACTAAACGTGGTTCTTGTTGTGAGTAGTCAAAACTGCCCCATTTATAGCCTTCTTCTGGTAGGAACAAACCTCTAATCATAGGCCCAAATTCTTTATTACGTGCAGGCAATTGTTGTAGATTAGGATTTGACATACTTAATCGACCACTTACAGTGCCTCCAGAATCATTTCGTAACTGTTGTATTTCTGCATGTACACGCCCTTTATTTTCAAACTTAAGTATTGAATTTAAAAAAGTATTTCTAAATTTATTTAATTCTCTGGCGCTAACAATATACTTAGATATGTCGTGTTCTGAATTAATTAACCAATTCTGAGTAAAGCTAGGCTCACCAGATTTTGGTGTTTTAGGATATTCTATACCTAACTTGTCAAAAGCAAAACCTATTTGTCTTGCTGCCCAAATATCAATATCTTTACCAATAAGTTTTTTTATATTTAATAAAACTTCTTTTTCTTTTTGAGCAAATTTTTTCTGTAAAACTTCTGCCTTCTCTAAATCTACTCGAATACCCTTCATTCTCATTTCTATCAGGTTTGGTAATAAACTTTTTTCTAAACCCCAAATTGTTTCAAGATTCTGTTTATAAATCTCATGTTTAAATCTTTGCCATAAAAGGTACGTGAGCCGTGCATCTTGTTCTGCATAATAACCCACATGTTCAGCTGGTAACATCCACATTTCTTGTTTAGGATCTACGCCGTGAGCTTTAGCTGCCTCGACCAGGTCTGTTTCAGCTTTTAACTCTCCTATGTAATCTCTAGCTAAAGCATTTAATTTATAAGTATATCTATTTTCATCAATCAGTGCTCCTGCGATCATGGTGTCAACAATCTCGCCTTTGACTTCAATACCATAGGCTTTTAACCATCCCACATCGTACTGAGCATTATGAAAAATTTTAGTGCAAGGTAAACTACACACATCATGCATATACCTCATAACTTGTTCTTTAATTAAATTACCACCACCAAAATGACCAAAAGGATAATAAGCTTGCCATCCTTCAGTGGCAACGGCAAAACCAATTATCTCTCCTTGACCCATTGCCCAACCAGCTCCAAGGCCTTTGTTAATACCTTCATCTTTTGTTTCTAAATCAATTGCGATCTCTTTTGCATTAGATAAGTCTTTATACTCAGTAGGTGCAGACCACATATGCTTTTTAAAATTAAAGGTAAGTTGTAAACTAGTCATTATTCTTTCCTAATTTTGCAAGTCGTGTGGCATACCAATGAAGTTTTTTGTAATCCTCAGACTCTTTACCTTTGTGTTTTGCTCGCCATGTATATTTCATAATGGCTCCCTTGAGATAACCAATAAATTCTTCTTTAGTTAAAGCGGCTTCAATCGCTTCAATACATTCAATTTTACCTTTACGGTAGTGTGAGGGAAAGTTGACATCATCCATTGTGGCTTCCTTGTAAATAAATTAAATAGTCTTTACCGATCGGATAATTAAATTGGTGATCCGTTGATAAAATGTGTAATGTATCTCGTGCACGAGTGACAGCAGTGTAATATACCCTTTTTTCATCTGACTTTTCATCTTTGTTCTTTCTATCAAAAGTTGATGCATAATTTGTTTTTGAATATATTAACACATTATTAGCCTCACCACCCTTAACAGAGTGAATAGTGTCTATTACTATATCAGGATCTGCCGATAACTTTTTTTGTCCATAATTTTTTAATAGTTGTACAAAATACGATACTTGATTATCTTTAAAGTTTCTTTTTAACACTTCCCACCAGCTTTTATTTTTATAAGAGTCATCCATATCTAAGCCTGCCCATTCTCTTAAATCTTTAATATCAAACATCTGCGTTTCAGGAATTGTTTGCCAAAATTTAGGTGTTCTGAAATCATAATCCTTTAATTCTCTAATATATTTATACATATTTTCAGCATAGTTACGACTTATTTTTTTATTTTTAGTAAGCATAGTCCATGCTTTAATAGCCTCCCACTGTTTTGAATCAAAACTTTTTGTACCCTTATTATCTGAAAAATACAAGCCAACATCTTTAGCAGCCATTCGTAATTCGTTTACTGTCGAACGAACTCTTCCTAAAATATACCAAGTGCCTCCTAATTTGTGAAAAGGCACTTCATTAAATTTTAAATATCTACTCACCGAACCTTTTTTAGGTAAACACTCATAATCTTTTGCAACACTATCAAAGATGCCTTGACGAATAATTTGTGAAAACTTATAAATCTGTTCACCAAAACGCCTTGTCTGTCGTAATATAACTTTTCGTCCTGGGAAGTATGTTGTAAAATATTTTGGATCTGCACCATTCCATTTATATATACCTTGATCATCATCACCAGCTAAATATACACGTTCGACTTTATCTGTCATTTTATAAATAACAGACCATTGTAAAGGTGTAAAATCTTGAGCTTCATCAAGTATCAAAACTTTTAATGGAGGAAAATCCACCTCATCAATTGCTCGCTCAATCATATCTGTAAAATCAATAAACGAATCTTTTTTATAATGTTCATAAGTGTCAATCTTTCTTAAGAATATATCTAAAGAATCTCTTTTATAACTTTCGTTTTTGTAGACTAGTCGTGGATCTTGAAGCGTGTTCCGTGCTTTATCATACACTCCTAATGACCAATCTTTATATTGAAAATTATCATCAGACAAACGATTATCAGATGTTTTTATTATCTTTGCTTGCAATGCATAATCCAACATACAATCTTTGGGATCAAATACTTCTTCTTCAAAATATTGTCTACAATATTTATGCAGTGTTTTAAATCGTTGAAAGTCATCAGTGGTATATTGAGGGAATGTTGACAAGGCTCTATCTCTTGCTGTATCTACGGCCTTGTTAGTAAATGAGATAAAAGCAATATCCTTTGGATGTGTACCTTTAGCTAAATGTTTTTTAAGTATGCGCTCAACTAAAGTGTGCGTTTTTCCAGTACCTGGTGGACCAAAAATCTTAATCGTTTTTCTGTGCAGAGTTTTCTGTTTTTGTATTCCTGAATTTGTCATGATACCCTTCATCCATTTCACTTACATCTTTATCAAACTTTTTCTTTATACTTTGATGGCTTACAAAGTTAGGCATTTCAACATGCCATACATTCTTTTCACCTTCTTTATAATCCACTCTATCACAACCTAACATACGTAAAGCATCGGTTGTAGTATTAAAAGTCCGTGCAGCATTTTTCTTTAAAAACCTATCTAAAGTTAATTTTTTAAAGTAACAAATATTAGTTTTAGAATCTAAAACCACATAACCATCTTTAAGTTTTTCAAATTTATCTTGTTCAATGTGTGACTCAAAAAAGTCTTTCAATACAGAATAACGTTCTTCTTCCACTGTATCTTTATACTGATGATCGGTAGATTCTACGGATTTATCTACAATAGTTTTCATAAGTAATTCAAAGGGACTAGGTCCTTTACGAGGTTTTGGTAGTGTTAGCCAATATACTCGATGTCTTAATAATTTCACCCTAAAATTCTTTTCATCTTTCATATCTTCGGGTGTAACACTGATTCTTTGGCCTTTATAATCAAACTCATACCATATATTTTTTGTATCTTGTATATAGTTTATATTATCAAAAAATTCTATTATTTCTGGCACGGCATCACCAATACCTAGACGTCTTGTTTTACATAATTCTTTATTACAGATTGGACTGTATTCCGGATGTTTAGGAGGACATTGAAATTCATAACCCCCTTTGTGAACTGATTTTGCAAGTTGAGATACTTCATTCTTGCCTAATGGTGTTGTAAAAATTTGTACATTTCTTTCTTGAGCTGTTTCCTCAAGTTGTTGAACCGTTAAGGTTGAATTCTTTTTCATCTCTAAAACAAGTACATTAAACAGAAAATTATTTCTATTGTTGCCACTCCAACCTTCTTGTATTAGTTTCTGAACACAAGGAGGGTAGTGTTTCCATTCTCCTTCTGCTTCATATTCTTGTACTTTAAATTTAAAAAAATCACTTGGCTTTATTTGTTTTTCTTGCGCCATTTTTATGAAACTACCTACCATCAATGGATTATTATTTTGGTCAAAGGCAAACTCCATTGTTGCATTCATATTGTGGTAGGGCATATTCACGGCTTTGTTACACGGAAAAACTTCTTGCGCTAAAAAATATTGTGTGTTTATTTCAGATAATTTTTCTACAACCTTTGATACACTTGCTAACTCAGTAAAAAAAATAAAAATATGTAAACCACCTGATTTAGACTTAACAGGCACGAAAGGTAAATTATATTTTTTAATAATCTCAACGTACTTCTTTTCTGAATAATCTTTGTAATTATTAGGGTCAACATCAATACAACCCCACTTACATTGATCTTCAACTTCAGGTTTTAATCCTAAACGTAGTGTACCTTCAAGATGTTGTTTCCAAATATCCTCAGTCACAGGTTCGTGAACTGTGATATAGTTGGCTTGCTTTTTGCCTCTCTCATCGTCCTCTCCCGTAAGAGAGGACTTGAGATATCGTGAGTCATCGCCTCGAAACAACGATAACAATTCCTTATGCATTAGAAAGGAACGTCTTCTTTTATTGTTTCACTTTGAGCAGTTTTGTTCTTATCTTCTGCGAACTCAACTTTACCAAAAATATCAGACTCTTTGGCACCTTCATAAAAACCTTTTGTGATTTCTAAAGTGCCTTTGTCATCTGGTTGATCTAAGAATCTTGCAAATTCTACAACCCAACCAAACCAATTGTTACCACCACCTGATTCTTTTGTAGTTGTAAGTTTGTATGCACTTGCCCACGATGGTGGAATAAAGTAACCATTTTTACCTTTCATTCTTTTTGATTGCATCATAGAATTCCACAATTTAGATTTTTTCTTTTGTGTGGATTTCATTGTAATTAATGCACTTTCAAGCGGTTTGAAATTTTTATCCAAAATGTAAACAAAGTGATTACCTGTATCCTCAACATAATGACCACTTTCTAAACGATCTTTGCCGTCATCGGCTCGTCTAGTCTGACTCATTATTGACGGATCTGTATGAATCTTAATAGGTCTACCTGGACTATCTCCACGATCTGCCCACTCATTAAAAGTATTAATAAATAAGCACGGAACAACATAAACACCTTCTTTACTTTTATATAAAGAGCCAGTGACTTCATTGTAGATGTCCCCTTGTTTTGCTTTTTCATTATACTTACCATCACTTTCATCAAGCACTGGTGAGTTAGCATAAAGTATTTTTAGTATTGGTAGTTTTGTATCACGAGCTGTGATGTTTTCTGTACCTTGGCCAGAAAAGTCTTCCAGATTACTTAGACTAGGAAGTGAGTCTTCTTTTTTTGCGACTTCATTCATGTTTATCTCCTTATTTTTTGATTGTAGTCTTGTTTGAAACATAAACCCCAAATAAATCCATTGGAAGATTGTGACCGTTTTGAATTTGTTCTCTGACAAATCCTTTCAATGTCATTGGTTCCACTTTCTTTTTTTGAGATACATTATGTCCCTTGTTTTTTAAATCTTCAACAAGTGAATTAGCCACGTTGTCTTCAGATTTACCAAATGTCAAAGACACTTGATTCTTAATTAAATCCCCATGACCGTTGTCACTGAGCCAACTGAATGCCTCATCAACTTTTGACATAGGAATTTTTGCAGCATAAAAAGGCTTTACTTCAACAGATGAACCATCTGCAAGTTTTAACATACTTATGCCAGCTTGTTGCATTAAATTAGGGATCTCTTGTTCAGAAAGCAAACGTTCTTGTTCTTCAAGATTTTTAAGGTTATCCTGACACTTTTTCATTTGTTTCTGAAGATCCAATAACTTATTACATTTTTCAGCAATGTCACCAGAAGTTTCTGTATTTACTTTAATGACTGCTTCTTGTTCTAAGTCCATAGGGACCTCCTTTTTTATAGTTCATTTTATAAATAAATTTTTTTTGTTGTTTTGTCAAATAAAAAATTATAGGATACAATCATAAACGATTATGGAAAAATATAATTATAAAACTAAACCCTATGAACATCAACGGAAAGCCTTGATAGCTGGGGCCGACAAAAATGAGTTTGCATATTTTATGGAGATGGGTACAGGTAAAACAAAAGTTACCATCGATAATCTTGCGTATCTTTATTACAAGAAAAAAATTAATTTGGTAGTCGTTATTGCTCCAAATTCAGTTTATCATAACTGGGCAAATGAAATTAATATACATTGTCCTTGTGAAACGGCTATTTACATACATAAAGTAAATAAAAATTTTGAAGTAAAAAAAGATAAATTAAACTTTTTTTTAATTAATGTTGAAGCTTTTTCACATGCTTCTGGAGTAAAAACTCTTGAAAGCATAGTAAATCTGTATAGTTCAAGCATGTGTGTTGTGATAGATGAAGCTACATCTATAAAGAACAGACAAGCCAAACGCACAAAAAATATATGCAAAGTGTCACAAAAAGCACTTTACAAAAGAATTCTAACAGGCTCTCCAATTACAAAATCTCCCCTTGATTTGTTTAGCCAATGTGAATTTCTCAAGCCTGGTATCTTAGGTTTTACAAACTTTTATGCTTTTCGTGCACGATACTCAGTTATGAAACAAATTCAAATCGGCGCTAATAAAAACCTTTTAATACCTATATATTATCAACATTTAGGTGAGTTGGAAAACAAAATAAAAACTTTTTCATTTCGAGTAAGAAAAGATGAATGTTTAGATTTACCACCTAAAATTTATGAAAGAAGAGATATTAAATTATCTGATCAACAAATAAAATTATATAATTCTTTGAAAGAAAATTGTCGTGCAATTATTGAGGATGAGATGGCCTCATACAATAATAAATTAACAGAAATACTGAAACTACAACAAGTATGTAACGGTTTTTTAAAAACTGATGACGGTGAAACAAAAGAATTTAAAAATTCAAAACTTATTGAATTAACAAATATATTAGACGAAGTCGATGGTAAAGTTATTATTTGGGCAAACTTTGTTCATAACATTGAAACAATAATTAAAACACTACAAGATAAATTTGGAACTATTTCTGTTGTTTCAATATATGGAGATGTTCCTGTTGAAGCTCGAAACTCTGCTGTTGTCAATTTTCAAAAAAATGACAAAGTAAGATTTTTTGTGGGTAACCCAAGTACGGGTGGGTACGGATTAAATCTTACTGAAGCAAGCACTGTTATTTATTTTAGTAATTCATTTAATTTAGAGATAAGACAACAGTCAGAAGATAGAGCACATAGAATAGGTCAAGAAAATAAAGTAACTTATATTGACTTGATTGCAAAAGATACAATAGACGAGTTTGTTTTAAAAAGTCTTAATCAAAAACTCACCTTAAGTGCTCAAACTTTAGGTGAAGAGGTACTTAAATTTTTGTAATATTTATCTACTCGAGCAAACCAATTAATCTCATACTCACTTAACAGTTGTTCATTCATAATAAAACTTTGAAATAATAAATCTTTAGTGCATACACAAATTAAACCTTGTTTTATATCACCAAAATTTTTCTTGTGCGCTAATGAGTAAGCAGCGATTTGATAGTAATAATCCTCAATCCATTCTTCTCTTTTTGGTTTATTTGATTGTTTAAAATCAAGTATTGTTGGTTTTCCATCATATTCACAAACAACGTCACTTGATCCTGCCCATCGATCTTCATAGTTCAACGTAACTTCAGTTCCATATACCCGACTAAATTTGTCAAGATTAGAAACTATCGTATGTGCCATCATACGAGGTAAAGCACCTTCTTTTGATAGGTTAATATATCCTATTTGATTTAAATATTGTTCCAAGATATAATGCATTTCTGTTCCTCTTGTTGCTGCTTGAGTCGTGATCCGTGATGCCTCTTGGTAGCCAACACGTTCTCTCCACTTTTTTAAAGCTTGTCGTTTTTCATCACTTTGTGTTGCATTAAGTATAGTTGTTACTGACGGAATTTTTTTTTCACCTACGTTATAGGTTCGTCCAGTTTCTTCATCGTTACGAGAAAAGTTTTTGTAATCATATTTTTTATCAATTACAAAACCAGTAACTTCAAATGATTTATTTTTCTTTATTATTCGCATATAGGTTGTCAAAAGTTGTTTCCCAATCCATATAACTATCATGCCCTTCTGCACTATGAGTCCATTGACTAGGAATAAAATCAGGCGCCCCCTGACCAGTGACCCACATGGCTGGTGAGGTAACTCTTACTCTATTATTAGGTAAAGCTACGATACAACCTTTCCAAGGACCACTTGTTAGTTCAATAACATGTGATTGTTTATGTTGAGCAGGATCATCAGCTATTTCTGAGCCAGTATAATCAACAGTAAAATAATATTTGCCAGTATAAAATTCTCCATCTATCTTACATTGCCACGGACTACTTGACGTTCTATCAAATTTCATTACCTCAAAGTTTCGTGCAGAACAATCCCACGGTTGTGCCA
>Ga0181408_1000276_pt1 | contig 16676 bp, 20 predicted proteins | sample 31SPOviralmetaG_FD_130137 | JGI IMG/M metagenome (GOLD analysis project Ga0181408, IMG submission 130137) | Marine viral communities from the oligotrophic San Pedro Time Series (SPOT) site, San Pedro Channel, CA, USA - 31 SPOT_SRF_2012-02-16 | ecosystem: Environmental > Aquatic > Marine > Strait...
CGTTTCTGGGTTCGTCCGCATGGCACTCGACGATGTGTCACTTGACTTGGAGAACGAAGGCTACGAAGTCAGGCCGTTTGTACTACCAGCTTGTGCCGTCGATGCGAGACACCGAAGAGACAGAGTCTTCATCATCGCCTACAGAAAGCAATCTGTGGGCGACACCAAGCACGATGGATTACCTGCCTCAGAGATCGCCAGAGGCGCTAGACAAGCTGAAGCAAGGTCAACGCAAGGGTCGATCAAGGCCGTCGAATCTGAGGGAGCAGGTAGACCCTCAGACCATGGAGCGATGGTTGTGGCCGACACCCACGGTGAACGGCAACTACAACGCCAAAGGTGCAAGCAAGAAGTCGGGCGATGGTCTGGCGACGGCGGTGAAGAAGGAGGGGTTGTGGCCAACGCCACTGACGCGGGACTACAAGGGCGGGAGATCGCCGGAGACGTTGAAGGCGAAGGGTCGCACACCGACCAACAGTTTGCCGGATTCGGTTACGCATCAGGAAGGACAGAGTGGACCTCTGAACCCGCAGTGGGTCGAATGGCTCATGGGGTTCCCAATCGGGTGGACAGAATCAAAGCCTTAGGCAACGCAGTTGTCCCCCAATTAATTCAAATCATTGGCGAGTTGGTACTCGCTGCAGACAAAGACATGTACGGAGATATTCGATGACAAACCTTAGGATTCGTTTTGTGGACGGCAGGGATGACTTGGTTGTCCCAACCCCAATGAACTACGGCAACTACTGGAGCATGTTCCAGTATCTATCTGAGTTGTTACGCACCAGATGCATCCATGAAGATGAGATCAAGGACGTGACCACGACTCAGCTTCCGACCACGGAGGCTGAATAGCGATGTCTGATCTGCTCACATCAACGGAGCCGTACTTCAAAGAGACTCGTGGTGGGATGAGAACTAACTCATCCACCATGCACCAGCACAAGGTTGAGCGTGAGTTCACTTGTGCGTGGTGCGGTGAGAAGTTCATGAGCATCCAGCCATCAGCCAAGTATTGCAGTGCGGCTCATCGCCATGCTGCTTTCAGGTCCGTACCAAGGCTTGGCAAGCCCAAGGTGATACCGCGGCTGAAGAGGAGAGGGAAGGGCTATCGCCCACCGCTTGCTCTGATCCGTCAGGATTCTTGATCTAGGCCTTCCTGGAACCCATCATCATCGTCCTGGAACCCCTCATCTTCGAGTTCATCCTCAAGATCGAGGGGTTCTTCACCCTCGACCGCGTCTTCACCCTCAATCTCCTCATCCCCCTCAATCTCTTCATCGCCCATGGGTTCATCCGCAAGCTCCCCCTCAACCACCACGCCTGCGCGTTGTGCGCTTTGTGCCCGTTGTGCTAGGGCAGGCGCAAGCTGATTCTTTTCAATCAACTGCTGCAACCTAGACTCAACCTCTGACCTATCCATCTGATCGATACGTCCGTGCTTGATCTCTTTCTTATCCACCATCAGGCCCGCAAGTTTTGCTCTGCCGAGTTCTGCGGTAACGGCTGCACCATAAGACCCATCTTCAACAGCAGCGTCTCTGATCATCTGCAGGTCACGAGCAACCTTATCGAAAGTGATTTCAAACTTTTTCTGCTGCGCCTCCTGGAGTTCACGAATCTTGGTTTGCACATGCGCGTATCTCGGATCATTCAAAAGTATAGACGCTGCTCTTGCTGGGCCTGCATACCCTGCTCTGTGTGCTGACTCTGTGTTGGTCAGATCGTGATACACATAGTGCTGAATAAACGCCTGTTGTTTCTTCGTAAACACAGGCTCTTTGAACGCCTCAATCGCATGCCGCTTTGTGCTGTTGATCATATCGACTGACTTGATCGCTTTGTCTTCGTTTTTTGCCATGCCGCTCATCCTATCAACCCATCCCATAAACTAGTAAAACAAAATTTTTTTCTTTTCTTCCCCCCTCTTCAAAGAAGGGAGTAAGGGGTTATCCCGTAGGGGAGATATTTATATCTCTCTCCCCTTCTTTAGAAGTGCACCTATGCACCTATGCACCTACCCTTATAAATCAATGACTTACGAGCCGTAGGTGCATAGGTGCAAGCAGGTGCACGCTGCACCTATGCACCTACTTGCACCTACTATATAAATCAATGACTTACAGACTTATCCACAGGGGTAGGTGCAATTTGAAAAACCCCCATTGCACCTACTGATTTTGGGTAAACCGGCTGTTCCGCCGACCTCGAAACTACTTTAACTTTCGCCTGTAAGTTAATTGCGATACCCAATTCAATCATGCTTGCTCCGCACCACAATCCACCCCACGATCTACCCCTTTATCTACCCTGTGATCCGTGATCAGGAGCGCATCTCGACCACAGTTTTTGCACCCGCTTTTGGGGTAGTCCACGAGGTAATACTGCACCCTGCAGACGAGGCATTCGATGTGCCATTCGTTCACCACGACAGCCTTCACACCAGACCCTTTATCCGCACAGCCTTCCCTGTGCCGCCCGACCCTTTGCTCACCTCGAGCCTGTACATTCGCGTCACCTGATACACCTCTTCCGCTGTCAGTCCCAGGCGCTGGGCTATCTCTGCCCGCCTCAGTCCATGCTGCATGAGGCTGATAATCTTTCGCTCGCGCTCTGCCGCATCCATCTTTTCGCTCTTTTCTTTCATTCGCATCCGAATCCTTATTGCATTTCCCATCTAACCGCGCTTTACATTCCTTTGTTGCTGCCGTATTGTCCGCCGTACACGAAGTCTCCTTAACTGAGTGTTTGCCCCGCTTGGCGTCTTTATCCTTTTGTATGTCTTGCGGGGCTTTTTTATGCGCGCTCGTCACACCCCACACATCCCATCGCACTCGTCACCAAAGTCCATAGTGATCTGGTCTTCCGCGGGATCAGAAAGATCTGCGTCCTTGAGCGGCACGAGTGATCGGTGTATGTAGATCTTGCTCGTTGTGCCCCTGAAGTTATCGCGTATGTGCTCGTCCACCTGGACGGCTTGGGCCCATGACTTCTCGTCGGTTGCTTTCATCTCGCGCCAGAAGGCGTTGTCATGATAAGGACAGAATGTGCATGCGCTTTTCTGGGGTAGCTCGTTGTACCCGTTGTCGCGCATCCAGCGCAGGCAGTGCCATCGTGACATACGGGTTTCGATCAACGGCCATCGGTTGTTGCACCACTTCTCTGGCGCATCCTTCATCCGCTGTATCTCGTCGGTGCTGATACCTATCCACTGCTCGACTGTATCTGCTGGGATACGCTGCCCTTTCTTGTAGCCTGCCAGTTCACGCAGCTTGCGCTGTATCGGCGTGACCTTGTAGTCACGGGTACATTGACGCATCAAGATGCCCTCACCCACCCCGCTTGGCGATGCGGTGAAGAAAGGCGGCGATGCGCTTCTGTTGTCTGGGTTCATGACATCTTCAAACAGATTGCCTCGCGTCACACGCAGAACGGGAAACGGTAGCTGTGTTTCCAGCCAGTCTAGCCATTCGTATATGTGATCGGGTTCCGCTTGTGTGTCTGCGAAGATCGCGTAGTCAGGCATGGGTGTGATCTCACCCTTCGCTGCCATCAACGCCATCACGCTCGACTGTACGCCTGCGCCCAGGCTGATTACGGTAAGCTTCTTCATTGTTAATAATCTTTCGGCGTAATCAACCGCACATCTGCGCTGTCTTCATATCTATCAGTTGGGCCTTTATCTATTTCGTAACCCCACAAACCTTCATTTTCTACTTTGTTGTTGTAGAAACGATTAAGTTTTTCTTCTGCCTCATGCTCGTCTTTAGCTTTAACCAGAACCCAATGAGTTCCACTATAATTAACTCTATATCCAAATTCTTTTTCATCACTCATCTTATGCCTCCCAAGGCCTTGTCATTTCATTTGATTCCAGATAATGCCACACAGCAGAACCTGGAATTGCATGCGTCTTGACGATGCTGCCCTTGTACTTCTGCACATACGACACAGCTTTCATTGCAGATTTTTCTCCACTAGCTAATCCAGATTTACTCAAAGCCTCCTTGGCCAAGAGTTCTAGCTCTTTGCGCTTGTAGAACTTTGTACTGCTCATCGCATCAACCACGATCCCAGCGATTTTGACTTCATCGTCCTCTGTCAGCGCGGGTTTTGTGTTGCGCGGCGTGAACTCATTCACCTTCCAAATACCATCACCAAAGTCGAAGCTGGCCAGATGTTCTTTAGGCTCCATTGCGTTACGCGCCTCGTAGAAGATAGAGACATCGGGCTTCTCGCCGCTGAGCTTGATGCCGCTATCGAACCATCCTGCGAATACGCTACCGCCCCGTGCTGACATGAACGATTTATCATCTGCCCGTTCTTTACCTGTATGGTGGGCGATGACCACGCTGATACCGTGCATGTCGATCAGCATATCAACACGGTCTAGGAGCTTTCGTATCTCTGTGTTGGAGTTCTCTTCGCCGTCAAAGAAGTTGATGATCGGGTCGATCATGACGATGTCGGGCTTGTGAAACTCTATCTCTTGGCTGAACTGTTCGATGTCTTGGTCGCGCATCAGGTTCTTGCGTAGCCTGCCGCTGATGATCAGGTTGCTATGCCCCATGGACAACAGTTCCTGATCGAACTCAAAGCGCCGATAGTATGTGTCGATACGTCGCTTCAAGAACTCTGCGATGATCTCAGCCTGGAACCACATAACCTTGAGTGGGCGACTGAACTCGACATCCATAAAGTCTGTGCCAGTGGTTGCTCCTGCTGCGAAGGCACCAAGCCAGTTGGATTTACCAATCTTTGGTTTGCCCAACAGCAGTACCCGACTCTTCTGGAATATGAAAGCATCGCCCCAGTACTGTTCGATGCCATCGTCGGTCATGCTTGACCATTCATCAGCATTGAATGCTTGCAGCCCTAGTGGGCCAGAGGTTTTTTCTTCTTCATCATCCGCCCGCTTTTCATCCAGCGGGTCTTCTTGTGACTGTATCTCTTTGAGATCCTCGTTGATCTCAGTCTGCCACTTGGATGTTTGCCACCCCATAATGCCTGCATTGACATCGTCTGGGTGCCGTTTGATGTGGCCGTTAACTATGCTGATGGTGGTGCGGGTGACTTCGATCAAGTCCATGGGCGGGAAACACCCTTGATTCCAATCCTGCGCCTTGATCAAGACCTCGCGCATACCCCAGCCTTCTTTGACCCACTTACCTACCAGTCTGGCCAGCGTATCGTTACGACTGCCTTGTTCTCTGGGTTCTTCAGTAAGCTTTTCTCGGATCGATTCGACTTTGTTGCCGGTGTTGAAGACGTGTATCTGCTGCAGGTCCTTGTCTGCGATCACAGGCAGGTCATCCATCCCGCCGACGCCGTACCCCTGATCGCATTCCATGCTGTAGCCAACGCTGGGTGCCACCATGACGTAGCCGCCATCTCCTCGGATGTCGAGTTTGTTTTGGCCAACGCTGTTGCGGATGACAGAGCCACCACCTAGAGAATAGAAGTAGTGCTTACCACCCCGCGGCGTTGTTTGGACCAGTGGTGTGCGAGATATCGCGCCTGCATCTATCCATCTGACTGCATCGTCCGAGTCAGCATCGACCACGGCGAATGATATGCCGGTGATTGCTGCCCAGTTCGCGCCTGGATACTGCGTGTGCCATTGGTTGATCTCGTCCTTTGATGGCTGGATCTTCTGATAGTGTTGCCACTTGACCCGTGGTGTCTTAGCCCACTTGGCCTTGAGGTCTTCTTCTGTTTCAAACGGATGCCGTGTTCTGAAGTACTGTGGGACTACTTCGGTAGGTGAGCCACATGGAATGATGTGCATTCCTTGTTCCCACATATCATGTAGCAGTTCTTCTTTTGCCTCGGGGGACATGGGCCCGTCTGTGTTTGACGATAAGAAAGGCATCATCACTCCACCCTTTGTACCCAGAACGCATCTTCCGAGACACGTCTTGATTTTATTTTCATTCCCAAGTTGTACGCGGAAGTCCTAATTCCCCGAACTTCTTCCTCGCTTTTGACGGTGATGGTATCGTTCACTTCCATCTTGCTCAGAAGCTTCTGCCATTTGCCCGAACCTCGAGTAGGATGCGGCGGCACCTCTGAGTTTTTTTCAATCACATATTCCATTGCTGGCTCCTTTACCAGTTGCCGATACTAACTCCCCATATTCTTTAATACAATTTTTTTTGTAAAAGGTGTTGCACTTTGTTTATCCATCAGTCATTCTCGGTTGCGTAGAGAGTTGAGTTGATAGATAGAAAAGGAAAAGGATATGGCAAGCATTGAATGTTTGGCTAAGCAGTGGCTTGGAGCGAAAGAAAAGAAAGCAGAGATTGAGCGGCACATCCAGCGGATTGAACGTGAGATCCTTGATTCTAAAGAAGCAAGTGAGCTTCTAAGACCCATCCATAATGAAGGTGGCGAGAAGACTAAAGACGGTATCACCGTTGCTATTAGTCGTACCCATGTCTGGGATCAAGCCCAGATTGATGAACTCCTAGAGGCTACGCCTCAAGACGAGTGGCCCTCCTTTGTTTCCCAGCAGACTTCCTACAAGGTCGATATGCGTTCGTTTCAGACGTATGCCATGAACCATCCGAAGGATTCAGGCAAGTGGCACGATGCACACTCGATCAAACTCGGTGACCCTAAGGTCAAAACCATCAAGGCTGAAAACATAAAGGAGGCATAGCATGTCGTTACTTCAGCAAGTGACGAGCACCCGCGAAAGCGGAGGCTCAACACCGCCTGTACGGATGAATATCCAGGGTACGGACGGTATCGGTAAGAGTACGTTTGGATCAGGGGCTGAAAGCCCTATCTTCATACAGGCAGAGGACGGTCTGTCCTTTATCAACGCCCCGCGGTTTCCCCAAGCAAACACTTGGCAGGAACTGTTGGACCAGGTGAAGACGCTTGTGATGGAAGATCATGCGTACAAGACTGTTGTTCTTGACACCACTGACGCTGCAGCCAAGCTTGGCGAAGCTCAAGTGTGTGAACAGAACGGTTGGTCATCGGCGGCGGATCCCAAGGCAGGTTACGGTGCGTTCTACGTTGCCGAAGAAAACGCCTGGGTTCATCTGCTGTCAGGCCTCAATGCGCTGCATACCCAGAAGGGTATGAACATCATCTTGTTAAGCCACGTTGCTTCCAAGGCATACAAAGATCCTGAACTGGAGCCGTATGACCGATGGGAGATGCGCTGCAACAAGAAGGTGAACGCGCTCATCAAAGATTGGGTTGATTTCAACCTGTTCGCAAACTACGAAACCCAGTTGATCAAGGACGGCCAGAAGGCCAGAGGTGTCAGCTACGGCAACCGTGGTTTGTACACAAAGTTTGCTGCGGCATACGATGCGAAGTCTCGTATTGAACTGCCCTCCAAGCTTGAGTTTTCATGGGATAAATTCATGGAAGCCTACATCGCAGCACTGTCTGCAAACACAAACACTGAAGCAGCTTAAAGGAGCAGCACTATGGGTCTATTAGATCAAGGAATCGATGTCAGCAATATTGAGATTGGTGGCTCGGACAATACCCCAATGCCAGCAGGCGATTACACACTGGCTGCGGCGATGTACGAAGAGACTATGTCGAAGGCCGGTAACGAGATGATCAAGATTGAGTTCAACGTAGTTGGACCCACTCACGCAGGTCGTAAGGTCTGGGATTATTTTGTTCTGAACAATCAGGTTGGCCTGTCTCGACTGAAGGCTTTCATCGGATCAACGGGACAGGATGCATCTCAGTCCTTGAACACCGACATGCTTCGTACCGCGATGGGCAAGCAGTTTACTGCAGCCATCAAACTCGAGCCTGCTGCAGGCCAGTACGGGCCCAGCAACAAGATTGGTGGGTACAAATCTGGTGCCGGTGCGCCTCAGGCCCACGCTCAAACTGAGCAGCCACAACAGGCACAGGCTACGCCAGCCGCAGGTCTGAACACCGCAAGCTGGTCTTGATGTGAGATTGGTCGGGGGTTTGGTTTAGCCCTCTCATGGCACGTTCCCGTCCGTGTGACCGAAGGCGGGGCTAACTTGGAGAACATCATGGACAAGAATGACATAAAGACAGGAATAATAGTCGGCATCGGGATCATCGTTACGATATATGCCCTGTCGTTTGTGTTGCTTTTGGTCGTGGGTAGATAAAAGAAAAGGAATGAGAATGAATTTACAGTCTGAAAAAACAATACGCTTCTCTCGTAACGCACTGAACAGCCACATCATGGCTGAAGCGGTCAAAAGCGGAACGAAGAAAACGGCAGCGACTGCGGTCATTGCCCAGAGGGTTGGTGTTGATCGCAAGAGCTTGAAGGATTTTGTTGAAGGTGATGTCGCCAAACCATCTTCTAGGGTTATGCAGAAGTATGTCGATTGGCTTGGAGCTAACCCTGAAAAGGGTGAAAAGCCTTTGCTCGCACCTAAAGAGGTTACAACTGCGCCTTTATCTAACGATGAAATCGCTATCTTGTTGGATCTTTTGGGAACGACTGCGTTAACCATCAGGGATGATTCCCAAAGATTGGAAGCTCAAACAGGTGACTACGAGGTTAGCCAGTCAACCCAAAAAGCCCTGTATCTTCAAGAAGGGCGGTTGAACAGGCTGAGCAAAAAGCTTGAATCATTGGCTTCGTGCAAGTTTGACTTTGACGTTGAGCTACAAACCGTAGTCCCGTTGAATTAGAAGGACAAAGAATTATGGAAGAAGACAAGTACGGAATCGAAATGGAAGGTGACAGCGAAGCTCATGAGTACGCTATGGATTTGATCAGGAACCTTATGGAGATCAGTGCGGAAGAGCTAGATCCCCGCGTCCTGGTCGAAGTCATGATGGTGTATTCGCTTGGTTGGAACATGGCTCATGGCGACATAGAGCTAATGTCTCAACTGCTGCCTCAGGTTTTGGAAAGCATTGAAGATGGTTCTCATGCCAAGATGGCCGAGGTCTTAAACGAGGAAAGGATATGTCATTAGCTACTGAAGACCGATTCAAAACTCGTAAACGCGCCGTTCTGCGGTGCATAGACAAGGTTCGCGATGCGCCAGATGACAACTGGGCTAAGCAGTACTGGCAACAAACGTATCGGAAACTGATGAAAGAGCGAAGGAATGAAGCTAAGGTATTATCAAGAAGAAGCAATTGAAGCAGCACTGCACTGGTTTGATACCCAAGCAACACATCCGTTAATCGTTCTGCCTACTGGGGCTGGCAAGACGGTTGTTTTTGCCAACCTCATCAAGCAACTGTTTGAGGCTGAGCCTGACTGCAGAGTCTTGATCCTCGCGCATCGACAGGAGCTTGTCACCCAGGCGGAAGACAAACTCAAGAAAGTATGGCCATGTGCGCCATCTGGAATCCTTGCAGCCGGTCTTCGCCAGTACGAAGTCGATGGTCGTATCGTGATTGCCAGCAGAGACACGCTGGCCACACCCAAGCGGCTGGCTTCTTCTGGCCATTTCGACTACATCATTGTGGACGAGGCCCACCATGTGGCGCCAGACCCGAAGACGCGATACCGCAAGATCTTTGACTACTTTAATGAAGAGCAGTGGACACCGCCCAAGATCCTTGGCGTGACCGCCACCCCTTTTCGTATGGGTCAGGGCTTCATATACGGCCTAGACGGTCAGTTTTTCTCAGGCGTAGCCTACCGCGTAGGCATCCCAGAGATGATCAAGAACGGCTATCTGTGCCGTCTTTCGGCATACAAGGTCAGCGATGACGCTGTGATCGATGCTTCTACCGCACGAGTGAAGTTCAAGGGTGGTGACTATCGTGAGTCAGACATTGAGAAACTGGCCATGGAAGATCAAACCATGCTGTCCATCGTTGCCGATTGGATCGACAAGGCGTACAGCAAGGGCAGGATGAGCAGTGTGTTCTTCTGTATCACAGTGGCCCACGCCGAGAAGATGTGCATGTACTTGCGCCAAGCTGGTATCGAGGCTGCAGTTGTGACAGGTGAAACGCCCCAGGCTCAGCGTGAGGATATACTGGAACGCTTTGAGGACGGCAAGATACACGCGCTGTGTAACGTCGCCGTACTTACTGAGGGTTGGGACGCGCCTCGTACCGACTGCATCGCGCTGCTACGCCCCACCAAATCATTGGGCCTGTACATGCAGATCTGTGGTCGTGGTATGCGGACCTGGGGTGATAAGAAAGACTGCTTGCTGTTGGACTACGGCGAGAACATGAACCGTCATGGCTGCATTGATACAGCTAGACCCGTCACGCCCAAAGATGAAGACAAAGAGAAAGAAACAAAGATCTGGATTTGTGACTCTTGTGTCGCTGTCAACGACATGGACGATAAGACCTGTGTCGAATGCGGCGCACTCAAGCCTGTTCCCGTACAGCAACCCAAACTGTTTGAAGAAGAAGAGAAGGATGCTGCCGCAACTAGGCAAGCTGCTCAAGGATCGGTTCTTTCTGACGAGCTTGATGAACCAGCGCAGAAGCTTGAGAAGATCAAGAACATCGACTTCATTACGGCGCAGAAGAAGAAGTCAAAGAACGGCAACGACTACTTGAACGTTGCGTTTTCTAGCCCTAACGAATACTGGCCACAGAACATGCCCATCATGCTGGGTATGCGCGGCAAAGCAGGCTCGCTTGCAGAGCGTAAATGGCGGGCCCTCACAAACAACTACGCTTGCCCAATCAACATCGATGATGCGGTTGACCAGGTGAACAATGAAAAGGCTTTAAGCCACATCAAACAAATAACTGTAAGAAAAGAAGGAAGGTACTGGAATGTCGTCAGCGTCCATTTTTGATCGGATCGATGAACAAATAGCAGAGAAGGAAGGCCGTAGCCGAGGCCACCTTGGCTTCAGCGGCATCGGTGATGACGATGAGTACAAGCAATGGATGGGCTTCCATTGGTGTTTGCCATCTACATTTGGAGGCAGGATGCTGCGCCTGTTCGATCTAGGCAACCGCATTGAAGATCAGGTAGTCGATAACATTCGCGATACCGACGTGATATCTATTGCCTCGCACGACAAGGACGGCAACCAATTCCGTGCATCGTTCTTTGGCGGACACTTCGCAGGCTCGTGTGACGGGCTTCTCAAGGGCATATTTCCACCGCCCAGCGAAGAGGTGGTCTTGCTGCTTGAGGTGAAGAGCGCCAACGACAAGCGGTTCAAGGAGCTTGTGAAACTGCAGAGTTACGAAGCCTGGAGTGAAACGTATCGATGGCAGATCCACGCTTACATGGGCGCGCTTGGCCTGACCATGTGCATGGTGGTGGTGGTCAACAAGAACAATAGTGAGGTGTACGAAGAGATCATCGACTTTAACCCAGACATTTGGGACAAGGCACAAGCTAAGGCTTATCGCATCATCACCAGTGACGCGCCCGACAAGAGCACACGCATGTCTGAAAAAGACTGGCGCATGAAGAATGAGTCCAACTTGTACCGTGATATCTACTACGGGCGCCGTCTGCCGGAGTCGGTCAACTGCAGAAACTGCAAGAACGTGAAGCCGCTGACTGAATCAAACGGTGCCGTGTGGTACTGCAAGCGAAAGGAGAAGTCTCTGACGCTTCAGGAGCAGCGAGACGGGTGCAAAGATCACATGTGGATACCTGCGCTGGTTAATGCAAATCACCTTCCAGGAAAAAGCACAGACGATTCTACTGCTTATCAGGTTGGGATCATGGAGTTCTACAACTCAACGTCTGAGGTGACGGGTGAGTATCATTACAGTAGTTCTGAGATCAGAGAGCTATCGAAGGCAGAGTTCGATGCTGGTCTTATGATGACGGGTGAAAGCGTGCGACGTGACTTCCCAGGTAGCTACCTAGATAACGTCGATGAGCGCAAGGTTCCGTTCTAGTCCCAGTCTCTTGGGTCTTTGACGATCAGTATTTTGGTTCCAGGGTAGAGGGCTTCGACTAGCTTTTTCTTGAGCGCGAACACTTGGGTGATCACACCCTTAACGTCCTCTACCACCACCTCACCATCGCGCTTGTAGCGAAAGTCTGCGATGTATGAGCAGATCTTCTTGTCTTCACCATCCACTGTGATCCTGCACGGGAAATCCACCTGAACCTCGAGGTCGGTCAGTTCGCCAGTGGCTTCGTATTTCTTCAGGATTTTGTATCGTGCTGCTTCAAGCTTGGAGTCAAAGACAATGCCGTCGTACTCAGTCTTCTTTGCGAAGTACTTGCTCTTGCCCTTCCTTGGCGCCCTCTTTGGGATCACATCAACTACCGCCCATAAGTTTCTCTTCTTCCTGCTGGCGCAGGAACTGTGATGCACGATTAAACAGGGATGGCATCTGAGGTGCAACAGGCGCTGTGCTAGGCTGTGTAGGCGCACTTTGAGGAACACCTTGTGGTGCAGAGGCTTGTTGCAAAGCTTCCATCCTAGCGGCCTGTGCTTCGGCTTGAGCCTGTGGTCTGAAAGCCGCGCCTTGGAACTGAGCAAGCTGTTCACCAAGGGCTGGCATATCTAGTGGGTTGGACAGTTTGTCTTCGCTGCCACGCATAGCAATTCTTATAGTCTCAGAGCTTGGGAAGAATGCTTTGAATCGACCTGACATGACCATGCCTAGGTTTGGTGTCTTGGCTTCTTTCAATGGCTTTATAATCTCAGAAGTAGAAAGCCCAAGCGTCTTGGCGTCTTCAATCGCCATGTTCAGATCACGCAGCGCCTTGAAGCGTTGCTCATTTGCAGTAATGAAAGCCTGAGTGGTGTTTTCTGCATCGACATTGCCACGAGTCTTTGCCACCTGGTTAAAGATACCGGCAGCATCACGGACGTTTCTTGCCGCTTCAAGCGCACGATAGTACAGCACGCGCTCGGTGCGAGGCTTAATGCTTTTAACACCAGTCAAAGCTTCTGCAAATTCCTGCGCTGGGTCTAGACGATAACCTTGTTTGCTAACGCCAAGCTCTGCGTCCCCCATCGCAACAGAAGCAACGGCCCGAGGGAAATCTCTGAGCGTTAAAGATAAAGACCCAGGAGCAATTGATGTTGGGCTTGTCGTGATGTCTATTGGGCTGACACCAGGCATTAACCCATCGGCAAAGTGAGCAAAGCTTTTGCCAAACTTTGTACCTAGGGTATCTGTCTCTCTGTAGATTGGACGGTTGAAAGTCGTATTGTTTCTTAATATGTCCAAAGCTTTTTCTGTAACAATCGCCTCGCTCATGAACGGCGAGAAGAACTCTCTAGCAGCACCACCTTCGCCAAGGCTTGCGTTAAACGCTATAGTGCTTAGGTCTTCTTCCTTCGTAATACCGTTGTTCACCGCATTGAACACAGCGGCTGCAGGCCTACCAACGTAGTCATAAGGATTGGTATACGAGAAGTTGTAGAAGTCTGTAACCTTGCCATTCTTGTCGGTAGCAACAGGTATCAACGTCGAGTTTCTATCCCAGTCAGCAGCCATAGATCGCTTGTAAGCATCAATCTGCTCTTGATCCGCGCCGGTCAGAAGCGTGCCTGCTTTTACTAGTGAGGCTGGTATTGCTGCGTTTACTGATACAAGTCCAGCTAGGCGCTTCATGCCTATCTCACGAAGCTCTGGTGACTCACTTGCCAGTTCTTTGATACTGCGTCCAAGGATGTTGCCACTGGTCCTGATCATCTCAGCAGGGAAGGCTACGAAGTTACCAAATGGAAGTTGACGCAAACGCTTGATGGCTTCTGGCACTCGCGCATAGTTTGGCACGGTGTCCTTAACAATCTCTGCAGCCTCTCGCTTCATGGCAAGTTTAAGCTGATCTGGCGTTAACTCAGATGGCCTTATGACTGGCCCAAACTCTGTGAAGTTTCTGGGATCAGAAACAGGCAGTGCAGTATTTGGGTTCTTTGCGAAGATTCTTTCAAGACGGCCAAGTTCCATCTCAAAGCTGTATGTCTTCCACACATCATCAGACGCCTGGTAAAGCTTTGCGGCAAAACCGTTTTGCATCCCTTGGGCTTTCTTAAATAGTTTACCAGTCACGCCTGAACCAAGGCCTGTGCCTTCTGCTGCATCGTTGATTAACGACTCAAACTCACCAATCTTGGCGTTGGTATTGATTACACCTAGGTCAACAAGGTCGTTGTAATAGGCTTGTCTTCCCGCAAGAGTAGCTCCCTCTTTGCCTGGACCGCTTAACCTCTGATTAAGATTGCTGAATATGGTTGATACAGAGTTTGCGAGTGATTTGCTGTTGCCAACATTGCCATTAGCAAGCGCAAAGAAGCTTGCAGTGGTTGCGTTTCTGATCTGAGTGATCGGGCTGTAAACAGTCTTCATTACCTGAGACATGCCTTTCAAACCCAAGAACGTTGAGTACAAAGGTATGTTTCCTTTGGCTAGGTCAAACACATCACTGCCACCCTCAAGCGCAGTTTTGTATTCGTTCTTTATGTACTTGCCAGCAAGCGGGCCAAATCTAGCCTTTTGTGATGAAGTGATTTCGCTAAGCGGGTTGCCAGCTTCTGCGCCCACCCTTGAGTAATCTCCAAGCTTTGCGTTTGGTGGGATCGTATCGAATATGAACTTTGCGCCTTCTGGAAGCTTGGCATTGTACTCAATCAAGTTATTGTAGTACTGAGCTTTTGCAATGTGCTTTGACATTATGTCAACAGTCTCAACCATCTTGGTCCGTAGGCCAGCTTCCTGCTCACCAATATCCCTAGCTCTTATGCGCTCTGGTTTGAACCGAGCAACAACATCTTTTGCGCCCGTGTATTCGCCAAGGAAGTCTCTTACTGCAGGTAGATCATCAAGCTTTCTGCCTTTCAACATGCCTTGAGACACACCCTGAAGTGTTGCTGAGTCAACAACATCTCTTGGCTGCATCTTGGCGTTGTTGAAGTTGCCTTGAATCATACTGTTCAACAACTCTCTGGCCTGACTCTCGTCAAGCTGAGCAGCCTCATCTAGGCCACGGCTTGATTTAACAAGCTCCTCAACAGCAAGGTCTGCTTGCTCTGCTGTAGGCGAGTAGTTGGTATCTTTCAGTGCGCGGTAAAGACGCATACCGTAAAACGTTTTGTTGTTACCGATGGTTTCAATCAAAGCGTTTTTTGTTTCATCGCTTTGGATACCATCTTCCAACATCTCTTTGACAGAGGAACTTAAACCATCAATCTGTTGTCTGAGATCACTGGCGCCTTGGAATAGGCTTAGGTCCTTTCTGTTTGCGAACAAGCTCTTAGGCGTGTTCTTGGCGATGATGTCATCGATTTCTTTTAACTTGTTTTCGGCATTTAACTTAACAGTATTTCTGTTGATGCCAGGCTTCATGCCCGTGGTTTCTGCAAACAAGAAGTCGTTCAGCGTATCAAGCACTTGTGACTTATCTTGATCGTTAAACAGCCCTTCGTTTTTATTCACAAAAGACAACGCGCTTTCCATCTTCTCAACAGCCTGTCTTGCCTGAGAGTTCTGAGCCGCTATCTGCGTCACTCGCATAGCATCGTATTGAGCCGTGAATCTGTCTGGAAGCTCACCCTGCTGAGTCAGGTACTTGCGCCCAACCTTGCCTAACCGCTCAAGATTTTTTTGTATGAACGTAGGGTTCTCAAGGTCTGGCCTAACACCAACTGCGCTAAATGGCGTCTCTGGATCTCTAATTGCTTGAGCAGCAGCCTTTGCGAAGTCTGTTCGGCCAAGAGCGCCAAGTCCTGCGCCAACGGTCTTTGCGCCTAAGGATGCGATAGCAGGCACCCCAAGCACTACAGCGGCGCCTTCTGCGCCTACACGCAAACGATTGGATAGATTGGCTGCAGAAAGCTCTGCGCCAGATAAGTCTGATGTGTCTATCCGCTTGGTGGGCCCAGCGTCAAAGAAGTCGCCAAGTGTTTCAACGTCCGGCGTAGTAGCGGCTATGTCTGCGCCGACTGTTGCGCCAAGCCTTCCTACCGAACCTAAGCCTTTGGCCGCTTTAGCAGCAAGTCCGCCAGGGGTTGCGAACTGAGCAATGAATCGAGAGGCCTTGCCTATTTCGGTCTGGGTTTCAGGCTTGTACTTATCAAAGAAGTTTCTTACAGATTGAATGCTTTCTTCATCAGAACCAAGAAGCTCCATGGGCAACGTGGTGATGCCCTCTGTCGCGCTGACAAGGCCAGCACCTATACCCCTACCGATGTCGCCTATGGCAGATACGTCTTCTTCGCCAAGCTGGGCACCACGCTCTACTAGTGGATTTTCAGCGCCCCACTCTGCAGCCCTGCGCGCAGCGTACTCAGGATCATTTGTGCGAACATTTATTGTTCTGCCACTTCCGTCAGGTACAGCTACTATCATTAGTCAACGTCAGCAGAAGGCGAAGCCGCAACTCCAAGGCGAACTCTTGCTTCTTCAGGCAACGTGTAGCCAGTTGCCGCTTCAATCTTTGCAATTTGCTCTGGAGTGATACTTCCGCCAGAAGCTTTGGTTTGTTCTGCGAACAAGCTTATGAACTCGTCTCTAGGTGACGCCTGGTTTGAAAGCAAAGAAATAATATCGTTGTCATTAAGATCTGTTGTTTCTCTCAAGAACTGATAGTTACGCATTAACGCCGTGTCATCAGGCTCTCTCTGCGCCTCAAGCTGCCTGTATTCTTCTTTGCCTAAAGCGAAATCGCTGAAGAAGTCCCGTGGCACAAAACCCTCTGTTGGCTGAGCGGCTTTAGCTAAGGCATATCTGGTGGCCGGATCTTGCAAACTTTTAAGTGCTCGACTGCCCGCACCCTTCAACATATCAAG
>Ga0181408_1000278_pt1 | contig 16669 bp, 29 predicted proteins | sample 31SPOviralmetaG_FD_130137 | JGI IMG/M metagenome (GOLD analysis project Ga0181408, IMG submission 130137) | Marine viral communities from the oligotrophic San Pedro Time Series (SPOT) site, San Pedro Channel, CA, USA - 31 SPOT_SRF_2012-02-16 | ecosystem: Environmental > Aquatic > Marine > Strait...
CCACTTTTACTTTTTTTTTGATTTTTAAATTTTTTTTTTTTTTATGATTTTTTTTTTTTTTTTTTACCAAGTGTGTGGATTGTCCCAGCCTCCGCCATACCGCGCCCTATCTACCCACTTTTTATAGTATTTAGTCCTGAGTTGTCTCGGCTTGATGGAGTAGTCCTCAGGGCGGCGTCCGTGCCTCCTATGGTCGCCAGGTCTCGGTCCCTGAGCCCACCTCTTAGCGAGGTGGCCTTGAGTACCCACTATGAGTTTATGGGTATCCCTCAGAACGAAGTATAGATGACGCCCCATATCACGCGGTATAGGTAGATTATCATCCTCAGTAGGGGTCCGATCCACCCAGTACTTCAGCGTAGCCGCCTCACGGATCTTGACGACCTCCTTACCGATGAGGCTCATCACATCATTATCGGAGATGTCTATGATGTCTCCTACTGGCTCAGGCTCAGGCTCCGGCTCCGCCTCAGGCCTCTGATAGAAGCCAGGCTTACGGAGTAGTTGATGCTCGATACAGGCTATCACATAATCGGACATCACGCTTGATGGCGGTTGTGGATGTGCGGTAAGCCCCCCCTCACACTCCGGCTACCTATACCGATTTTTGACGCGGTGGATTTACTTGACGCGGTGGATTGTTTATTTTGTGATGAGATCTGATCTGATTATGAAATCAAATTTATAGCCCTCCAGAAAAAAAAATTCTCGTGGGACTACCCAGGTAAAAAAACGCAACCCTACCTAAAAAAAAATCCTAATCGGCCATAACGATGAAAAAATTTTTTTGTCGAGACTTAAAAATTTGATTTCATAATCGATCTTATTTAAGCATCAATATCAACAATCCACCGCGTCAAATAATACACCGCGTCAAATAATCCACCGCGTCAAATCCACCGCGTCAATTTAGCAAGGTCTTTGTCAAATCGGTATAGGCAGCCGGACACCCAGGGGGGACATACACCAGATCCACAACCGCCCTCGAGCCCACGCTATCAAGATGACCACTATCGCTACCCAGACCTCAAGCGACATTACCGATCTGTATCGCTTTCGCGATGTCGCACAGGAGGAGTGTGCGTCTGCGGCTGTGATGGACGGACTGATGGCTCAGATTGAGGATAGGGACAAGACCATACAGAGGCTTGAGGCCACCCTCAAAGAGTACGAGGCTATCGGTGAGGTCATCTCGTCGTCGGAGGCCGACATTCTGGACGGCCCTAACTTCTACAAAAATCCGATCACCCTCAAGAATAAGGTGACGGATATCATCATCGAGAGGGATGAGGTACAAGAGGAGAAGGATGAACTGGAGAATGAAAATTACAATTACGAACAGAGGATAGAAGAACTTGAGGAGGAGAGGGATGACCTTGAGGAGGACAAGGAGATACTCAAGGAGAAGGTGGAGGGTCTGGAGGAGAAGGTGTCACGGATGGACTTTAAGGATTACAGAGATAAGAGAGAGGAGGATCTCAAAAAGGAGATGAAGGAGAAGGAGGAGGAGTGGGGTACCGAGAAGGCCGAACTACTTGAGAGTATGTGGCCGTCTCAGGAGGTTATCAAGATCTTGAGGGAGGAGAAGGAGGTCAATCAAAGAAATCTGGCTAAGGTAATGAAGGCGAATCATAGCCTCAAGGCCGAAATTGATACCCTCACAAAGACCGACGTAATGGGGGTCAAGAAGAAGGAGATATTTGATCACCTGGATAAGAAGATGGCGGCTGACCTTATGAAGGCCGAGAGGAGGGCTGATATCGCTAAGTCTGTAGCGGATGGCCTCGCGGCTGAAGTATTCGCCCTGTCGGACAAGGTCAAGGCTCTTCAGAAGGATTTGAGTGAGTGTGTGGATTGTGTAGATTAGTCATCATCATCATCAGAGGAGGTAGCATATTGTATTTTAGTGTGAGATATATCATCTAGGTGTATATTTAATACCGGTTTTTCATTATTAATTTGTTTATTTATTTTTTCTATCATATCATCAAAAAAATCAAGTAGATTTTGATGATGGCGTATTATATTTTTTATATCTTGTACCTCAATAATATTATTTATATCTAATGGCTCCATTATTTATTTCTATATCAATATAAAAATTAAAAATTAAAACTTTTTGATTTTTACAAAAGTGTAATAATAACACTTTTAGAACCAGGGATAATCATATTTGATATAATCATCGAACCTTTTACAAAATTCGGCAGATGAATACCTTTCATATAATTTTTTGATAAAATTATATTTCATAATAAAATAACATAGGATAAAATAATTAATCTAAATTAAATCTTTTTTTATAAGATTCTACTGCGTCTTTGAGGTTAGTTTCATCGCCCCATAAAATATAATATGAAAGATGGCCAGCCCTTTTGTAATCATTCGTTTTTAGATCTTTTTTATGACGAGCGCGGTATGCGGCTCTTTGTTTCTTATCTTGATGATCAATATAGGTACCCTTTTTAGGATTTCTTTGTCCGAAGTGAGTTATTTTGATAACTTTACCCCCTTTATGGAGTCTAAATATAGCAGTAAATCGTTTCTTTGTTTTTTCAGAGGCAGGTTTAACTACTAAATTAATAGGCATTATATATATTAATTATTTTTTTTTCAGATGAGATTTATCAAATTTATAAGCCTTAGATGTCGGATTAATCGCGGCATAAACTCTGGCCATAGCCCACCTCTCTTTACTTTTTACAAAAGGGCGGACTGATTTCGGATTAGTTTTAAAAGCCCCTATACCTTTATTATATATGATTTGTAATCCACTTTTTTTAAATCCAGTTATTTTACTGATTTCATCTAAAGAATGATCTTCATCTTTTTTAAATCCATACTTTTTGTTAAATTTTTGTTTATAAGTCAAGACCATTATATATTTGTTATATATTTGTAAAAGTGTAATAATAACACTTTTAGAAAAATCAAAAGGTTTGAGTAAATTAAATAAAAAATTATAGAAGTCTTTAAAATTTAGAAAGTGTAATAATAACACTTTAGTTTGAGAAAGTAATCGAGCCATCCGCATTAAAGTAATAATGTTGATCGTAAATCAAATAGGTATGGACATTCTTATCTTCGGCTCCAGATCCGGCGGCTGCGAAATTTAAGACGAGGTTTGTTTCTAACGCCATAGTCTCACTATCTACGCCAGCCTCTATAGCGGTATGCTGAAACGAATCTAAATCTAAACCGAAGGGACAGGTAGATTGTATCATATGATTACCTGGGGCTACAGTAGCCGCGGCTCCGTCACCATTATCACCATCAGCCAGAGGCCCAGCCGCCACACCTGCGGCAGTATTGTTATTTACACCATAGGTAGTAGTATCAAGGCGACCAGTAGGGTTTGTAAAACCTAATGTACCTAACGCTTTTGCTAACTCCATAGCACATTCACCCCTCTCTAAATCCGGTTGAGATACACCGGCCACAACAGCCCTCGCCGGATTACCCCAGCACGCTACAGGCTGCGGCGGATAGACAACCGAGCCTACCTTAAGTTGATAACTAGTCATAGCCATATTACCACCGAAAGACAAATTATATATATCGTGGATCGCCAGACCGACAGCCCCATTAGCCACATCTTCGGAGTTAGCCTGAAAGAGTAATGATTTAATAGATCTCTTACGAGTAGGGACACGGACCGGTAATTCATTAGTCGTGTTATTAGTCACGGATCCAGATGAATGTTCTATATCTTGAGTAGAGATAGTTAATTGACCTCCGGACATACTCTGTATCTGTCTCATCTGTGCGATGACATCTCCGCCGACCTCAATTAACTGGGCTACATAATTAAAGCGATTTATCTCAAGACCACCGAAGCCAGGGTTACCTGACCAGACACCGGTATTAGCGGCGATATCCATCTTAAATACTAAAGTAATAGGTTCATTCTGACGCACGAGGGGGAGGGGGATTAATTTATCCTGAGTAAAAAGACCAGTAGGCATAGCCATAGTCATTCTTACTTCGCCATTATTGGCTACCTGAAGTACATCATTATGAAGGCGATTCACATACGCAGAGCCGATAAGACCTGTCGGAGCCGGTGCTAACTGACCAGCCGCACCTCCGGCTGGATCATTAAGCCCTATCTGTCCTCCGTGGATACTTTCAGCGAGTTGAGCGTTATCGTTTGTCTGAGCCGAAGATAAGATACCAGCGTGAAGGCGATTATGAGCCTGTTGTCTCGCGAGTACGCGGCCGCCCTGTTCTACTGATACTTCACTAAATAATACGTGGCCACCTCCTAAGTCAAATCCTACTGAATGACCACTAATATTTTTTACTATATACTCAATATACGAATGTCTCGGATCTAAAAGTGAATTTACTGAGCCTACCTCTACGCGGATCTCAGAAGTACCAGTATTACTAAAGGTCTGGCCATTCTGGGGATAAAATCTTCTACGGCGTGCGATGGCCGGCACGGCGACCGGTAATACGTCTTGGTAATTAATCGAGGATGGGATAGCGGACATTATTTATACTTAATGTAGGTATAAAAAAAATAATCAATTAAATTTTAGTTTTTTATTTATCAATTAATTTTTGACCTTTATTTGCGATTGATATTGCTTTCTTACCGAGGCTTACAAGTTGTCCGCCCTTCTTACCTAATTGAGATCCTACTTCACCTGAGCCGTGCTTACCTTTTTCTTCGCCTCCAGATGCGAATGATCCAGGCCTCAATAATTTCGCTTTCTCGGCTGCTATCTTACCCTCAAATCCTACTCTGGCTGCTATGGATCTTAATTTCTCTGTAAGTCCATCCTCAGATACTTTAACTTTTTGCGCACACTTCTGAAACTCTCTATCAGCGGCTCTAACTTCGGCCGGTGTGGCTTTAGGGTCAGCGAATACTTTATCGTGTATTTTACCGCAGCCATCTAATTTATCATAAGGTTTGTTATAAGGTTTAGTACCTACTAATGGGCGTCCTGCTTCTTTCATCATCTTTTCATAAAAATCGCTACCCTTCATCCGTGCGAAATATTCAGTACCAGGGCCAGCGAAATTATAATTCTTAGTCAAGTGACGCTCCGGCCCACGCTTCTTAGCCTCCTTTGCTGTAAAAAAATCATCAGGTAGATTATTCATTATTATTATTATTATATATTTTTAAAAGTGTTATTATTACACTTTTAGATTTTAGACTAATCAAAATTTAAAATATGATCGCCAGTAGCCACACTTAAACCGACCGGTAATTCTTTATTTTTCTTAACTGATTTTTTGATACTATTTTTAACATCCTTTTTAGTTAATAATTGACCTGATGAATATCTGGCCAGTATTCCGTGATATTCAGAAGGTAATCTCGGAAACTTAGCCGAGTAGAAGGCCTCCATATCCTCTAAATTATTTTTACAAGAGGCTAATGATAGCGGACATAAAGTAGGTAATTTAGTATCACTACCTTCATCACGCTTGATAGAATAATCATACCTATCCATCATAATAATTTCAGGGGTTTCATTAAATTTATCAATATTATCTTGATTTTTGATAAATTGATAATTAAATCTATAATCATTCGAAGCCATAATAATATTTTCGGCACGCTTAATTTCATTCTTATCCTGATAATTCATTATATCAAGAAACAATAAAAAAAATAAAATAAATTAATTACATCTCAACCATAACCTTTGACCCCTTCTTTGGCCGCCCTACTTTACCGCTCGCTTTCTTTCTTTTTTCTTTGATACCCCCTTTTTTATCACCCTTTTTGGCGATACCTAAAAGTAATGAATCAGGTAATTTTTCATATTGTTTCTTGGAGATTTTACCAGATTTTAACGCTTTGATGATAGTTGGATTTTTAGACGGCATATTATTTATAGTGTAGTTGATATATTTTTTTTAATCAATCAAAAAAATTTTAAGTTTCATCATCGCCTAATGGATCATCATTAGATACCTCATCTACCGGACCTAATCCGCTTCTATCAAGTCCATCAGGCCTATCGCCTTCACTACCTCCTACACGCCTTTGACCTGAAAGACGGCGACTTACTTCTTCTTCAGAAGCGAATTCACCTAATCTCTCAGGGCTCTCCGGCTCACCTCTTAATATTCTCGGCTGGACTACTTCTCTTTCTTGTTGTCTAAGGGTTTGTTCTTCTAAAGATCCAGGGCCAGTCTGAGGCCACCTCGGAGATAATCGGCTACTTCTTGTATCATCTAAATTTGGCTGTCGTGTAGGTCTCGGTGTTGTACCAGGTTGTCTCTCATAATGACCGACTGGCGTGTGCTGATCTGTCCTACGCCGTCCTGCTGGGGCAGGTCGGTCTGGGACTAATTCTCTTTCAGATTGTCCAGTTAAGGGAGTAAGTCTCGGAGGTGGTCGGCTGGGCTCATCTGGGGTGGCTGGATCAAGTGATCCACCTGATAATGGATTATCTCTTTCTGAGGTTCTCGTTGTTGTCCGTGTTACTCCTGGCTGTTCTTCTAATCTTCTGGGGGAGCCACGCACAGGGCTAACAGGTGACCGAGGCGGCGGAGTACCAGTCCTCTGTCTTTCTAATGATCTATCACTTACCCTGTCTAAGGCATCAACTAGTTCAGGTATCGCCGAAGGTTCTCTTCTTAATTGACCTCCGCCACCGCCACCGCCACCGCCACCACCCCCTGTATCTCTTACCTGAAAAATACTGGGCTCTTCTTGTCTTCTTAATACTGTTAGTAATTGTTGTAATGTCCTTTCTCTTTCTCTATCACTTTCAGCCCTCTCGGCATCCACCGCCCTTTGTGTATCTATTCTAAATCTTTCATTCTCTTGTCCTCTTTGTCTTTCTTCACCCCTTTGGGCTAATTCTCTGGCTGCGAGTTCGAATCGTTCTGATGACTCTTGGGCTCTTCTTCTTTCTTCTCTTTCTACCCTTTCTCTGACGGCGTCTAATTCTCGTGTTTGTCTCAAGGTATCTGCGACTCGTTGTTGTCTTCTATCCTCAAGATCATCATTAAATCTTTGTTGATCGGCCCTTATTCTGCGTAATTCTACATCACGCCGCCTAAAGTCTTGTATGTGTGTAGCCGCCATTACTTCTCTTTGTAATTCTTGTTTTCTATCTTCTAATCGTGCTTGTGCTTGTCTATCCGCGAGCCTACCCTGAAATTCTCTATATGATGTAATATCCGCAGCCTGTGCTTTTAATTGTGCGGCCTGGACTATGGCTTGTGATGTTCTATCTGCTATATCTAATTCTCTATCTTTTCTGAGACCTTCATCAAAATCTCTCTGTTGTTGTATAAAATTTTCTCTCTGTTTTCTTTCTGTTTCAGCCTTATCTTGTCTTAATTTATCTCTCTGTAATTCTAAATCATCCTCCGCTTTAGGGCGACCTTTTGCTGTCTCGCTAACACCTCTCCTACCCTTACCGAGGCGCCCACCTTTACCGCGTAGCCTCTGCTTCTTTCTTCTTGCTTGATGTTTTTCTAATACTTTTTCTGCTTTTGTAGGTTGTCCAGGCAGGGGCTTTACTTGTAATGCTAATAATCTTTCTCTAAACCTCTCCGCGTCCTCAAAACGATCGAGCCGTGAAGTCATTATATATTAGTAAGTTAAAAAATTAAAATTTTTATGGCTTTAATAATTATTAGAATGGTTTTTAAATTTAACAAACAACTTTGGGAATATGGTAGAAAAGTAGAAGATATGGCTTTACCGGTTATCAATAAATTATATGATTGTGATTTTAAGAGAAACGAAAACGATATTTATGATATTTTAGATTTCAGAGATGAAGAAAAAAAGAAAATAGTTGAGGTAAAAGGTAGAAAAATATTATCCACTAAATTTGATGAAACGATTATTACCGCATCAAAGATAACCGCAGGGTTTATGGAGATTGATGATGGCTGGGAAGTATATTTAGTATTTGTTTTTCTTGATAAGATGTTTCGATATCAATTAAAAGAAAATTCAGAGTTTAAGTGTAAATATACTGGGACTAATTGTATTCAGCATTACCTCATACCTATTAATGAGATGACTGAAATAACCGATGATGAAATTAAGGGTTCTGGATCCGCTCTTCTATCTCCAGAGGCGGAAGAGGGGCCTCCGGAGGCCTCCGGTCGTTAGGTGGCTCGTCAGGTGGGACTTTTCTATGAATTTTACAGCCACAACAACTTATCGTATCGCACTTACTCTTCTGTACCGCGAATATAATTGTTGTTATAACACCTCCTATGGTACCTATGAATAATCCTAATTCTGAAAGCGTAAAATTATCCATTATTATAAATAAATAGAATAACTTTTTTTTGTAAAAATTTGATTTCTAATTTTAAAAAGTAAATCAAACTATAGTATGTCTAACTCTAAATTTATTAAGGGCGATATTAATGAGGTTATCAAAACACTTGATACTGATAGTGTTGATTTTATTTACACAGATCCTCCTTTTTCTGTTACTGGGGCTGACTGGGATAAAGGGTTAGACTGGTATAATCTGTGGCCTGAGATGTGGCGTGTATTAAAACCTAATGGGGTTATTTGTTTATACGCGTCTTGTCCTTTTACTTATGATTTATTAAAATACGAGAAACCTAAATATCATTATTCGTGGATTAAAAATAATAAAACTGGATTTTTTCAGGCTAAATATCAGCCGTTACGACAAGTAGAAGAAATATTTATTTATTATAAAAAGAAAAGTACCTACAATCCACAGATGGAGGGTAATGATTTTCATAAAAAAAGAAAAGTTATTTATGGGGGATCACAAAAATATTATGGAGATTGTAAGATAAAAGAGGGCTGGGGTGAAGAAACAGATGAGGGAGGTCATAAGGGGAGATATCCGACAACCTATAAAAACTGGCCTATCCGAAAAGATAAAAGCGGTATTACGAGAACTGATGAACAAATAGATTATTTCATTAAAACTTATTCTAATGAAGATGATAATATTCTTGATATGACTTGTCATAATGATTATGTCAGTAAGAGATGTGAGGCCCTCAAAAGAAATTACATAGGCGTGGATTTAAATCTATAAAAATTTGATTTTGATTTAAAGTTAATTTTTGTAATTAAAACAAAACGATAATGGCTGAAACTCTCAAGAAAATCAAAGAAATTTACGGCTGGGATGAAGAGATTAATGATGATACTGAATTCTTAGAATATGTTAAATACAGAGAAAGTATCTATGAAAAATATTATGATTCACCTAATCTAAAAGAAGATTATGAAAAACTGAAAGAAGAGAATAAAAAATTAACAGAAGAGATGGATGAATTAACTCACGATAAACAAGAGTTAGAAAAAATAGAAGAAATTTGGAAAGAAGGGACTACAGAGGTTAAACAATTAGAAGAAGAGATTTTTGAGTGGAGAAAGATGGCTTCACGAGAGTTTGGTGATGTTTCGGTGGATCCGTGGTATCCTGGGGAGGTAGCCATAGAGATAGAAGATCTTAAAAATCAAATACCTAAAAAACCTCGTAAGTGTTTCTCGTATAATGATAAACAGGTATTAGATGATCTTCTTATCGCTGGTGATCCAGAACATCCAGATTACGATCCAGACGAGCGACAATTTCTGTCCTTAACTACTGCTGAAAAGAAATTATTTAGGAGACTTCTAAAATAAATCTTCTGTAATATTAGGGCTTTTAATTGATAATTGATTAAAATTTTTGTGTAACATCTTGTCTGGGTCTTGTGTTGTATCTATATATAGAAAGTCGTGCTTCTTATTAAAGACGTATCTTAATGTATCTGTAAATTCTTTTTTAGGTATTAATATTACTTCATCGAATATTGATTCGGTTTCTTTTTTATGTAAATTTTTATAGAAGACAATTTGACTGGCTGTCTTTCTTAATTTAGTATCTATTTTATTGTATGCTTGTGATGTCGCGATAATAGATAATGATCCACCGGATCCAGCGAGGTGTCGTCTATTAAAAAATATTTTTTGTAATAAATTTTCTATTTGACCTTTACCTTTACCTCTTAAATCTGATATTACATCATCAAAAATAAATAATACTTTTTCTCCGCTATCTTTGATTTCGTCTAATACTTCTGAGACATTATCAAAAGTAGCCTCCTCAAACTTCTGATCCTCAGGTATCAACTCAAACGGATCATCTTTCATAGTTATGAGTGAAGGGCTCCATAAATAAACTCTATCAAACTTTCTATTAAACGCTTTACCCTTTTTACAAATTAATGATAAGATGAGTGTTGTTTTACCCATACCTGGGCGGCCTATAATTAACATAGCGAAGCCACCTTTCTGAGGTAAAGGTGGAGGTATAGTTTCATCCACATCATCACAGGTAAATTCATACTTAGTGATATTAATCGGTTTATCATAAGGTATTTCTTTGATTGATGTCATTATATTATTGATTAATAAAATATATTAAAATTATGCGAATCTAAATTTAAGTTTTGGATACTCTGGCTCAGGTGGTTCTACATACTCTTGTGGCTCTTGTTGTAATTCTCGATAAGTATCAGGTTCATCCACTTCTGATACATCAGATACCTCCGACTCTGTCTCCGACTCAAATTCAGGTGGAGGCGATACCATCTTCTTTTTCTTCTTGGGCTTTCTCTTCGGAGGTCTCGGATCTGGTATATCTTGAGGCTGATGTCCATAATAATAATAATTATTGACTACTTGTTCTCTGTAAGGGAAGCCTTCATCAAGGGTAGCCGTTGTATCATCTTGATATCTAACAACTGGATTAGACCGCGACTTAATGGCCTCTTCAGGTGGTAATACAGGGTAATTAGGGTTTTCTAATCTTTCTTTTACCTGTTTTTTAACTAGTTCTTTTTCTTGTTTTTTCTGTTCTTTTTTCTCCGCTTGTAATTGTTTTTTTATTTTTAGGTTTTCAGCCCTTTTAATTCTCGCTTTCTCAAAGGCCGCCTTCTGTTTTTCAGATCTTACTTTCTTCGTTTTTTTTACAGGTTTGGAGGGCTCTGAAGCGGCTACCGGTGACGGAGGGGTCGTCTCATCTTCATCAATAGTATTGTCTGTTATCTCCATATCATCGCTGCGCTCAATCGCTTTTTCTTTTAATTCATCTAATATCTTTTCATCAAGTCCGTCCATATTTATAAACTTTCATAGAAATATTTTTACATTAAATAAATATTTTTTTAGTAAATCTAAGAAAGTGTAATAATAACACTTTTCGTATCGAAAAGACTTTAAAATCACTAAAGTGTAATAATAACACTTTTCATAATTAGTTAAAAAATAAATTATATTATTGTAATATAAACATAATGGATATTGATGAAGTGCGATGCGAAGTTAGTTCTATGATGGATACATTACAAAAACAACTGGATTATTTAGATATGGTTTTTGAGTTAGAAGAAAAAAGAAGACAAGATCAACAAAACTCCTGGTGTAAATTTTTTAATAATATCTTGAGAAAAAAAATTGATTAATATATATAATGGCTCCTAAGAAATCTAATCCTTATAAAAATCTTAAAGAAGGTGCTTTCACTAAACAGGCTGCGAGTATGGGTATGAGTGTGAATAAATTCGCAGATCACGTAATAAAAAATTATAAAAATCCTAAAACTAAATATAATCCTTCGCTCACTACTTACCGGAGGGCTCAATTTTACAAAAATTTAGTCAAGAAGTAATTACAATAGACCCTCCAGATAATCATCAACTTCATTATCACAATCTAAATCAATATCGTAAGCCTCTGTAGCGTCAATAATTTTTATCGCATTCTTATACCTGTTATTTAAATACTCATTCTCTTCTTTGATTTTTCTAAACTCAATTACGAGTTGTTCTCCGATACGAGGTAGATTAGTATTCTCAACTAACTCGCCGACTTTCACGAATACATCCGAGTACTCGTCAGCGGTCATCTTATATATACGTAACTCATCTCTCGCTTCTTGATACTTTTTCTTATACTCCTCGGCTTCATTATTTAGAAAATCACAGACCTTTTGATGATCCTCTACGCTAACCTCACTACAGCGAAGTGATTTAACCTCTTTTTTCAGATTTTTAATCTCTTCATCATTCTCTCTCAACATCTTCATACACTCCTCATTCTCTTCTTTCATTCTCTTGATATTTGCGTAGGTCTGTTTATCAGCCATTATTCTATTGTTTTTCTAATGATTAAATCTAAGTCGATATAGAAATCAAATTTTTAACAACTTTTAGTCAATTTTAATCACTAATAATCTCATCAATTTTACCATTAAATATTCTTTTAAGCCCCTCCATCTCAAGCCACTCATCAAAACTTTGGATATCGTATTCATAAACATATTCAGTAAAGTGAAGGTAAAAATTAGCCCTTCTATCGTTTAATTCTTTATTCTCCTTTTTGAGTTTTTCATTCTCTTCTTTCAGTTTCTTAATCTCATCAGATTTTTGAGAGTATATTTGTTTCATCTCTTCTTGTGTCATTATATCACTATTGAATCGAGCGATTTGTTGTAAATCTTCTGCGGTATCCATTCTATTCATTCTATTGTTTTTCTAATGATTAAATCTAAGTCGATATCGAAATCAAATTTTTAACAACTTTTAGTCAATTTTAATGTCAATAATTCTATGGTTTTTTTGAGGTCTCTGTTCTCTTGTTGTACTCTCCGTAATTCGGAGGCTATCCTCTGTCTCCTATTGATTCTACTTTTGAGTTTTGTATTTTCTTCTATTAATTTAACATAATCCATTCGTATATAATTTAAAATAAAATAATTTATAATTTATAGTATGTCTTCTATAACTGGACTTAAGAGAGGTGCTTTTACGAGTATTGATAATAGTGGTGAGATACGCCTCGGAGCCGAGATAAATCCAGGTACAGCCGGTCAGGCTTTAGTCTCCGGAGGTCCGGATCAGCCAGCCGTATGGGATACTCATACTGGTATTATACAACCCTTAACTGCTGGAGCGAATATAACTTATGCGTCAGGTAATCCTTCGTTTAATGGATCTGTGGCTGATACAATTATCGCTACTGATACAAATACCGAATATACGGCTGGTAATGGTATGGATTTAACAGGTACTACTTTCTCAACTGATAATGATGGTACGACGATAAATAATACTGGTGGGACAGGGGCACAAAATCAAGTATTAAAAGTACCGAATTCTTTAACTCAAGGGACGAATATAACTTTTAGTTCAGGTACTACTTATGATGGTTCAGCCGCGATTACTATATCCTCAACGGATACAGATACAACTTATCAGGCTGGTAATGGTATAGAAATTAATACGGCCACTAATCCTGATACAATCTCCGCGAAACCGGATGAAGATACTATTGATTTTGACGGCACCGAATTAACAGTATTAAAGGTACCGGAGGGTTTATCTGCTGGTACTAATTTATCTTATACGAGTGGCTCTACTTTTGATGGCGAAGCGGCTCGGACAATTAATTTAGATACTAATTTGACGAATGTAAATTTAACCGATTCTACAAATATTATCCATCCTCCTAATGTTTTTGATGTCGCAGGTGATTTACGGATGAGTATTGAGATGGGTAATTTTTATCCTAATGATGACTCAAGTTATTTTAATATTGGTGTAGAAGATGATTTTTCAGCGAAAATTCACGGCACATTAAAAGTATTAACTTCATCATTAGAAATTTGCGGATATTTCATTATACCTGTTAATTATACTGCGACAGCCGTACGAATTGATGCTACTAATTCATCAGGGGCAGCGGTTAGTAGATCGATTATGTGTGCGAGCGTAACTACTTATGGTGGGACTGGTTATACCTCTCTTAACTTCGCAGGTAATACTAATGCTGAGTTTAGTTTATCTCCGACTATGGCTGGTGCGAGTGATAAGATTATGTTAATAACAATATTTACAACATCAACTAGCGATCATATCAGAGGCGGTTATATCAAATTAACGAGATAATTTATTTGATATACTATAATGAAAAAGAATAACTGGATTTTATATTTATTCGAAGGTGAAGATAAAACAGATTTATTAAAAATTATGGAGTTTAAAACTATCAAAGATGTTTCGTATGTATTAGGTATTGAGGCCTCTATAATCTCAAACTGGTTTCACGGATTAATTCATCCGAGAGGTATCCTTAAAAATTGTGCTCTCCATCAAAGTATTGTGATATAAACAATTTAAAGATATTTTAGAAATTAATAGTAGCCTAACGAAGATGTATAATTGTAAAATATATCACGATTTTAACGATGAAATAGTCCTACTGGATATTAATGTTGAGACCCTTAAAGACCTCGCTAATGAATTAGATATGACTTATCAACAGGTCGCTGATCTTAATTCTCGTAAAGGTAAAAGAAAATATCAACAATTTAAATATTGTCCTAAAATAGAAATAAAACCTATTAACAGAAAAGAAATATTTGTAAAACTATAGATGTCTGAAAAAGCGATAAAAAACAATAACTTACTCAAACAGATATCAGCCGAACTTTCATCTATATCAAAAGAGATCGTTAATATCAAAAAGTCTATAATTGATATTAAAGGTGATGTAACGAAATTAAATATGATAGAAGAAAAAATCAAAAAAGGTGAGTATGATTCTAAATATAATAATGGGTGGTGGTGGTGGCGTGAATTACCTTAATCAAATTCTATAATTAAATCCTTTCTTTGGATTTTAAATTTACATTCTTCAGATAATCGTTTTCTTTCTACTTCAGATTTTCTACCCCTTTTACCCCCTTGATTATAATTCATAAATAGATTGATATTTAGTGTTTTAGGTTTTTCTATATTATCTGGGTTTATCTTTGATAACGATATATCATCCTTTAAAAATAATTCACATACGCTTTTCATTATAATTTACTTTTACAAATTTTTAACAATTTACAAACTAATTGTTTAAAATACATAATATTTAAAAAGGTAATATAGAAAATATATCAAATACTATTGATGAAAAAGATATTTGATAAAAGTTATATTAATGTTGGGGGGTGTTGGTATCCACGCGATTATAAGTGGGTGGCTTACCCCTGCTCCAGTTATCCACACGGCGGAGTATTTAATAAATTACCTGACTATTATCAAGATTATGAAAGAGAGAGAAAAAAGGCTCAAGAAAGGGCTAAAAGGGCTCGCGAAAAAGAAGAACAAGATCGATGGAGTGAATATGCGAGACGATTCGCTCAAGGGTTTTTCGGCTTTAATGATGAAGAACCCTCTGATAAAAAATTAGATAAAGATTATCCTTACTGCGTATTTGGATTAAGTAAATCAGCCTCCGATGATGATATGAAGAAGGCCTATCGTAAATCTGTTTTAAGGGCTCACCCTGATAAGGGCGGTACCCCAGAGTTATTTCGTAAAGTAAGGGAGGCGTGGGATTATTTTAAAAGTTATTTATCAACACAATCGCCTGTTTGATATATTTTTAATGATGAATAATAATCATCATCCTTTTTAGGTAAAGGCTCAGTATAAAACTTTAATGAGTCTCTTAAGTGCTCGGCTAATCTCACTTCACCTATTTTTTCAGCCTCAGATATCTCATCCTTAAGTTTTTGTATTCTATCGTTTTTTTCTTTTTCTTTTTTCATCTTTTCTTGATGCTCTTCTATACAAAATACCTGTTGATATTCATAAGACCCCTCGGTGAATTCTTCTATGATTAATTTCTTCATTCTATTGTATTTATTATTCTCAAGACAAACCTCAAGGTGGCGTCTCTCATCTCTCTCCTCCAGCCACTTTTTTCTATAATATAATCTATCTCGGTTTAAATCTTCTATCAAATCAATATGGGTCATAAGAAAAGCCCCTGAAGGTCCGAGGGCTCTCCGATTATAACTTTTGATTTGATCTTCTGTTACATCAGGGTTTTTTTTTAATCGGTTTTTAATTCTATCAATCATCTTATATTTTTCAGAAAACTTAAATTTAGTCATAATTAATTTGTAGATTAAACAACTTGTTAAATTTACTAAACGGATTATCTTTAAGTTAAAACTCAAAGTGTTATTATTACACTTTCTTGATTTGTAAAGGTCAAATAGAAAATCAAATTTAAAATCAAATTTTTGTTTAAAACACAAAAGTGTTATAATCGCACTTTCTATTATTTAGTTGATACATAAACTTTAGACATAGTCTCAGGCTTGTTACCTCTATTTTTACTATCTTTGATTAATTTCTTTTTACTGGCTCCGTGCTCTTTTGATTCATAAATTTTAACTATCATAGTTGTTGATAAATTTCTCGGCTTCTGTGAGCCGTCTTCTAATACTACCGGAGGTAATTCTTTGTTACTCCACTTTGTTATATATTTTGTTAAGGCATTCGAGGTCATAATTTTCGGCCTCTTTTTACCATTCTGAAACGATGATTTAAATAACATACCATCGCCTACTTTTGAGTAATAAAATTTAAAATCTTTAAGTATATCGCCCTCAAGAGGTATAACTAACTCTCCGTATTTTTTATCAGTTTTGTATTGATTTTTTGAGATAAACCATCCATCAGGGGCCATTACTATGAGATTTCTTTTAAGAGGCCCTTCTTGAGATACTTCATTATCATAAGTTTTTTTATCTACAAACTCAAGCGTAGCGATTTCATTACGAAATCTAAACTCTCTGAGTATTTTTAATATCATCCAGATCTGAAGTAAATCTTTATCTTCAGA
>Ga0181408_1000284_pt1 | contig 16479 bp, 13 predicted proteins | sample 31SPOviralmetaG_FD_130137 | JGI IMG/M metagenome (GOLD analysis project Ga0181408, IMG submission 130137) | Marine viral communities from the oligotrophic San Pedro Time Series (SPOT) site, San Pedro Channel, CA, USA - 31 SPOT_SRF_2012-02-16 | ecosystem: Environmental > Aquatic > Marine > Strait...
CTGTATGGACTGCTGACGCTGTAGTTGAAACTACTGATAGTAGTTTTGATGTAAGCACATTAAGCGATAGCTAAACACTAAGGATAAACTATGACCAGTGAAATAAAAGTAGATACTATATCAGAACAAACCTCAGCTAATGGGGTAACGATTGACGGTCTCACGATCAAAGACGGTAACATCATTGGTGATGTTGCGCTAGCTGGTACTACGCCAACCTTTACTATTGGTGATGCTGGCGCGGAAGACGCAGCGTTGATCTTTGATGGTAATGCCCAAGACTTTTATATAGCACTGGATGATTCGGCTGATGACTTACTTATAGGTAAAGGCAGTGCAGTTGGTACAACACCGGCAATATCTATTGATGAAAATTTACAAGTAAAAATTGTAGCAACCACTGCAACAACTAGCACAACTACTGGTTCGCTAATCGCGGCTGGCGGTGTTGGTATTGCTGCAGATTTAATAGTTGGTGATGACATAAAATTACAAAGCGATGCTGGAATTATTCATTTCGGTGTTGATGATGATATATTTTTAAGACACGAACATAATTCTGGTTTAACCTTAGGCGGCACTGGTAATTTAACAATAGCTGGAGCATTGAGTGCATCTGCAGCTTCTACAATCACTACTGCTGATAACACCGACACACTATCTTTAATATCAACTGATGCTGATGCTAATGCTGGCCCTAATTTAAGATTATACAGAAACTCATCTTCACCTGCTGATAGTGATTTAATAGGAACTATAGATTTTGAAGGTAGAAACAACAACTCAGAAGATGTTGTTTACGCTAAAATAAAATCAGAAATAAGTGCAGTAGCAGATGGCAATGAGTATGGGGTTCTTTCTTTTGAATCTATGAGAAATGGAACTTTAACTACAGCTATGCAAATTGGTTCAGGAATAAATATTTCAGTTGCTGATAATGCAGATAACCTAACTTTAATTTCAACTGATGCTGATGATGCTATTGGTCCTAATTTGAGATTATATAGAAATTCAGGTTCACCAGCAGATGCTGATAATTTAGGAACTATAGATTTTGAAGGTCGTAATGATAACTCACAAGATGTTGTTTACGCACAATTCCTAACTCAAGCAGATGATGTTTCTGATGGTAACGAAGATGGTATAATTAGTTTAAAAGCAATGACTAATGGAACTTCTAGAGAGTTGTTAAGATTGTCAGGAAATGGTGGAGCTGTGTTTAATGAGTTATCACAAGATATAGACTTCCGAGTAGAATCTAATGGTAATACTCATCAATTATTTGTTGATGGTGGTAATGATAGAATTTATGTTGGTGCAGGTTCAGGTTCAAGCATTGGCAGTAATAAATTTCAAGTACAAAATGGTGGTGCTACTATTTCTAGTTTTGCCAATGATTCAGGGTCAAATCAATTACATTTTATTAAATCAAGAAATACCACAGTAGGTAGTCAAACTATCGTAAATGATGGTGATTCGGTTGGTGGTATATTTTGGAAAGCTGATGATGGTAATGCAACTGACTATAACAATAATGTAGCAGGTATTGAAGGTGTTATTGATGGTACACCTGGCACAGATGATACTCCTGGTAGATTAGTTTTTTACACAACTAATGATGGTGAAAGAACTAATACTGAAAGAATGAGAATTCTTAATAATGGTGATATTTGTATAGGTCAAACTGATGCACAAGGAGACACAAGATTACTTGTGCATCAAGGAGCACAGTCTGTATCTGCAGGTCATTTTAGATGTACTAATGCTAGTTATGATGATGATGTGTTTAAAGCAAGTACTAACAGATCGGCTAATAGTGCATTTCATATTGCTGAATTTTCTGCAAACAATGAAGCTGACCCAAAATGTAGAGTTAGAGGTGATGGAGTATTAAGTATTGATGGTGGTAGTTTAACAACTGGTGGTGCTGACTATGCCGAGTATTTTGAATGGAAAGATGGTAACAGTTCTAGTGAAGATAGAAGAGGTTACTCTGTAGTGCTTGATGGTAATCAAATAGTTAAAGCAACTGATTCAGATGACACCGCTAATATTATAGGAGTTATATCATCATTTCCAGTTGTTATTGGAGATGCTCAACCTATGGTATGGAAAGAAAAATATGAACTTGATGTATGGGGTAGTAGAGTTTGGGAAGATTACACACAAACAGAATGGACTATAGTTGAAGAAGGTAAAGATGATGTTTATCATAGTTATCAAACTGATAAAATTCCAACTGGTGTTACTGCACCTGATGATGCTGTGGTTACCTCAAAAGAAAAAGATGGCACTACAAACTTAAAAAGAGAAAAATTAAACTCTAGTTATGATCCTTCTTTAACATATATTCCTAGAGAAGATAGAAAAGAATGGGATACAGTAGGTCTTATGGGTAAACTAAGACTTAAAAAAGGACAACCAACAGGAACAAATTGGATTAAAATGAGAGACATCAGTAGTGATGTTGAAGAATGGCTAGTTAGATAATGTTCGGCTTTCACCCATTTGGCACACAAAGTATCGGTAATGCACAACCATTCTTGGATGTGCAAACGACGACTAATGTGGTAACCGCAAGCCAAGGCACCGCGGTCCCGGAAATGGTGCCCGTGATTACTACTGCAGGGATTATGAATACTGCTATCCAAGTAGCTGGCTCAGAATACTTATTTACCGCAACTTTCTTACCAACCAGCAATTTAATTACTGGCTCAATTAGTAACGCTTCGCCCTTTACTTATAACGAAGTCGATGATAATGTAGGGGAAACGTGGTCCGAGATATCGACCACAAGTGCAACTGAGGACTGGAGCGAAGTGTAATGGCATCAACATTTTCAACAAGATTAAAAATTGAATTAATTGGTTCTGGTGAACAGGCAGGTTCTTGGGGTACTACTACCAACAATAACTTTGCTCAATCAGTAGAACAAGCTATTGCTGGGGTTTTGTCTATTGCTACTTCTGGCACCGGTACTACCACTTTAACCACTTCTGACGGTCCGCAAGCACAAGCTGATAACCAAGCTCGACAAGCGGCTTTAAGATTTACTAATAGTGGTGATGCTACTCACACCGTGCAATTTCCAGCAACACAAAAAATATACTTGTTGTTTAATGCCAGTTCTACTTGCACGTATACATTACGCCTTGGGGCTAGTGGTAATACTATTACTTTATTTCCACTAAGAAGTAAAAGTGTAGCAACAGATGGTACTAACTGGTTTGATTTAGAAACTGGTTCTGCTACCTGGATAGAAAAAACTTCTGCTTATACTGCTCTTTCAGGTGATAATATTTTTGTTGACACTAGTGCTGCGGCAGTAACTATAACTTTACCTGCATCACCGTTGCAAGGTGATGAGGTAACTTTAGTAGATGCTGAAGGTACATTTGATACTAATAATTTAACCGTGGAGCCGGGATCAAGTAACAAGATTATGGGCCAAGGTAGTAACGGTGACGAAATGGTGGTAGCAACAGAAGGCGCAGGCTTTACTTTAGCCTATCAAGATTCAACTTTTGGCTGGAGGTTTAAAAATTTATAATGGCTACATTTACATACGAATCACTCAAATACAAATTAATTAGTCCAACTGTAAAAGGTAATTTAGATTTACTTGATGACAGTGCGATTATTAAATTAGGTGCCGATGATGATTTACAAATTACGCATTCAGGTTCTGCTGCAACTATAACTAATACTACTGGTGACACTACCTTAGATCTTGCCGGTGATTTAATTATTGATGTTGATGGTGCTGATGTTTTATTAAAAGATGCCGGTACACAGTTTGGTGCTTTTAGTAATTCTTCTGGGCATTTATTAATTAAAGATGGTAGTACAACTTTTTTAACTGGCGCTGGCGCTGCAGCTACTTTTGCTAGCACCTTAGCGGTAACTGGTGTTTTAACTGCTGATGCTGGGGTTAATATTGACAATATAACTATTGATGGCACGGAAATAGATTTATCTTCTGGTGATCTAACAGTTGATGTTGCCGGAGATATTATTTTAGATGCTGATGGCGGTGATATTTATTTAAGAGATGCTACTACTACTTATGGTATTTTAAAAAATACTAGTGGTAATTTAATTATTCAATCTGGTACTACTACAGCGGCCACCTTTAGCGGTGCAAACACTACGTTGGCTGGAACATTGGGATCAGGTGCAATTACTTCAACTGGTGCTATTGCTGGTACAACTTTAGCTATGTCATCAACTGGATCTTTTGGTAGTAACCTTAGTGTTACCGGAACCATAACAGCTTCCGGCGACATCACTGCATTTTCTAGTGAAGTATTAAAAGATGACATTAGAACTATTGACAATGCATTAAACAAAGTTGCTGACATGCGCGGGGTTTATTTTACCAAGGATGGCGAAGCGGGGACCGGGGTTATTGCGGAAGAAGTTGAGGCGGTATTACCGGAAGTAGTTAAAGATGGTAAATACAAATCGGTTGCTTATGGCAATATAGTTGGCGTGCTTATTGAAGCAGTCAAAGAATTAAAAGAAGAGGTTAAGTCATTAAAGGAGAATAGCTAATGGCTGCTAATACATCTATTACTCAAACTTCAGGAGCAATTTCTTTTTCAGAAATTAAAGCTGCTTATACTAATACTAGTACTGATAACAGTATTAGTAGTTATAGAAACGTTAATAAATTTGAACCAGGGCAAACCACTAGTGGTAGTAACACACCTAGTGGCACTATAAGTTTTTCTGATTTTTACAATTCAGTAGATAGTCAAGAAGTAGTGTTGAATGATGGTCAAACTAATATTATAAGCTCTCAATATCCACGTGGCGGTTGTGCTGGTGCTGGTGTCCAAGGAGTTAATGTTAGAGTATCTAGTGGTAACATTTCTGTTTTTGCTGGTGGGTGGATGGCTGATTATGCTTTTTTTGGTAACACTTCTTTTAATACAACTTATGGTGGCACATCGCATACTAGTTATGGACCAAGTGGAAATAAAATTTGGGTTGCAGGTGTAAGCCACAGTACCACTACTAGTAACAATGTAGTATTTGGTTCACATGGTAGAGACACTCCTACAGTGGTTATGCATTTAATTTGGAACGGTGATACTTTAAAGGGTCAAGTTATTTTTAACTGTAAAGGTCAAACGTATCCTGTAGGTGGTTTTCCTTTTGTAACATTATATAATGATACTATAGGTGGAGTAACTGTTAGAGATAGAACTTCGTAATATGCCTTTAGCTTCAATAAAATTTGCACCAGGATTTGATAAACAAAGCACTAGTTATGGTGCTGAAGGTAAATGGATTGATGGTGAGAATGTAAGATTTCGTTACGGGCAACCAGAGAAAATTGGTGGTTGGATTGATTTAACTAATGATTTATTAATTGGCGCGGTACGTGATCAACATGGTTGGACCTCACTTGATGGTACTAGACACTTAGCACTTGGCACTGACAAAAAATTATATTTATATGTTGAGGGTGCAATTGTAGACATTACCCCTATTCGCGCAACACAAGCAAATCTAACTAATCCATTTGTAACTACAAGTGGTTCGCCAATTGTAACAGTAACAGATGCTGGTCATGGGGCTGGGCCTGGAGACTTTGTAACTTTTTCTAACGCTGATGCTGTTGGTGGTTTAGACATGAACGCAGAATTTGAAATTACCGCTGTTGCTAGTTCTAGTGTGTATACCGTTACCCATTCAAGCAACGCGAGCAGCGGTGCAACTGGTGGTGGCTCGAGCACCGTGGATGTGGATTATCAAATTAGTGTTGGCCCGGAAACAAATATTTATGGTTATGGTTGGGGTATTTCAGCATGGCAAGGTACACCAGCTACAGTGGTAACCGATCAATTAAATGAAGCTTTAGATGCAACTGAGACTGGTGTTGATGTAGATGATGGTAGTGTATTTGCCGCTAATGATTATATTTTAGTTGACCAAGAAATTATGAAAGTATCATCGGTTAGTACTAATACTTTGACCGTGATCCGGGGATTATCTAATTTAACCGATACTACTAGTGTCAGTGCGATTGGTAGCCATGATAATGTAGCACATGCAGACAACTCAGTAGTGACAATTTTATTAGATGTGTCTAGTGGTTTAAGTTTTACTGCTTGGAACGAAGCATCTTCTACTTCGGAAACAGTATTAGAATCAAGATACTGGGTTTTTGAAAATTTTGGTGAGGATCTATTAGCACTTGCTAGTAATAATTCTTTATTTTTGTGGGACAAATCAGCAGGGCAAACAAGCAGGGCAACCTTGGCTAGTGATAATGCGCCAACCGCATCAAGACATTTAATTTTATCTACACCAGACAGACACATTATTCTTATGGGTACAGAAACAACAATAGGCACAGCTTCTACGCAAGATGATTTATTTCTTAGGTTTTCTAGTCAAGAAGATTTTACGGATTGGTCACCTACAAGTATTAACACCGCTGGTTCTTTTAGAATACAAGATGGATCTAAAATTGTAACAACAGTTAGATCTAGGGGTTCTATACTAATTTGGACAGATACTTCTATGCACTCATTGCAATTTATTGGGGCACCATTTGTATTTGGGTTAACTCAACTTGCTGCTAACTGTGGCGCAGTATCAGCACATTGTGCGGTTGATATTAATGGTGTTACATATTGGATGAGCCAACAAGCTTTTTATATGTTTGATGGTTCGGTTAAAAAAATGCCATGCACTGTGCAGGATTATGTATTTGATGACTTTAGTATTACCCAACAACAATTAGTTTATGCTGGTATTAATACTGACTTTAATGAAGTAACTTGGTTTTATGCTAGTGAAGATGCTAGTTTTATTGACAGATCAGTAAGTTATAATTATTTAGAAAATGTTTGGTATACAAATAGTTTAGCTCGATCTACGTGGTTAGATCGTGGTGTGTATCAATTACCGTATGCAACTGAATATGAAGCAACTAGCCTTGGTACAACACCTACGGTGTTAGGTTTAACTGACGGTGCTTCAAGAATTTATGTACATGAAGAAGGTAACAATAACCGTTCAAATCCATTAGAAGCGTTTATACAATCAGGTGATTTTGATATAGAGGATGGTGAACAAATGTTATCGGTATCAAGGTTTATACCTGATTTTAAAAATCAAAAAGGTAGTGCAGACGTGTTATTAAGTTTTAAAGATTACAATTCTATTACCAATGAAACTACTTTAAATGGTACAATTACTAATAGTGCAACTAGTATAACTATAACTGACTCAACACAATTTCCAGCATCAGGAGTAGCTTTAATTGGAACTGAATTAATTACTTTTTCAGCAAACAATATTAGTACTGGGGTATTAACTGTTACTGATCGCGGCGCTAATGGCACAACTGCTGCAGCGCACACAGATAACAAAAAAGTTACTAATTATAGTAATGTTAGAATTAATTTATCAACAGTAACTCCAACCATAACTAAAGTTGATACTCGTGGCCGTGGTCGACAAGGTAATATAGTTATATCTAGTAATGCTGTTAATGACAATTGGCGTTTTGGTACGTTACGTTTAGACGTTAAACCGGACGGAGGTAGATAATGGCAAAGATAGTATTAGGTAGATTACCACAAAGCACCACCGGAATAGTAGATTCACCAACTTTTAATACGCTTCTTCGAGAGCTTGAACAAATTATAGCACAGCTTAATTTTTCTTACGAACAACAAACAAAAGACGAAACATTAGCAAGGGGTTGGTTCATTGGCTGATACATTTTTATCTAAATCTTTAATACTAGCAGATACAAGTGAAACTACTTTGTATACGGTGCCTACTACTAACGACACTACAGTGCCACCAGTGCCATCTACAACAGGATTAATTAAATCAATTAGATTGTACAACGCACATACCAGTAATGTTCTAGTAACTATAACTCTTACTGATAAAGACAGTGCAACTGGTGCTAATACTAAGTCAACATTGTTTAAAATGTATTTACCAGCAACCGATCTAACTACTGATAGTTTTCCTATTGGTAACCCATTTGAAGTTTTAACACATCCTTTGGTTGTTAACGAAAGTGATATTATTAAGATAACCGCTGGTGTAGCTGCAAAAATACATGTGCAATTATCAGTGTTGGAGCTTACGTAATGCGTTTAATTAAAGAAGGCAAGCCGCTTACTTATAAGACAGTGGATGGCCACAAAATACCGGTAATTCAACCTGAAATTTATGCTAGAACTTATTGCAAAAATTGTGATAATGAGGTAAATTCAGAAGAAGAACCACAAGGTAACTGTTCTAACTGTGGCAAGCCATGGGCAGAATACTTTACCAAAGACATCACGGTACGCGTACTGGAGATGCCACCTATAGGGGCTCAGTCGGGAGACTAGTCATCAAGTTTAACCACCTTGCGTAAAATATGGATGACATAAACGACATACTAGACGTTATCGATTTATACATAGATGATTATCCTGTATGGAGCGGAGCTAAAGTTAAAGAAATATTTTACCACATATACCCATCATTAGCACTAGGACAATGTAAGGTCCATAGAGACGAAGACGGTGTATATGGTTATAGAAATTGGGCTTTCTTAAACGAGGAAACCGAAAATAATTTTTTAGAAACCAGGGAGATTGGTTATAACGATTGGAACAGTGGCGACAGACTATGGGTCATCGATTCAATCTTTAAACGAAAACATAACGAAGCTATGCTATACTATAGAACATTTTTCACACACTTGATTGGCATTGGTAAACCAGTACAATGGTTAAGATTAGCAGCGAATGGTTTAATCAGAAGTCACATCAAATTAACAACTAGAGAGTATCATCTGTAATGGGTTCAAAACTTAAAAAAATTGCATTACCCATAGCAGCCATAGGACTTATGGCAGCAACTGGCGGAGCGGCAGCGCCTGCGTTAACTGGAGCAGCTAGCTCAGCTGGAGCAACAGCAGCAGCGGCACAAGCGGCGGCGGCAAAAGCGGCGGCGGCAAAATTAGCTGCAGGACAATCTATGCATCCACTTATTGCAGCAGGAAGTGCACTTGGTAAAAAAACAGCAATAACAGCAGCAATGAACCCTCTTACAGTTGCTGGAATAAATGCAGCAGGAGCTGGAGCGGCAGCACCAACAGGTCTTATGGGCTTACTTAGTAAAGCAGGTACTTTTGCTAAAACAGGTTTAATGAATCCTTTATCAGCAAAAGGTGCAGCAACTTATGGAGGTTTAGGTACATTAGCTGGAATGATGACTGAAGACAAAAGAAAACTAGACACCAGCAAAGATGACGACGCGGCACAAGCAGCGTACGATTATCATATGATGATGTCTAAAGGTATTATGTCACCCGAAGATGCAAGGAAATCTTTTGCTACTTATGGTAAAGGTATGAAAGGTGACTATACTCCTGGCACTGAAATGGGTACCGGTAGATACGAAGAATTGTACCCTGCATTAAATTATTCAGGATTAACTAGATACAATCCTAATCCAATACCTGGTCCAGCAATAGATAAAGAAAAACTTAGAGAATATAATCCATATGTATTTGCCGCGGACGGAGGTATGATTGATCCGTTAGAAGAAATGCCAATTATTACTCCAATGGAAACAGAAGAAGAGCGACGTATGCGTGAAGCTATGGAGCAAATAAAAATGTTACAAGCAGAAGGTTTTGATTTTAGCCAAGGCAACCCAGTACCTGATCCGTATGCCGAAGCGCCAATGACAAGTATGAATTATGAAGGCAGAGCTGACGGTGGCCGTATTGGTTTTGATATGGGTGGTTATGCAAGTTTTAAAGATGTTATAGAACAATTTGCTGAAAGTTTAAGCCCTGATGAATTCGATGCATTTATAGAAATGGATCGTGACCAACAGATAAAAATTATGACTAATGCAGGTGTGCTAAGAGATGACTACGCTGTTGGTGGTAGTGTACCACAAACAGAAGATATACCACAAGGTATGCAGATAGATGGTCGCGGTGGCGGTTTTATACCGATGGGTGCTAAAGAAAAACATGACGACGTGCCAGCGATGCTAGCAAAAAATGAATTTGTAATGACTTCCGATGCAGTTAAAGCTGCTGGCGGTGGTAGTGTAAATAAAGGTGCACAAGTGATGTATGATTTAATGAACAGTTTGGAGTCTAAAGTATAATGGGATCTAAACCACAACCACAACAAACTTCTGGCACTCAAACCAGTCAAACCTTATCATCACCTTCTATTGAAGCCGCGTTAAGTATGTACATGCCCAAACTAATGGGCATGATGACAGGTAGTATTAATACAGATTCATTTGCGCCGAAAGTTGCAGGCCAAAACCAATTACAACAAGCAGCAATTATGTCTGGGCTACGTGGCCAAGGATTTAATTACGATCCAAAAACAGGCGCGGTCAGCGGATCGGGGATCGGGGCTTACCAACCATTTTTAGATGCAGCGGGACAATCTGCATCACAAATTCAAGGTGCTGGAGCAGGCGCACTTGGTCAAGCTAAATCAGCTTTAGATCAAGCACAGGGATTAACTCAAGGGTACTACGCAAGTACTGCGGCTTCACCATTTTTAAGAAGAGCTAGCTCTGCTGCAGACGCTGCACAGGCTGCAGCAGTAGCTGGCCAAGGTGCGGGGGACGCGGATTTACAACAAGCACGTGATGCTTATGGTAGAGCACAAGGATTTACTGGCCCGCAAGGTTATGAAAGTTTTATGTCACCGTACCAACAAGAAGTACTTGATGCAACCATGCAACAATACGATCAAGAAATGGCTAAGCAACAAGCACAACTTGGTTCAAGTGCTGGTTCTGCTTTTGGTGGCGGTAGATTTGGAGTAGCACAAGGTCAACTGGCATCACAAGGCGCTATGAATAAAGCTATGACTGGCGCACAATTAAGACAACAAGGATTTATGACAGCTAATCAATTAGCTAATCAAGCATATGGACAAAACATGGGCTTGGGTCAAGGGTTTATGGGTGCCGGACAACAAGCAATGCAACAAGCACAACAAAACCAAGGATTGTTTGGTACTGCAGCGCAACTACAATCTGGTTTAGGTCAGCAAGCTTTAGGTGCAGCACAAGCAGACATTGGTAATTTAATGCAAACAGGACAAGCGCAAGGTCAATTAGCACAATCACAAATGTCACCATACCAACAGTCATTAGCAGCTAACATGCAAATGGCTAATGCAATACCACAGTTCCAAGCACAACAGTTTGGTATTTTAAGTAGCTTTGGTGATCAACAACAAAAATATCAACAAGCAGGTCTTGACGCAATTTCACAACGTAATAAATTACAACAGTATGCACCATATGAGCAAATGGGTTTCATAGGTTCACAACTAGCTAGTATGATGGGTGGTTATGGCGGTGGCTATACTACTGGATCTACTACTGCTCCTGGACCAACTGGAACACAATCAGCTTTAGGTGCTGCGGGTGTGTGTAGTGGTATCTTAGCAAACTTAGGTAGTGTATTTGGCTTTGGAGGAGCAAGATAATGGGATCATCAAAATCAGGCAGCTTAGATAAATTTGCAGCATTTAGTCCAGTGGCAGCGTTGGCTTCGGGTAAAGTTAAATTACCAGAGACTGGTATTGTTGGTATGTTACAAGCTAGACAAGAAGATAAAATGAATCAAGGTGCACAAATGGCACAACAAGAAGATGATCAAATGGCACAGTACATGCAAATGATGCAGCAGCAAAGTGGTATGAACATGGGCGGTCGTGTAGGTCTTTCTGAAGGTGGCGAACCAAGTATGGAACGTGTACTAGAACTTGAAGAACAAGGTTTTTCTTATGAAGAAGCTTACGAAAAAGCTATGCAAGAATTACTAGATTACAAAGGTGGTTTTGCTGCTGGCGGTGCTGTTGAAAGCATGAACTTTTTAAAACAACACTTACCATATCAAGATGGTGGCCATGTAGCGCTACGTAGAAAGATGTTTAAACTAGGCGGACCGGTGAACACGCACGGCGTTGGTATTACTTCTGGTCTAGAATATCGTAACAATTATAATGCTGGTGGACCAGTAGTAAAACCTGGACCTGATGGACAAATGAGACAACATGCAATAGCTGGTGGTATAATTGGTTTTCTTTTAAAACAAGCTGCAAAACAAGGTTCTAAATTAAAAAATCCTTTAAAATATATTAGAGAATCAGTAGAAAATAAAGCAGCAAGGAAAGCTCTTGCTGGAGCATCTGGCCCAGTTGTTAGAGAAGCTCCAAGTATTGGAAGACAAGCTCTTAAGGCTTTAGATGTAGCAGGAACAGGAGCAGCTGTACCGGCTCTTTTGTCTGCTCCTTTTGGTAGATTAAGTGAAGAAGATAAAGAAACCGCTAGTGATTTTTCAAAAGGTTTAGATAAAGCTAGGGGTGTAACAGAATTTGTATCTAACTTTAACCCTATACTAGGGGGAATAGAACTTGCAGGTTTAGGTGGTGATACTATTTACCAATCAACGCAGGAAGACCCTAATTATGGAGCTTTAAGTGTACCAGATTTATTTAGAAAATATGCAGGTATACAAAGAGCTGAAGGTGATCCTTCTGCTTTAGATACAACAGGTGTGACTTCTAAAACAGGTATGACTCTTGATGAACTAAGAAAACAAAATGCAGTAGAAAGACAAGCAAATTTGCAACAGGCAATGGAACAATATGCTGAGTTACTAGCAGGTTCTGATGACACTAACAAATTAGCAACTCTTGGCGATGCGTTAATCGCGGGTGGATCTGCGTTAATGGAAGGCGAAGGTTATGGCGCTGCAGGTAGAGCGTTTAATGAACCGCTGTCCGCATCAAGAAAATCTAAAGAAGAACGTATGCAAGCAGCAAACCAAGCTGCAGCACAACTGGCTATATCCGAGAACATGCAAATTGACGCTGAGAACAGAGCTATAGTAAATGAGTTTATGAAAACTGGTAGCTTTACTGATGCAGAACAAGCACAGTTAATGGCACTGGCACAACAAACTGGTGGTGCTAGATTAATACCAGAAAACGAAGATGGTGAGATTGACGAAAATGTTGTTAACCAACCAGGTGTATATGCTGATCCAAAAAATCTTAGTGGTAAAGGTTCTCTGTTCATAGCTATTGATAGCAGTGGTATACCTATCTACACTAACGATCCTCAGGAAGCTAAAGCCCACGCAGCGAGTTAAGCGATGGCTATAGGAACATTTGCAAAATTAATATCACAAGGTAGTAAATCTAAACTATTAAGTTCTAAAAATAAAAAAATATTTGATTATTTAGATAAACTTAAAAAAAATGAACCTTTGTTTATACAAACAGCATCTAAAGAAATAGGTGTACCTGAGGGTTCTAGAAACACTTTTAGAAATATTGTACAAAATTTTTACCCTAATCCTAAATTTATTACTAACCCAAGTAAAAAACAAATAGCTGACAAAAAATCTAAACAGATGCGTATTTTTACAGAAAAAAAACGTGCTGGTGAAAAAATAGACGTACCTACACCAAGAAGAAACTCACAAGGTAAAGTAACCAGAGTTGATTTTCCAAACCAACAAATAGAAAAAGAATTTGTTAAAGATTTTAAAGGTATGATGGATACACCCAAAACTAATAGTGCTAATTCTGTTTTAGCTAAAAAATATTTTGGGGAAACAACACCATATACCGTAGGTCAAATAGAAAGAATGAACACTTTTTATAAAGGTAAAACTGGATTAACAAAAAGAAAAGCTAATCCTAAACAAGCTGCTATAAACAAAAATAAAAGAATGAGAGAAGGATTAAAATTTTTAAATGAAAGTGAAAAAGAAATTTTAAGAAAACAAGGCACACAAGTTGCCGTGTATAATCAATATTTTAAAAATAATCCAGAAGACATTGTTAACTATCCTAAATTAAAAAAATTAATAGACGCTAGAGTAAATAAAGAAACAGGAGAAATAACTTTTAAACCAAGAACATATGATGATTATATTAAAATAGCTAAGGAAGGTAAAGTGTTTGATGTATATGATTTTTCTCCAATAGCAAGTGAAAAAAGAAACATAACGTTTCCTGGTAATAAAACTTTAGGTGTTGGAAGAATGAATCAAACTTTTAATCATTCGGTTGATTCTTTTTACAAAAGATATGCTGGTAGTAATACTCCTGAAATTGTAGAACAAAAAAGAAAAATTGAAGATTTTTACAAAAGTATTGGAATGGGTTTTGAAACAGTTGAAGGTAGAATTGGTGCTAAAGCTTTACCTGCAATCAACAAACAAACAGGAAAAATGCCTAACTTTGAAGCTGTGATTGAACAGCTAGAACTACCTAAACTTGTTGACACTTCTAAATACATAACAAAAAAAAATGTTTCGGAAATGTTTAAAAATTATCCTGTTGATATTGATGCTACTCCCGGAACTTTTATGCCTATTCAAGCAGGTAAAAAATATAACAAAGGTGGCCGTGTTGGTATGTCTATCGGTGGTGTTGCTAAAGATAAAAATAAAAGTTTTGGTGGTAATCCTTTTGGAACTAATAAAGTAGGTAACATAGAATCTATGTTAGCTGGTATTGGTTCGGGTTTATTAGATATACCTAAAGGTGCATTTACACTTGGTGCTGCCCTTATGGATTTAGGTTTTGGTACTAGCAACGCAGCTAAAGTAGAAAACTTCTTCGATGATTTAACCGGACTAGATGAAAAAGCTGAAGCAACTTTTGCTGGTAACTTAACTAAGATCATGGTCAACCTTGGTGTACCTGGTGGCTTTGCTGCTAAGAAGGGCGCTGAGCTAACTAAGAAAGCTTTGTTAGCAAAAAAGAATGGTAACTATTTTAAACTAACTGATCCTAGATTAGTAGAAAAATATGGCACGGCACTAAATACTCCTGGTAGATTATTTTCTACGCTTGGTGCAGCTGGTGCGGTTGGTGTAGCTGACATGATTTTTGTGGGTGATCCAGAACACGTTGGTACTATTGGTGATATGTTTGGTGGCCCAACACAACTATTAGAAAATGACGAGAACAGCGCAGCGCGTGAAGTGGTTAACCGAATGAAGTTTGGTTTAGACTCATCATTGTTGGTAGGCGCAGTTGGTGCTACCGGTTCCGGATTAAAATCTTTAATCAAACGTCGTGATGAACTAGCTTCTAACAACGATGCTATTGATAAATTTCTTGGCGCGTTTAGACCACGTGGTATGACTTCACAAGAGTTCTTTGACCTAAATAGAATTAATGTTGGAGAACGGGCCGGGGATATTAATAAAGCTGGAGAGATTTCTCGTAGTTTAGATAAACATATTGATGGTATCTTTCCGTTTGTAAAAAATCCATTTAATAAATTAGGCAACGAAGGTCGTCGTGACTTTATGGCTAAACTAAACAAGACATTATTATCTGGTGATATTGATTTTGATGCGGGTTCAAAAACTGTGCGTTTTGGTGAAATGAATAAAAAGAATGTAGATGAAATTGTATCTATGATGCGTGACAAAGGGGGTAAGGCTGAAGATGTACAAGGCGTGTTAGATCAGTTTGGTAATATTCGTGCTAAGTGGGGAGACATGTTTACTAGGCTTGGTGGTATTATGGATGAAGATGGCTTTGCAAAATTTTCTGGTATTTTTGGTAAGAAGTTTAGTGACTATCTTGGTGCAACTTATGAAGTGTTTAAAAATAAATCACTTATACCTATGCTTAATTATAAACCAACAGCAGAGGCTGTAGAAAAAGCAGTAACTTTATTTAGAAAAACCGCTGCAGACAAAGGTGCTCCTATTACCAAAGAAGAAGCCGAGCATTGGGTTAGTAAAGTAATCGAGTCTGCAAATCCACCAGCTTCTTTCTCAACTGCAGCCGAACGTAGTAAAGGTGTATTCTTTAACGTACCAGATTTTTTTGCAAACAAAAGCACTTTAGCTGACATTGAAGGCATTGGTTTAGGTAGAACAACTTTAGCCCTAGATGAATTATCGGATGCAGCTAGACCAGTGTTTGACGATTTATTAGGTAAGATTGACGATCCAATGCAAACTATATTAACCGGTACCAATAAACTATCTCTAGTTGCAAGGCGTAACGAGTTGTTTCAAACTTTAAAAAATGAAAACGCAACCACTGCCATAGCACGTAAAGAATTTTTAGATAATCCAGATAACATAGGTAAAGAACTACCGCCTGAGCTTCGCGGATTTTTTAGAGAGACAGAGGCAGAAGCCATAGCTGGGTTGGGTAGAAGCGTTAAACAAATAATTATAGATCCAAAAAAAACTGAAGAAGCCGGTATTATAAATCCACTTCATGGTTTATATGCTGACAAAGGCACCGCTGAAGCTATTGAACAAGCTGCTATGATTGCACAAGATAAAGGCACCTTAACACAACTTTACAACAGTTTTATTTTATATCCAAAAGCTACTTCACAAATGGCTAAAACAATCCTAAGTCCTATTACGCATGCACGTAACTTTATATCTGCAGGTGCATTTGCTAC
>Ga0181408_1000288_pt1 | contig 16344 bp, 18 predicted proteins | sample 31SPOviralmetaG_FD_130137 | JGI IMG/M metagenome (GOLD analysis project Ga0181408, IMG submission 130137) | Marine viral communities from the oligotrophic San Pedro Time Series (SPOT) site, San Pedro Channel, CA, USA - 31 SPOT_SRF_2012-02-16 | ecosystem: Environmental > Aquatic > Marine > Strait...
AAGGACCAACAAATCCTGAATATTCTTTATGGCACCCTAAGAATATAACTAGACAAGAAATACAAAATAAGTTTTACGATACTCTGTGATAAAAATAGTTTTACATTGTTTACCTAATGAGTTAGATCAAGTTGCTTGGATAATTGATCAACTTAAAAGATCTTCACGTTTTATAGATCCTTCTAATTTTATATTAGATTTTACTTTAAATGTATCTTCTGAAGATGTTAATTGGAATAAATCTAGTTTAACTAAAGATTATTGTATAGATAAATTTAATTTACTTTTTAAAAAAAGCCCATTTAATAACCAACATAAAATATCAGAACAACAAACAGGGTGTAATACTGTAAGAAGAAATGCAATTAGAAATACAGATGAAATTACACATATAGTTTATTTAGATACAGATATAATATTTCCTGAAACTATTCTATATTACATAGAACAAGCAATAAGTAAAATTAAATCAGAATATTATATTATAACACCCCAAATATTTCAATTATGGGATGAAAGTTGGGATGTAATATCACATCCTAATTATAGAAATATACCTAGAGAAAATAAACAATGGTTACTAAATCCCTACCAAGTATTTGAACATGAACCAACAGATATCAAATTATTAAAAACACCATATATTAAATTTGGGGGTGGTTGGTTTAATGTTTTTAGTAAAAATCTTCTTGAATTAATAAACATACCAGATAGTTTAGGCCATTATGGTTTAGATGATACATTTGTATCAGATGCATCTAATATTTTAAGAGAAAAAAGTTATAATATACAACAATACATTCTAAATGATATTATTATAAAAGAAGATAGAGTATACAGATCTTATAGTATGGATAAATTCTTTCATATGAATAATAATCAAAATAATATGAGAGTTAATTCAACTATAAATTATCAAAAAGAAATAACAGATTTTAAAAATAGAATATAATGTCATACAAAATTTTAGATTGTACTTTAAGAGACGGTGGGTATTACACTGATTGGAAATTTGATACTAAATTAGTACGTCAATTAGTTAAAGCTTTAGACAATAATAATGTAGATATAATAGAATTAGGCTATAAATCCCCCGTAATAGGTGGCCCTTACAGAAAATGTAATGATGGATTTATTAATTCTGTAATTGATTTTAAAGTTAAGGCTGATTTAGCTTTTATGATTGATGTAAAAGATTATGTTGATAATAATAAGGTAAATATTTCTTTAATTAAAGATATTATCAAACCATCATCAGTATTTAAAGTATGTAGGGTAGCCGCTAAATATAATGAAATACAATATATTCCTAAAATAGTAAAAGTATTACAAGATTTAGGGTATGATGTAATATGTAATTTAATGGCTATTTCAAAAACATTAAAAGAAGAAATAGAAGCATATACTAATATTACCCAAGATTTAAATCTAAAAGCAATATACATAGCAGATAGTTATGGGGCACTTTACCCTAAAGACGTTAAACGTATTTTACAAAACAAATCTATAAATGGTATCCATACTCATGATAACATGGGGTTAGCATTTGCAAATTGTCTGGAAGCAATCAATCAAGGAGCCATCTATATAGATGGAACTCTAACAGGTATGGGTCGCGGTGTAGGTAATGTTACTACAGAACAACTATTAACACATAGAAGTGAAATAAAATCAGATTTGTTAGATTGTATAGATAAATTTAATAGAATGAAAAAATATTATGGGTGGGGTACTAATGCATTATATCATAAAGCAGGTAAAGAACATATTCATCCTTTATATATGCAAGATTTAAATCAATCTAATTTATCTAATAAACAATTAGTTGAAGTTACTGATAATCTATCAGAATGTCATCTTTATGATAAATCTAAATTAGAAAGTCTAAAACATCAACGCGCAGTTGTTGTTATTCCTGCTAGATATAAATCATCAAGATTTCCAGGTAAACCTTTAGCTAAAATAAATGGTAAAGAAATGATATTACATGTAGCTAAAAAAGCAGAACTAGCTGTAGGTAAAGAAAATGTTTATATAGCCACAGAAAATTCTAAAATAGCTAACATAGTAAAACAATCAGGTTATAATGTAGTAATAACATCAGATTCATGTTTAACAGGTACAGATCGTGTAGCCGAAGCATCTTATGAAATAAACGCAGATATCTTTGTTAATGTACAAGGTGATGAGCCTATGATAGACCCTGACGATATTAAAAAAGCAATTAAGTTAAAACAAGATAATTCAAATTATGTTATTAATTGTATGTCTAAGTTACATAAAGATGAAGACCCTTCTGACAAAAAAATACCAAAAATTATTTGTGATTTGCAAAATAATTTAGTATATTCAAGTAGAAATCCATTACCCGGTTCTAAAGATTCTAAGGTAAATGATATAATGAAACAAGTGTGTATTTATGCTTTTAGTAAAAACCAACTTCATCAATTTTATGATAATAAAAAAACACCTCTTGAATATTATGAGGATATTGAAATTATACGTTGTATAGAAAAAGGTATTAAAGTAAAAATGATGGAAGTTAATAAGGTATCATATGCTGTAGATTATCCCGAAGATATAAAAATAATTGAAAAATATGGACTTAAAAAGTTATAGTATAAAGCAAGAAAATGAAAACAATCAACAAATTGCAATAGATTTTGATGGTGTAATTCATTCTAATTCTAAAGGATATCATGATGGTACCGTTTATGATCCACCATTTCCTGGTACTAAAGAGGCTTTAAAGCAATTAAGTCAAAAATACAAAATAGTTATCTTTACATGTAAAGTAAAACCAGATAGACCTCTTATTAATGGTAAATCTGGAAAAGAATTAATAAAAGAGTGGCTATCTAAATATAATTTATTACATTATATACATGATATTACTTGTGAAAAACCAAGAGCTATAGCCTATATAGACGATAAAGGATATAGATTTAACGATTGGGGTACAACATTGAAATTTTTAGATAATGCATAAAAATACTTATGATTTAAAAAATAATATTCTTCAATATGAAGATATTCCTGATAGATTAAAACTCTTAGAAAATTCATATAAAGATGAAACTTGTTATATAGTATCAGGAGGACCATCTTTAAAAAATTATCCCCCCGAATATTTAAAAGAAAAACTTAAAGATAAATTAGTAATTAGTGTTAAGCAATCTTTTAATATTTTAAAAGAAGTAGTAGACTTTCATGTATTAAATTTTACTAATTTCCAACCATATGATTATAGAGGAACAGATAATATAGTAGTTTGGGAAGTATTTGAACAATTTCATCCTGAAATGATTCTTAAAAATAACCTTAAATGTGAATTAATGTTACCTGTTATAGGAAATCGTGAATCTGATATAGTTAAAAGAATTGATGAATCACAAGCTGGAAAATTAAGTTTTGATGATTTTACTTTAGATAAAACTATGAATAGAATGTATGGTCCTGGTATAATGTATGAAACAGTAATTCATTTAGCTCTTTATTTAGGGGTTAAAAAGATTATAACATTAGGATGGGACATAGGAGATATTAATAAATTTAAAGGAGACAAATATGAAGATGTTTGGCAAGACCATTTTTATGAAGATACTCCCGATAAAATGGCTTACGCCCCTACACCTATGAATTTTCATGAAGTAAACACAGTAGTAGCTTCTACAGAATATTTAAATAAATGGTTATTATCTAAAGGTGTAGAATTAAACATAATATCAGATAGAAATCCAGCACATAAATCAATACAAAGAATAGAACTATGAGTAAAATAACCCATTGTATATCATCATTTAATAATTTAAACTATTTAAAATTAGCAGTTAAATCTGTTAGAGAAAATAGCTATTATAAAGATTCACCATTAATTATCCATGCCGAAAACTGTCAAGATGGAACAGATGAGTGGTTAAAAGAAAATTTCCAAAAATGGAATTTTGAGTATTATATAGAAAAAAATGAAATACCTAGAGGTATAGGTGGGGGAATGAATTTTTGTGCTAGTAAAGTACAAACTGAATTTATAAATTTCCTTCATGCTGATTTTTATGTTGCTAAAAATTGGGATATAGAATTATTAAATAAATTTGATAAATATCCTAATCAGCGAATGATAGTTTTTAGTCATAGAGTTCAACCTAATATTTTTAAAGAAGAAAGTCGATCAGGTACTTTAATTGTACCAATGGACGAATTTGGAGAATATCATCATAACTTTAATGAAAAATATTTTTTAGATTGGGCTGATGAATTTTCTGAAATAAATGATTTTGAAATTAGAAAAAGTGAAGGTGTATCAGGATTAATTAGAAAAAAAGATTGGGATTATATAGGTGGTAATGATGATAGATTTGCCCCTGCATATTGGGAAGATGCTGATTTATTTATTCGTATGATAAATGAAAACTATAAATTTGTATTAACATCTAAATCTGTTGTTTATCATTTTGCTTCAAGAGCTAGTAGATTTCCTGATGATAATTTAACTACTAGACCTGTTAATTTAGCAGAAATAGAACGAAGAAGTACACAAAGATTTATAGAAAAATATGGTAGATTACCTGAAAGAGATGAACATGATTTTTATATTCCTTTACAAATAATAGACGGAACTCCTAACAGAATTAATCAATTAGAAACAAATGAAGCATAATTCAAAAATAATAGTATGTGGTTGGTGGTTTGATAAATTTGACAACCAAGAAAATCAAACCGATTTTATTGAACAACTTAAATTCATTAATGATAATAACGAAAATATTGAAGTATTTTGGGCGTGTCATAAAGAACCTATAGATTTAGTAAAAAATAATTTTAACTGGAAACTATACGAAAATGTAGGTTTAGAATGGGGTGTGTATAATAAAGCATTTAATGATTTAGAATTTGAGGATGATGATTTTGTATTTTGCATACAAGATGATATGGTTATAAAAGATTGGGGATTTATTGAAGTATGTCAAGAACATTTAGTAAATGATGAAATTAAAATTATAGGTAATGGTTTTAATTATCCTTATAATATGAATCCTTCGGAAGAAGCTAGATTAAGTTATTGGTTAAAAACTAATGATAGATGGATAGATTATGTTAGACCTGAAAATCAACATATGTTTAAAGAAACTATACAATGTTTATCTATTAGAGGAAGTTTTTTAGCTACTAGATGGAAACATATAAAATTAATAAATGGTTTTGAATATGTAAATGCACCTTTAAGTAATGGTGTAAAAGAAGATGGTACTGAATTTGTATTAATAGATCCATTTGGCAACACTTCTCTTTATTTAAATGCTTATAAATTTACAAAATATTTTGGTCCTAACTCATTTAAATGGTTATCTAACACTTATAGAAGATCAAAATGGATGACTGAATGTGGGAGAGGAAATGTAGATTTACCACAAGATAATGAAACTAAACCTTTTGATATACCCCAACAATTTTTAATAGATGGTTATGAATATGAAGAAGATAAACGTACTTAAACCTAAATTTAGGACTAAAGAAATCCTAACTGTAATAGAAGAATGTCTAGATAAAGGATGGACAGGAATGGGTTTTAAAACAGAAGAATTTGAAACAGCATGGAAAGAATATACTGGGCTGCCTAACGCACATTTTATTTCTTCTAATACTGTAGGATTACATTTAGCATTAAACTTATTTAAAAATAAATATAATTGGGATAATAATAGTGAAATTATCACTACCCCATTAACATTTATTTCTACTAATCATGCTATAATGTATGAAAATTTAAAACCTGTATTTGCAGATGTAGATGATTCATTATGTTTAGATCCTAAATCAGTTGAATCTAAAATTACCCCAAACACAAAAGCAGTAATGTTTGTTGGTATAGGGGGTAATACAGGAGAATTACAAGAAATAAAACATATTTGTGAAAAACATAATCTTAAATTAATTTTGGATGCTGCTCATATGGCTGGTACTAAGATTAAAAAAATACATTGTGGTGTTGCAATGACTGAAGAACATGTAGGAGAAGAGGCAGATGTTACTATTTTTAGTTTCCAAGCAGTTAAAAATTTACCTACAGCTGACAGTGGAATGATATGTTTTAAAGATAAAGAAGATGATAAATTAGCTAGACAATTATCATGGTTAGGAATAGACAAAGACACATATTCTAGAAGCACAGAAGGTTCATATAAATGGAAATATGATGTACCTAATGTAGGCTTTAAATATCATGGTAATTCAATTATGGCAGCTATAGGTTTAGTTCAATTAAAATATTTAGATGAAGATAATAATTATAGAAATTATATTAGTTCTCTTTATAAAAAATATCTAAATGATAATATTGATATAATAAAAGATAATTTATATGTAGAAAAATCATCTAAACATTTATTTCAAATTAAAGTTCATGAAAGTAAAAGAGAATCTTTAATTAATAAATTATATGGTGAAGATATATATCCAGGAGTACATTATATTGATAATACACAATATAAAATGTATAACTATGCTTATGGGACTTGTCCTAATGCACATAAATTATCTAACCAATTATTAACGTTACCTATACACTTAGATTTAGTAGAAGATGATATAAAACGAATCTGTAAAGTAATAAACCAACATGGATAAAATAACATTTTGTATACCAAGTAAAGACAATTTACGATATTTAAAAACTTGTATTCCCTCAATTCGAGAATATGCATGGCGAAAAGATCATGATATAATAGTATTTGTAGATAGTGATAATGATGGAACTATTGAATGGTTAGATGAAGTAAAAGAAGAATATAATATACAATACTATGTAAATCCTAAATTAGGAGAAGAATTATATGGTATTGGTATGGCTTATGATTATTGTATAGAAAAATCTAATACAGATATTTTTATGATTTTTCATGCTGATATGATGTTGGGAAGAGATGCAGATTTAAAAGCTTTTAATCATCTAAAACCAAAAACAGTAGTATGTTCAACCCGAGTTGAACCACCTTTACATCCTAATAATGGTGAAAAAATACTAGAAGATTTTGGGATATGGCCTGAAGAATTTCAAGAATTAGAATTTGACAATTATGTTAATCAATGTTTAAATGAAACTAAAGTTACTGAAGGTATATTTGCACCTTGGATGATGTATAAAGATGAATTTTTAGCTTTAGGTGGTCATGATCCTATAATGCATTCATGTAGAGAAGATTCAGATGTATTTAATAGAATGCACCTAGATGGTTTCAAATTTATTCAACCTTGGAATTCATTAGTATACCATTTAACAGGTAGAGGAGCAGGTAGTTTTGATGGAGATGAAGAACGTCATAAACAATGGAAAGAAGCTATGAATAAATCAACTCTTGAATTTATTCGTAAATGGGGTCAAAATGTTAATCATACTTCTTTAATGAAACCTATAGTATATCCTGTATATAATAAATCTATATTAATTAGTAATTCAAATCCACAATTAGAGAATCTTTTAGAACCTTGGTTTAATTATGGTAAAGGTCGCCGTGGTGATATTATAATTGAAATTGATGGGACTACATTTAATCAACAAGATTTTCAATATATACAACAATTATCTGCTATAATACAAGATAGTGGTGAAATAGGAACATTTAATCTAGGTAATTTAAAAATTACAATTAACTCATTAAATTCATATGAAAAAGATTTAATAAAAATTTGATTTTATTAATTAAATTTTGTACAATAAAAGTATAATAAAAATCTTAAAAAATATTTAATGAAAATTCTAGTCACAGTTCCTATAAAAGAATTCCCTATAGCTTGTAAATTATTAGAAAATTTTGCTGATATAACTTATTTAGAATACCCATCATATGATAAAGTTAAAGAAATTATTAACAATTATGATTGTTATATCCCAAATGCTAGAACAAATATAGACGAAAATTTATTAAAAGTAGCTACTAAGTTAAAAGTAATTAGTATGCCTTCTATGGGCATTAACCATATTGATGTAGAAGCCTGTAAGAAATATAATGTTCGTTTACATTGTCTAGCAGATGATAAAGAATTTATAAAAAATATTTATTCAACATCAGAATATACTTTAGGTTTAATATTAAGCTTACTTAAAAAATACCCGAGTAGTTCTAATTCAGTTTTAAAAAATGGAAATTGGCAAGCTACCGAATTTAGAGGTTATGATTTACAAGGTAAAACTATCGGAATTATAGGACATGGAAATGTAGGTTCTCAATTAGGTAAATTATTATCAAGTTTTAATGTTAAAGTTTTAAAAAATGATCCCTATATAGACCAATTAGATGATACTTATGTAGATTTTGATACATTAATAAAACAAAGTGATATAATAACAATGCATGTCCCTTTAACAGATGAAACTAAAGGAATGATAAATATAAATGTTTTTAATAAAATGAAAAACAAATATTTTATAAATGCATCTAGAGGTGAAGTAGTTAATGATAACGATTTAATAGAAGCTCTTGAAAATAAAAATGTTAAAGCAGCTGCTTTAGATGTAATTAGTAATGAAACTCCTAATGGGGTAGATAATCATATATTAGTAAAATATGCTCGAAAAAATTCAAACCTACTAATTACTCCACATTGTGGCGGTAGTTCTAAAGATGGATTAAAACAAATATTCAAATATAGTGTTAATAAACTTATAAATAGTTTAAATAAATAATGGAAAAACCAAAAATCTTATGTGTTATTTTAGCTAGGGGCGGTTCAAAAGCTATACCTAATAAAAATATTAAATCTATTAATGGACATCCTTTAATAGCCTACACTGTTGCAGAAGCTTTAAAATCTAAATATATTAATAAAATTTTAGTATCATCAGATAGTGAAAAAATAAGATCTGAAGCTATAAGATATGGGGCTGAAGCTCCTTTTATTCGCCCAGAACACTTATCAGGAGATACTGCTAAACCTGTAGATTGTATTTTACATGCTACTAAATGGGCTGAGAAAGATCAAGGAATTAAATATGATTATGTAGTAGAATTACTATGTACAAATCCTTTTAAAACAACTCAAGATATAGATAATGCTCTCCAAATGCAAATTGAAACAAATGCGGATTCTGTAATAGCTGTTACACCTTTAGCTGATCATCACCCAATTAGAATTAAAAAAATTATAGATGGAAAAATTAAAGACTTTAATTCTACTTTAATTGAAATTCCAGAAAGTAGAAGACAAGATCTTAAACCTGATGCTTATATTAGATGTGGTTCTATATATTCTATGAGAAGAGATATGTTAGAAAAAGGTATTAGGTATGGTACTGAAGATAGTAGAGCTTATATTATACCTAGTGAAAGAGTTGTTAATATTGATGAACCTATGGATTTTACCATTGCTTCATTTTTAATGGAAAAATTTCCTAGAAATTATGTAAAACCTACAAATTAAGTTATGAATAAAATATATAAATGTAAAGATTGTAATTTAGATTTAATTAAAAATAAATCTATAGGAGTAATAGGATATGGTATTCAGGGAAGAGCCCAAGCTTTAAATCTAAGAGATTCAGGATGTTCTGTTACTATAGGTAATAATGAAGATAATTATAAAACTCAAGCCCAAGAAGATGGATTTATTGTTAAAGACATACTTTCAGTAATTAAAGAATCTGATATTATATTTTTACTTATCCCAGATGAATCTCATAAAAATATATTTAATAAATTTATAACCCCTTTTGCTAAAAAAGATCAGCTTTTTATAGTAGCTCATGGGTATTCTTTAAAATATAAAAAATATTCATACCCTTCTTATATTAATATAGGAATGCTTGCACCACGTGCTCCTGGAGAACCTATTAGAACTAGTTACCTTAATAATGAAGGAGTACCTTGTTTTATAGATGTAGTACATGATTATACAGGGAATACTTTAGATTTATTATTAGCTTTAGGACAAGCAATTGGGTTTTCAAAATCAGGAATGCTCCCAATTTCTTACGAGGAAGAAACTGAACTTGATTTATTTATTGAACATTTTATTGGTCCCTTATTTATAGGAGCTGTAGAAAAATCCCTTCAATTATTAATTAGTAAAGGGTATTCCCCCTTAGCATCTTCATTAGAACTTTATACATCCGGAGAGCGAGGATTTATGTGGTCAGTATATGCTAGAGATGGGTTATATAAAGCATTACATAATAATGCATCTCCTACATGTAAATTTGGTATTTCTTCTTATATGGATGAAACTATTACTCCCGAAATTGAAACTCAAATGAAGAAGGTTATTTCTTCTATTAAAGATGGGTCTTTTGCTTCTAAACTTGATGTAGAAGAAAAAAACAACTACCCTCAAGTAACAGAATTTTTTAATTCTAAACAAAAAGCTTTAATTACTAATATTGAAAAAGAAATTCAAGATTCTTTAGGTAATTTTACACATAAATGAGTAAAACAGTTTTAGTTACAGGAGGAAGTGGAACTATAGGAAGAGAAATTTGTACAAAATATTCTTCTAAAGGATATAATGTTATTTTTACCTATAATTCTTCTCCTATAGAAGCACAAATTACATTTGATTTATTAGACTCTAATAAATCTAATATGATGATTCAAGTTAATCTTACTAACCAAAAATCCATTAAAAATTTATTTAAAATAATTAAAAAATCTTATAGTACTATAGACATATTAATTAATAATGCTGCTTATACTAAAAATTACTCATCTACAGAATTATTAAATATTTCTGAAGAAGAAATTGATAATATTATTAATTCTATTATTAAAAATACTTTTCTTTGTAGTATAGAATTTATTAAACAGGTAAAAACTTCAGGAAATATAATTAATATAGGATCTAATTCTACTTCTACTTTAAATGCTAGTAATTTATTATATATAGCTTGTAAAGCTTCTATAGAAAATTTAACTAAAACTTTGGCTATAAATTATGGACCTAAAATTAAATCTAATTGTATTCTTCCAGGACTTACATTAAGTAATATTACTAAATCATCTCCCTCTAGATTTACACCAATTTTAAATAAAACCCCATTAAATAAATTATGTACCCCTCAAGATATATCACAATGTGCTTATTTCTTATCTTCAGAATCAAACTTTATTAATGGGGAATGTATAAAAATAGATGGGGGAAGAAATCTTTATTCTTAAAATGAAAAATATATTAATTACACCACAAGCTTTTACTTATTTATCTTTAGAAGATTTAAAAAATACTTTTGGGAAAGAATATAATTTATTTCTAACAGGTGGTCAAATTGCTGATTCTTCTTTATTAATAAAAGAACTCCAAGATATGGATGCTTGTTTAATAGGTTCAGAAACAATTGATGAATCAATTCTAAAACATACACCTAAATTAAAATTTTTATCTAGATTTGGTGTAGGATATGATTCTATCAATTTAAAAGATACTAGTAAATATGGAGTAAAAGTTAGTATAGTAAAAAGTATCAATAATACAGCAGTAGCCCGTCATTGTTTATCTTTACTCCTTTGTATTACAAATAATATTTTAACTAAAAAAAAATCATGGAATAAAAATTTAAATTTTTCCCCTGAAAACACTACTGTAGGTTTATTAGGAATGGGACCTATAGCAAAAGAATTTGCAAAAATGTGTGAATTTTTAGGTTTTAACATAATATATTTTTCTAGAACTAAAAAAGAAGTAAATTATACTTATTTTAATACAATTGAAAAAGTAATAAATAACAGTAATATTATATCATTACATTTAAAACATACTAATGAAACTACTAATATAATTAATTCTAATTATTTAAAATTAATGGAAGGGAAATATTTTTTAAACACAGCCAGAGGAAAATTAGTAGATGAATTTACCCTATATAATTTATTAAAAAACAATCATATTTTAGGAGCAGGATTAGATGTTTTTACAAATGAACCATGTATTGAAATAAGTCAAAAACTTAGATGTCTTCCTAATGTAATAAGTACACCACATGTATCAGCTTATGATATACATTCTATTAATCAAGTTGCAACTAAATCTATAAACAATATAAAATATTTTTTTCAAAATAATCATAATAAAATTAATAAAATAGTCACTTATGAATAAAATAGCAGTTATAACCCCCATATCCCATTTAAAGGGTATATTTGAATTAATTTCAACTAAGGGTAAAATATTTTTACATGAAGAATCTACAAAAGATCAAGTTAGAGAATTATTATTAACACATGATATTAACACTATTTTATGTAACCCAAACCAACAAACCTATAAAATTGATAAAGAACTTTTAGAAGGAACCAAAGTAACTTTAATTAATACTTGCTCTACAGGTATGAATCATATTGATGTTAATTATTGTAATAATAATAATATTACAATATATTCTTTAACTAAAGATATGAAATTAATAAATAATTTACCTTCAACATCAGAATTAGCATTTGGTCTTATGCTTTCTTTACTTAGAAATATTCCTGAATGTAATAATCATGTTTCAAGATATTATTGGGATTATACCCAATTTATGGGACGCCAAATTAAAGGTTTAAACATTGGTATTGTGGGGTATGGTAGATTAGGTAAAATGATGTATAAATTTTGCAGTGCTTTTGGGGCCAATGTTAAAATTTACGATCCTTATGTACAAGAAGAACTATCTGATAGATTTTTACTAAATAATTGGTGCTCTAGTTTAGAAGAATTATTTAAATTTAGTGATGTAGTTTCTCTTCATGTACATGTTACAGATGAAACTAAATATATGATTAATAAAAATTTATTTGGTTTAGCTAAAAAAGATTTGTATATCATAAATACATCAAGAGGAGAAATAGTTAATGAAACTGATATTATTGAAGGATTAAAAACAGGAACCTTAACAGGTTATGGAACTGATGTAATTGAAAATGAATTTGATGATTTAACTAAATCTCCTATAATAAAAGCAATGAATGGAGGTGAAAATATTATAGTAACTCCTCATATAGGGGGAATGACAATTGAAGGACAAACTAAAGCCTATAAGTGGGCAATAAATAAATTATAATATGATAAAAGTTATAGCAGAAATAGGATGGAACCACTGTGGTAATATGCAACTAGCAAAACAAATGGCTAAAGCAGCACAAGAAAGTGGAGCTACATATGCTAAATACCAAACATGGTCTGTAAACAGATTAAAACCAGGATCTTGGGATGATGATGGTCGACGTCAAATTTATGAAAAAGCAGAATTATCTAAAGAAGATCACATTGAATTAATTAATTATTGTAATAAAATAGGTATTAAATTCTTATCATCTGTATTTAGTATTAATGATGCAGAATTATTAGTTGAATTAGGTTGTAAAGAGGTAAAAATACCTAGTTTTGAATCTCGTAATCATGAACTTATTAAATACTGTGATAAGCATTTTAATACAGTATTTATGTCAACAGGTACGTCGACATTTGATGAAATAGAACATAGTACTACATTTATGAATACAGCTGAATGGTATATTCTTCATTGTGTATCAACATACCCATGCTCACCATCACAAGCTAATATGTTAAGAATGATACGACTTAAAGATTTAGGATTTGAAGTAGGGTATTCAGATCATATTCAAGGAGTAGAATCAGCAAAAGTAGCAATTGGTGAGGGTGCCCAGGTTATTGAAAAGCATTTTACAGTTGATAATAATCTCCCTGGTAGAGATAATAAATTTGCTGTTCTGCCTTATGATATGAAGGATTTAACTGATTATATAAAAATAAGACGGCATATGTATATTTCTCACGGAGATGATTTTCAAACAAGTGAACAAGATTCAAGAACCAATTATGCAGGAAGATTTAATGGATAATATTAGTGTTATAATTAGAAACAGAAACGAAGCTGAATATATAGGATTTTCTATACAATCAGTCATAGATCATTATAAGGATCCTGAAATTATTATTATTGATAATGAATCAACAGATGATTCTTTAAAAGTAGTGTCTTTATTTGATAATTGTGATATTAAAACTTACACATTAAGTAAATATACTCCTGGTAAAGCTATAAATTTAGGTGTAAAACATGCTACTAGAGATAATATATTAGTATTATCTGCTCATTGTCAAATAAATAAAGTTATTTCATTAGATAAAATATCTAATTATTTAAAAGATTATGTAGCTGTAATGGGTAATCAAATCCCAATACATAGAGGAAATAAAATAACTAAAAGATATATATGGTCTCATTTTGGGAATAAAATAGAAGAAAATTTATTTTCTACTATAGAAAATAGATATTTTTTACATAATGCTTTTTGTTATTATAATAAAGATTTTCTTTTAAATAACCCTTTTGATGAAAGATATTGGGGTAAAGAAGATAGACATTGGGCGATAAAAATGGTTGGAAAAAATTATAAATATTTGTATACCCCTAAAATGTCAGTTAATCATTTTTGGACAACAAATGGGGCTACATGGAAAGGATTAGGATAATGAAAAAAGTAGTAATAATAGGTAATGGTTGTTCAGCCACTGAAAAAGAATTAGGTTCTTTAATAGACCAAGAATATGATTTAGTAATTAGAATGAATAGATTTAAAACTACTAATTATGAAAAATTTGTAGGCATAAAAACAGATTTATGGGCTATTACTGATAATTTTTATGAAAAATATATTTTAAAAAATGAATTAACTATAGAGGGTATGGCAAATATAGAATCTATACCTAATGCTTTAATATGGACACCTGAATTTAAAGGATCATATTTAAATCAAGATATAAATCCTTATAAAGATAAGTTAGTTTTTCTAGATGGTTCTCATGGTTTAGAAAGTTATATTAAATCTAAAATAGATTTAGGCAATCATTGGCCTACTTTAGGTATGGTTATGATATATTATTGTCTTTTAAAAGAATGGGAAGTTCATATTCATGGTTTTGATAATAAATCAACAAAGTATGAATATTTACATTATTATGATGTAGGCAATCCTGATTGGTCAACTTCTAAATATTATTCAGTTAATAGAGTAGACCATAAAGATCAAGTTGAAGCGGATCATTTAAATGAATTATTAAATAATAAAATTATAAAAAGATTATGATGTTTAAAAAAGCAGTAGTAACTGGTGGAGCTGGTTTTATAGGTTCTAATTTAGTAGATAAATTAATTGATATGAATGTAGAAGTAATCGTATTAGATGACCTATCTACAGGAAAAAAAGAAAATATAAATTCTAAAGCTAAATTTATTAATTGTGATATATCTATAGTTCCCCAAAGTTTATTAACATCTTATATTGAAGGAGCTGATGTTGTATTTCATTTAGCTGCATTAGCTAGAGTACAACCTTCAATTGAAGATCCTTTACCATATAATAGTGTTAATATTACTGGTACATTAAATATATTATTAGCAGCCCACAAAACAGGAGTTAAACGTGTAGTATATAGTGCATCAAGTTCAGCTTATGGAGAAACGGAAATATTACCAACACCCGAAACTGCTCCTACAAATCCTTTATCACCATATGGGTTACAAAAATATGTAGGTGAACAATATTGTAAAATGTTTAGCGAAGTATATGGATTAGATACAGTATCATTAAGATATTTTAATGTATATGGAGAAAGAATGAGTTTAGAGGGAGCATATAAATTGGCTATTCCTATTTTTGCTAATCAAATGTTAGAAGGAAAACCATTAACAATTAATAATGATGGTGAACAACGTAGAGATTTTACCTATGTAGGAGACGTAATTAATGCTAATATTTTAGCAGCAACTAATCCTGAAAATTTAGAGGGAGCAGTATTTAATGTAGGTAATGGAGATAATTATTCTGTAAATGAATTAGCAGATATGCTTGGGGGTAAAAAAAGTTATGGTAATAAAGTAATAGAACCATTTGAAACTTTAGCAGATAATTCAAAAGCAAAAGAAGTATTAAATTGGAATCCTAAAGGTAATTTACCAACATGGATAAAAAAATATAAAAAAGAATTAGGAATATGAAAACAGCATTTATAACGGGAATAAATGGTATGGATGGAAGCCATTTAGCAGATTTATTATTATCTAAAGGATATAAAGTATATGGGATGGAACGTCGTTCATCAACTGTTAACGATGTTAATACAAAACACCTTAGAGGAAAGGTTACTATTTTAAATGGCGATATGACAGACCAAAATTCATTATTAAGATGTCTTAAAGAATCCAATCCAGATGAAGTATACAATTTAGCAGCACAATCATTTGTAGGTGAAAGTTGGAATACTCCTGAACAAACAAGTAATGTTACAGGATTAGGAGCATTAAGAATATTAGAAGCTATCAGAGAATTTAACCCAAAAATTAAATTTTATCAA
>Ga0181408_1000292_pt1 | contig 16242 bp, 8 predicted proteins | sample 31SPOviralmetaG_FD_130137 | JGI IMG/M metagenome (GOLD analysis project Ga0181408, IMG submission 130137) | Marine viral communities from the oligotrophic San Pedro Time Series (SPOT) site, San Pedro Channel, CA, USA - 31 SPOT_SRF_2012-02-16 | ecosystem: Environmental > Aquatic > Marine > Strait...
ATTAAAAGTTAAGGCTCTTGGCGGTTCATCTGTTGAGTTGGAAAGTGACAGCGCAGTTAAATTAAAAGCCGCGGCTAATGACGTAATACTAGACGGTGCTGCTGGTATTATCTTTGATATAGCGGATGCTGAGAAAATGCGTATCCAAGCCGACGGAACCATCAAAATAACCAACTCCAGCGCACCTGCCACCCCTACTAACGGCGGTGTCCTTTTTGTTCAAAGTGGCATACTTAGATTTAAAGGTCAAAACGGAACCGTAACAGATTTAGCTCAACCTTAAAAAATGACAGACGTAAATACTACCTACACTTCCCTCAAAGATGCCATAAACATCTGCTTGAGTTGCATCGGTGAAACACCCGTAGATGCACCTAACAACACATCGACAAACGTCGTCCTCAGTAAACAAATCATTGAGGAAGTCAGTCGAGACGTTCAAAGCAAGGGGTGGTGGTTTAACACGTCAGGAGCTAACATTTCACTCTACGCCAACAGTGGCAGTGGAGCCAGTGAAGACTTCAACGCAGGTATCCCAGAGGAAGCTCGACGTTACATCTCTATACGTGCCGCTCGTGTCCTTCAGTCACGCTTTGTAGGCTCTGAGGAACTCTTAAAGTTCTCCTTTAACGAGGAGCAGGTAAGCCTAGCTATCCTTACACAAGCCCACGTCCGTAACGGAGGAAACTCTACAAGTTTTAATTCATTCCCTACAGAGCTAAAGGCACTGGGTATTGAGGAGGTTATGTTCCTTCAGCAATCCGCTGAGGAGAAGCTACTATCACTAAGACTCAAGACGGAGCTTAAACAAGCGGACAAGATAGCGGCTGAGAAAGACCTAGTAGACGCTCAGAAGTCACAGGTACAGACCGAGACAGTCCTTAGGTCACAACAAGCACTCACAGAGCTTGAAGAAACATCTAAGCGAGCCGCTGAGAAGGCTCTGGTTGATGCTCAGGAACTCAAAGTAGACGCTGAAAAACTTCTAATAGATGCTCAAGAGCTAAAGACTGATGAAGAAACTAAGCTTATTACAGCTCAAGAGCTAAAGACTGACGAAGAAACTAAGCTTATTACAGCTCAAGAGCTAAAGACTGACGTTGAAACAGAAATACTTACTTCTCAAAAGACCCAACTAGACGCCAAGACCGCTATCGAAGCAACAGCCGAGAAAGACTTCTATGATAATGGTGGAGTATCTATTGATGGTAGCGTTAAAACCTACCGAGACTTTGCCGCAGAAATGCGTATTATGGGTATTCAAGAATCCCAATTCCAATCAATTCCTGCTTACAAGAAGGTAGAGCTAATTAAGGATGCCAATAAGCTACGCACAGCGACTACAACCACAGAGACAGGCACAGATGCAACGGAACTCCTAGAGGTCAACAAGGTGATGCGCTTTATAGGTGAGCCTCCAGTATCAGCTCTCAACTCCAACTCCCTAGCCAGTGAATGTGTTCGCCTACTACGTGACACAGACACAGAGCTACAAGGTAGAGGATGGTGGTTTAATACTGAGGAGGACGTAGAGCTAACTCCAAATGGAAGCGGTCACATAATTATTACCAGTGATATACTTTCCGTAGAAGCTAATGATTATGACACAAGAATACATTTAAATGGTTACCTATATGATTTAAAGAAAAAATCTTACACTTCTTGGACTTCGCCTATTAAGGCTAAATTAATATATAAACGCGACATAGAATATGTTCCTCAAAAGTATGTAGAGTATCTTAACGTCCGTGTAGCTATCCTACTGACAGAGCTTTACCCACAAAGCGGTATAGACATCCAACGTCTTCCTAAGATGGAGCAGGAGCTACGGGCTTACTTCAAAGACCGTGAGGCTGATGATGCTAACTACTCAGTATTTGACAATTACGACACTGCCTCCAGAATTGGTATCAACCGTAACTACGACCTTTCCTAATGCCCCTAATTAACACTTCGGTTCCCAACCTTATACAAGGTGTATCTCAACAACCAGACGCAACACGCTTTGCTGGTCAAGGTGAGGAGCAGGAAAACGCTCTTAGCTCTGTTGCAGATGGACTAAAGAAACGTCCTAATACTAGACACATTTCTAGGTTACTTACGAGTGCTATAGACAGTGACAGCTTTGTTCACTTTATCAACCGTAGTGATACTGAGAAGTATGTAGTCATTCATGATGGCACTAAGCTACAAGCGTGGAATATGGTTACTGGTAATGAATCAAGTATTCAAGTAGGCGATAATATCTATAAAGCATCTTTTACTTCGTCTGAAATTACCGCACACAACGCTAATGATGCAGATGGTAACCCAATAAACACAACGACCTATGTTGCTTCTAGTTATACTCCTGCTTCAGATACTTACCTCAACACCTCTAACGCTAGAGAAAACTTAAAGGGAGTTACAGTTGCTGATAACACTTTCTTATTAAATACAACGAAAGCTGTAGAAGAAGATACTGCGGATAAGTCTGACCCTGTAAATAAAGACGCTTTCGTGTTTGTTAAGCAGGGTGATTACGCAAAGAACTATGCCATTATTTTTAATGAAAACCAAACAGCCGAAATTACTTACACACCAGTGATGGTTGCTGGTATGGCTGGCGGCACGAGATTATTTCAAAACAATTTTGTTATTACCAATGGCGGGTCAGGATATACACCAAACTCTGAAATAAGCTGGATTTCAGGAGGAGCTTATAACATACGACTAGTCACTAACGTGTCAGGTGTTGTGACTGGCTTTAAGTATAATAACTCTAGCTATACAGGCACTCTTACATTTGTGACCCCTTTTGCTCCAGCGTTTCCTTACGGTGTGACTGGAGTACCTGCTCCAACAGGTTCAGGGAGTAATGTCGCTATAGGAACAGTTTCAAAGCTCACCGACAAGGCTACTGCTAATAGTTCTGACGGCAGAGGAGCGCGAAGTACAGCTATTATTACTGACCTATTTAATGAAGCAGACGGCAACACTACCCTTAAAGCCTATTTTGATTTAGATAGTAAAGGAAATGGGTTACGGTTTACCTTAAAGTCCACCGCAACCTCTGAGGACTTTTTTATCAGAACGGAGGACGACTTATCAGGTAGTGGTTTAGGTCTTATATACAAAGAAGTAGCCTCAATTGCAGACTTGCCTCTCAACGCACCAAACAATTTTAAGACAAAAATTATAGGTGATGCTGAGATTGACCAAGACAACTATTATGTAAAATTTAGAACAGGTAATGGGAGTGACTGGAGTGAAGGCTCTTGGGAGGAAACGGTAGGATTTAATGTTACCCAGAGTTTTAAAGCGTCATCAATGCCTCACACTTTAATCAATGATGGATTAGACTCATTCAAACTTGAGGAAGTCTTATGGGATTCTCGCACTGTAGGCGATGAAGAAACCAACCCAATGCCTTCTTTCGTATTCAAAACAATAAACAACATGGGTGTGTTTAAGGATAGGTTGGTGTTACTATCTGGGGATAACGTAATCTTTTCAGAAGCTGGTCATTTCTTTAACTTCTTTAGAAATACCACAACGACTCTATTGGATTCTGCCCCTATTGACGTAGCTGTTAATTCTAAGTTTGTTACAAACCTAAAGAGCGCAGTGGGTTTTCAAGAAAATCTTATTCTGTTTTCCGAAAATGCTCAGTTTGCTCTCAAGGGTGGAGACCTACTTACTCCAAATACGGTTAGTGTTAATCCAATAACTAATTTTGATTTTACAACTAAGATTGACCCCCTGCCTTTAGGTTCATATATCTACTACCCATTCACAAGGGGAGCTTTTACAGGTCTCCGCGAGTTCACCGTAAACGCCACTACGGATAATTACGACTCTACCGAGGTCACTGAACACATTCCTTCCTATATTCCTAGCAACATCATTGATATGACAGGGACTAGCACAGAGGACATGATTGCGTTGCTAAGTGGTGACGAAAAAGGCTCTCTATATATCTACAATTACTTCTGGAGCAACAACCAGAAAGTGCTTAGTGCTTGGTCTAAGTTTACCTTTACAGGCGAGATACGAGGTATTGAGTTCATTGAGTCTACCTTGTACATGGTCACAACAGATGACCAGTCTAATACTCACTTGGTAGCCCTTGCTATGGAGACTGATGCCGCAGAGGTTGACCACAACGGAAATACCGCGCCCTTTAGGACGCTGTTAGACAGACGTGTAAGAGCTAAGATGACGTCAGGAAGCGACCTAATTGAGTTTGAGCAGGCTGACGGTACTTATTCATCAGCTAATGCAGACCTTCCTTATGTCTTCTTTAACGGTACTCTTACTGGCTCAGAAACACTTGATGAAGTCTTTGTTGACTCTACAGGCGTGACACACACGCTTAAACCTATAAACACAAATGGTGTTAGAGTACATCTAACAGGCAGTGACGCTTCCTCTACTCTCTATGGCTATGTAGGTTTGCCCTACACCATGAAGTACAGGTTTAGCACTCAAGTATTCAAAGCACAGAGTGGCAACTCAGCGTCCCCTACAAACGCCTCTGCAATGCAAGTCCGCAACGGAACAATGTTCTTTGATGATACCCATACGTTTGACGTTAAGGTAACCCCAGAGAACCGCACAACAGCCATCAGTACGTTCCTTGCTGACGACCTTCCTGAAGCAGAAGAAATAATAGTAGAAGAATATCCTAATATAGCCACTCCTGATTTTAACAGCGAAGGCGTAGTCTTTTCAAGGACGAATGAACAAACCTTTACTATTGTAGCTTCTAACTCCACCGCCACTAAATACATCGAGTTCGCTAATTCTTCAAATGGAATGGTAGCAGGAAAGCATCGCATAACTTTTGATGCAGATTTCCTTACTGGCAGTCCTAGCAACATCCTCCTTAGCTATGCTGATGTAGATGGTGACCCCAGCGGACATGCTTATGGCTCTGCTAGTATTAAGGAAGGCTCTAATGTAATTGAGATTGATGTCTTTGATGATAACACACTTATAGCTGGAGGAACTAACCCAAACCCTAAGATTTATTGGAGAATAAATTCGGGGTCTACCCTTAACCTCTCAGTCACAAACTTTAAGATTGAGCGGATAAGTCCTATAAAGTTCGCTGAGGGTAACTTCAGGTTCCCTGTGTACAGTAAGGCTAAACATGCAAACATTTTGATTCAGAACGACAGTCCGTTTGACTCTAAGTTCAGCTCTGCTGAGTTTGAATCCTTCGTTCACCCACGCTCAAGTAGGTATGGGTAAACTGAACGTACAGGCTGGGCGTTGTTCTATTGTAGAAGCTACTAGGGAACACATAGAACAGATATATCCGTTCATGCGTAAAGCAGACCAGATAGAGGTTGCCTGTATGGGACATACTCCCAAGGAAGCCTTAGAGAATGGCTTCGATAATGATGACGTTACCCTTACCGCTTTAGACCCAGATGGTGTGCCGATGGCTATGTTCGGTGTTGGACAGGTAAACAACCTAGCGTACATCTGGTGGTTAGGCACAGACATTGTGACCGACCACAAATACGACTTTATTAAAGCGTCCCGTAAGTGGACACAAATACTCACCAAGCCTTATGGCGCAACCTTTAACTTTGTACACGAGGAGAATAAATTGGCTATTAAATGGCTTAAATTCTGCGGTGCTAGATTTATCCGTAAACTCGACTTTAACAAGCATCCCTTCTTTGAATTTGTAATTACTTCTAAATAATATGTGTAATCCAATAGCAATAGGACTCGGAATCCTCCAAACAGGCTCGTCCATCATAGGACAGAAACAGCAAGCGAAAGCCCAAGAGCGAGCCCAGCGTAATGCCTCTATTGCTGAGCAACAGCGTTATCTAACCGAGGTTTCAGCATCCCGTCTCAAAGAAAGACAAGAGAAGGTAGCGGCGGCACAACGTATTCAACAGTCCACCACAAAAGCCCGTGAAGCCCGCGCAACGGCTCGTGTGAGTGCTGGTGAGTCAGGAGTAGCAGGACTAAGCGTAGACGCTCTGATTAACGATATGACACGTAAAGAAGCAGAGTTTAGTTTCTCTGTTCAACAACAGATGCAGTTCGCTAATATGAATCGTCAGCTTGGTTTTGAAGACAGTGCTAACCGCTCTCGTATGAACCTGTTGAGCATTAACAAACCTATAGCGCAACCTAACTACCTTGGAGCGGCTCTTAGTGGAGCCCAGACAGGACTCAGTGCTTTTAGTGCAATGAATTCAGCAGGTATTGGTCAAGGAAGCCCAGCCGCCGCTGGTACTCCAAACGTTCCAATCGACAACAGCCTATATAAAGGCCCCACATTTAACTAATGGCTAAAAGACAAATTACAATCAATGACGGCTCCAAAGAACGGAAGCAGGTAGAGTTAAATCTTAACCCTGTAAACCTCCAGCCTACAATAAATAGTGGAGGTAACTACCGTGTAGCGGTACAGGACACCCCCAAGACAAACTCTGCATTACAACTAGCTGAGTCACTAAGGCAAGGCGTAAACTTATACGGTCAGGCAGTAAAGATTGCCCAAGACAAAGCCGAAGACGACGTAGCCACTATGTCTGAGGAAGACTTTGATAAGGTTCTCACCGAGGGCTTAGACAAAGAGAGCCGTAATATCTTTGGCTACACCAAGGCGTACAACCAAGCGTTAGCTCAGAAGTATCACGCAGAAGAGATACCAAAAAAGCTACAGGACATCTCAACTGAAATGTTCAGTAACTATTACGACTACAAAGACGCAGATACCTTTGAAGCCGCGTTGAACGAAAAGATGCAAGGGGTCTATGACGAAGCGGACGAGCTCCTAAATGATAATGTCTTTGGTAATGAAGCCAACCGCGTACTTAAGAACGCCACAAAGAATGACTTTATAGAAAAAGAAAGAGCGAAGTTTCTCAAAGAGCTTCCTAAGCGCAATGCTCAGCTAGGCACTGAATCTATCAACCGTAGTATAGAAGGGCTGGATGACTCTATTCTAGCGCAGGGTATGTTTGGGGAAAAGCTCAGAGAAACTTATGATATGCAGAAGGGTAACTTTATGACCCCTCAAGCGGCTAACGAGGCTCTTTACACTGCAATCTACACACGGATAAAAACCCTAGCGGAAAGCAACTCAACGGCTGACAATAAGCTTGCGGAAGATATGTTAGCCCAAATAGGCGACGGAAAGAGTATAGAAGGTATCGACCGCAAAGTCGGCGGGATGGACATCTTTGCTACAGGTAAAAGACAGTTAGCTCTCACACAGCTTGAGTCTGCCCTAGAAGACAAAATGGACACCGCCTACGAGGATGCTGTTAAAGCTGTTCAGGCTCCACTGGCTTCGGCACAAGCACGAGTAATCAGAGAGTTGGCTACAGGTGCGTCTGAGTCTGAGGTACGAGCAACTATAAATGGCTTAATAGAAGACTTAGAGTCGCCAGACGGACTAGCAAAATATCCCAACGATACTGAGAGAAATTTACTAACTATTGGTCTCCGAGGGATGTTAGATAACACCAAGTATTTCAAGAACGAACACGTTAAAAACTACTGGCTAAACAATCAAACGGTGTATGAAACTACGCTTAAAATGGCTGTAGATAATATACCAGAGGCGTTTACCGAGGCTACAAACTCATTGTCCCCCAACTCCCCTAGAAAGCCTGTAGGCATAGGCGAGGAATTTGTAACCGCCGCTCAGTTTAAACTAACTGACCTTTATACTGATATAGCTATACAGGTTTCCGATATTGAAGATAGCACTGAGAGACTTTTAAAGTTTAAAGAGCTAGAGAAAGAGATAATACCAGCATTTAATAGCTGGAGAGATGAGTATTTCAACCAAGCTTCTATTGTAACACAACAAGCAGAAGCCGCCAAAAAACAGTCCTTAATAGATGAGGCTAAACCTTATAAGCCCAACGCTGAGGACTATGCAGACAACCCAAAAGCTCTAGCGGCAATCATACAGGACGGGAAAGCGAGTAGCAAAAGAGAAACAATAGATGGCGATAAAAATGTCAGAGGCTTCTTCTTTGACACTCAGTTTGATAACTTCGTTAAAGCATCAAATACACAAATAATTGATGGTGATGACCTTAAAAGAAACTTTAACGATATTCACGAAAATTTTCACGGAAGTGGACTATTAAACTATAGTAAACAAAGGGAACTAGGAACAAAACTAAGCACTTCTGATGCCCCGCTTGGTCTTCCACGTTATAATGGATTAGAGCGGGTAGTAATAGCGCAGGAGCTTGCCTCACATTATCAAGTTGCGGGTATAGATAGCGAGTCTTTGCTTTCTGGTGCAGTTCCGTCTGATAAAGTGAAGAGCGGAGTTCTGCCCCATGTAGGAGGTAATAGGTTAACTCCAATGCCATTTACCGCCTTTTTTGATGACAGTGGTCTTACATTTGACGAATTTCCTGTCGTTGTTGACGGCGACATACAAAACACAATCGACGCTGTTGATGCCTATTTTAAAGCCAAAAACATCGACCAGCTTGATATAGCTTTCTCTGGCCCCTTTCAAGCGATAGCGGACAAATATGGTATAAGCTTAGGTTTGCTAATGATACAGCAACGCTCCTACTTACAGAATTACAACTACATCAAATCAGAATAAAATATGTCATTTGAAAAACTACTAAAGCCCACCATGCGTGGCGTACAGCCTATCCCTGAGCAAGCGGAAGAAAAGCCAAACTTTTTCGTTGATACCCTAATGGGTGTACCTCGTGGGCTAGAAGGAGCAGTTCAAAGTCTCTATGACCTAGCGGACTTCGCTACAGGTGACATCCTTCCTGATTACGACACCCGCTTCCTAGGACGTTCTAAGCGTTTCGGAGGCACGATGACCGAGGGTATTACACAGTTCCTCACTGGTTTCATCCCTGTTGCAGGACAGTTAAGCAAGGTAGGCAAGCTTAGTAAGCTCAACAAAGTAGGCAAACGTGTTGTTAACCTCAAGGGTGCGGCAACAGCAGGAGCAGTAGCAGACTTTACAATGTTCCAAGCGCAGGAGGAAAGACTAAGTAATCTTATCGAAGCCTTCCCGTCGCTGAGCAACCCCGTAACTGAATACCTAGAAGCTGATGGAGACGACGGAGAGCTAGAAGGACGCCTCAAAAACACCATCGAAGGCTTAGCCATTGGTGGGTTCGTAGACAGCCTTATAGGAGGCGTTAAAGCCATCAAACGCTCTCGTAAAGGGGACGACCCTGAGAGTATCATGGGAGACTTTTATGACTCTTACAATCAACAGAAGAATGATGTTCTATTAGAGGAAGACTTTGCAGAAACAAACTCCTTCCGCGAGACCATTAATAAAGCCTTTGAAGCTAAGTTTGGAGGTACGATTGTAGAAGAAGGCACGCCTGTGAACGCTTACGACGCCTTACAGACCTTCGATGAAGTATACACAGGAGAGCTTAAGCCTATTATAACAGCACTGCTGGACAGGGGAGCAAACTCTCTAAGAAAGACAGAGGTGATGTTCGATGCCCCAACGCTTAAAGGCAAGGGGGCAGGCTCTACCTATGGAGATAATCTTATAAAAATGAGGCAAGGAGGAGCAAGAACCTTTGTTCACGAAATGCTCCACGCCGTAACTGTTGAACAACTCGACGCATCATTTACAGAGATTGTTAAAAAACTAAACCTAGAAAACCCTGATAACATGATGGCGGGTAGGTTAGTTGCAGGAAACAAAGAAGCCTTAGAACTAATTGCTAAAAACGCCGAGTCTGACCCAGTAGCAGGACTGGCGAACGCCTACCTAAAGGTTATCAAAGCACTTGGAAGAGAAGATAGCGTATTTGGACGCTCTACCGAGCAAATCAAAAAAGGTAAGCAAGCAAACAGAGAAACTCCCTACGGTCTTACCAACATAGAAGAATTTATATCAGAAGCTTTTACTAACCCAGAGTTTCGTAAAATCCTAGCTGAGCTACCTAGTGAAACCCAGAACCGCTCTATGTTTGAGGATTTCTTGGATTCTCTTCTCAAAATACTAGGACTTGATAAATCACAGGGCAGTGTTCTGCGTGATGTATTTAAGTACACTGACGACATCGTTCAGAAACAGAACGCACGGTATGCCGATGCTCTAGATTACATAGAGTCTTTTTCTGAGTTATCAGGTAGAATTAAAAGAAATGCAGACGAAAAGCCAACGGGCAAACCTGACTCTTATTACGACGACCTGTATGAAAGTGGAGAGTTTGGACAAGACAGAACACTAGATAACCGCACAGGCGGCTTCCGAAAGACTGAAACAATAGGAAGAATGTCTCCTCTAACCCTAAGAGAAAACCCTGATAAGGTATACCTATTTGGTGACAATTTAGAAGGTAAAGGAAAGGGAGGACAAGCTGTTGTTCGTGATGAACCTAACGCTATAGGAATCCCTACAAAGAAAGCACCACGGCGTGACGCAGGGGCTTACTTTAACGATGCTGACTTACAAGCAAATAAAGACGCTATTGACGAAGCTTTTAATAAGATACCAGACGAGGCAACCGTTGTTATCCCTAAAGATGGACTTGGAACAGGCTTAGCAGACTTAGCTAATAAAGCTCCTAAGACATTTAAGTACCTACAGGAAAAACTAGCTGAATTACAATCTTCGTCTGTAAGAGACGGGGTGCAGAAGGATGATATGATTCCTCAACGGGGACGTACTTTAGAGCCCTTTGAGATTAAGTTCGGTAAACCTTTTAAAGGCAAAGACATATCAGAAGTCCCAGACAGTTACCTACGCAAAGCACTAGAGTTCGACAGCATCCCTGACAAAACCAAGACACGTATTGGGGAAGAACTTGACGCTCGTGATGCTGGAGAAGCACCGCGCCCAGACGACGACTTTGTTCCTGAAAAGGATAACCTTTCCAAGAAACTAGGTGGCATAGGAAAGTTAAAAGCGGCACGCCTTATGGCAGACCGTGGCCCTAATGTCATTGAAAATACCTTTACAAAAGAGCAAATGGTACAGCCGAAGCCATTGACAGCGCGTGAGATGTATCAGCGTTACTTAGACGCACGAGGGGGAACAGGAGGCAAAGCAAGCCCAGCTTCAGTGTCTTTCAAGCAATACATGAGAGATTATGCGATGATTACCCACACCACTGTGCATAATAAAAGAGGCAAAGTGATTGGTTCAAAGGAGACCGATGAGTTTACCTCTGCTAAGTTCCGTAGAGAAGCTAGGAAGTTTAAGGAAGAGGGTGGGAATATTGATGCTGACCAGTTTATTCGTGACCAAAAGTCGTCTAAATATTTTAAAAATAAGGATGCACTAAAGCGTGCTAGGGCAGATATTTTAAACGAAGGCTCTACAGCAACAGTCCTCCCTCTTGGTAAAGGAGAGATTATAAATCACTCTGGCGGTGCAAAAGGTTCTGACTCAGTTTGGGGCGAACTTGGCGAAGAGTTTGGTGTAAAATCTAATCATTACTATGTTGAAGGTAACAAAACTCCAAAAGGCAATGTTGCTATTTCTAAACAGGAAGCCCTAAAAGCAGACAAAGCTCTAAAGAAAGCTAACGAAAGTCTTGGTAGAACCTTCCCAACATCGAATGATTACGTAAACAACCTTCTACGAAGGAACTTTAATCAAGTAGACAACGCTGACGCCGTGTATGCTATTACCGAAATCAAAGGTAATAAACCTCAAGGTGGCACTGGATGGGCTGTTCAGATGGCTGTTGATATGGGCAAACCTGTGTTTGTCTATAGTCAAGAAAAAGGTCAGTGGATGTCTCTTACCAACGGTAAATGGGCGGCTACTGATACTCCAGTGTTAACAAATAACTTTGCTGGCATAGGAACAAGAGAAATCACTGAAAAAGGCAAGCAAGCTATTCGTGATGTTTATGAAAAGAGCTTTAAACAGGAAGACGAGGGCGGCTTCGGTCAGGACTCAATAGACGACTTCGTTCAAGACCGTATAAACCAAACATCCAGAGAAATTGGCGATGTAAACACCACAGGAGGAAAACAAGCCATCCTGAACATGGCTAAGAACATCCGTACCTCTAAGCACGCTTTGGCTCTTATCAGTGGTATCGCTCGGAACCTTAACGAAAAAGGAGTTAAACAAAAGGTAACCAAAGAGGAACTCGCGGCTGAAACTGAGAAGACAGCAGACATCCTAGGAGGCGACAAGAATACTTGGTTAACCGCTGTTAGAGGACTCAACGATAATATCCCTGACCTTCAACAGTTCCGTGATGCCCAGCGTGCCGCTAAGACACTCATGGACTTGATGAGCCGTAACATCGTGGAAACAGCTAGGAAAGCTGTCAAAGCCCGTACAAGCGACGCTTTAAACCTACAAAGGTTAGAAACTGAGTTTATTTCAAAGCTTGACCAGCTAACAGAAGTGCAACGCATTTACTCACTTATGGGTAGAGAAGCGGGCATTACTCTCTTACAGCGTAACTTCCTAGGTAATGCCAAAGGTAAATACCGTCTAAACGATAATGTCGGCTTTGACTTTATTGCTGGTGACCCAGAAAGCTACGCTAGATACACCACTCAATCTGTTGGGGGTAAGAACGTAAAAGAAACTATTAACGAGTTTGTTATGTACGGCACAGACGAGCAAGTCCAAAAAGGAGTTGCAGAAGCATCAGGAGACGACCTTACCAGAGGTGTTGTTAAAGGCGCTAAGGGTATGTTCGGAAGTAAACTCATGCGGATGACTACTGAGTACTGGATTAACTCCCTACTTTCAGGGCCTACAACTCAGTTTGTTAACATGATTGGTAGTGGGCTTACTACAGCTATACGCATGGGTGAGCTTGCTATGGGCTCAATAATGGCGGGCGATAGTGCAACTAGACGTGCTATCTTTCAATATGCGTTCAACATGGAAAGCATTTCAGAAGCCTTTAAGTTTGCAGGCAAAGCTTGGCGTATAAACGACTCTGTGCTCGTCCAAGGCTCACGCCAGTTCGATGACCAGCTAAGACGTAACGAAATGATTACAGGCGAGAACGTCATGGAGACACTTGGTAAGGGCAGAAAGGCACTAGGAGGCGCTCAAGATGCTGTCTCAGGTGCTATTGATTTCATCGGTAAGGGAGTCCGTCTTCCTAGCCGTGGTCTTATGACGGTGGATGAGTTCTTCAAACAGCTTAACTACCGCACGTATGTTAGAACAAACATAGCAATGGAAGCGCTCAATAAGAACGCAGAGCTAACTGGTAAAGAACTAGCTAAAATAGTTAGTGAAGACTTTGACAAGTATATCACTGACGGAGGTAGGGCTTACAACGAAGGTAACCTCTACTTAGACGCTATAGAAAAAGTCAAAGGCGATGGTATTGAGTATGGTTCAGACCAAGCCACAATGATTCAGCAAGAGCTTGCTAGAAATCCGTTTGACCCTTCACGTAGTGCGTTATCAAACGCGGCAAAGAACTACGCAGAGGTCAACACGTTTACTAACGAACTTGATAACGACACTGTAGTTGGCAAGGTAGGAAATATGCTTGGTAACGCTAAGCAAGAACTAGGTGGACTAAACTTCATTATTCCATTCGTTCGTACTCCTACTAACATCCTACAGTTCTCTCTAGACCGCACTCCATTAGGACTAGCACAGCGAGGCAAAGAGCTTCTATTCCGCAAGGAGGAGCTAACGGAAGCCTTGGCAAGTCAAAACCCAATGGAACAAGCCTTAGCAAAGGGCAAGATAGCTACAGGTGTAGCCTTTAGTTCCGCTATGCTTTGGTATGCTATGTCCAACAAAGAGTTCATCACAGGACATGGCCCCCAAAACAAGGACGAGAAAGACGCTTTAAAAGCTTCTGGATGGCAACCTTACTCCTTCCGTATTCCAAACGGCAAGGGTGGTCATAACTACTGGAGCTACCAGCGTCTTGACCCTGTTGCTACAATCATAGGTCTCTTTGCTGATATGGCAGAGTTTGAGGATTATCACGACATCGAAGGCCCAGTTCTTAAAGACCTGTTTGCTATGACTGCGCTATCCTTTACACAGAACGTTACAAACAAATCTTATGTTAAAGGCTTAGACACACTGCTAAATGCCTTCAAAGACCCTGTAAATAACGCACAAGGCGTTGCTGGTAATATCGTAGGTGGCTTCATGCCTTCCTTCGTTATGCAAATGCAAAATGCGGGTGGAGACAGGACTCTAAGAGAAACACGCACAGTATTTGATTACTTTGTGGCTCGCGGAACTGGTTCAGGGTCGTTACCTGCAAGACGTAACTTCCTTGGTGAGGCTACTATTGTTAAGAACCCTAAGTTGTTTGGTGCTATTAACCCTGTTTACTTCTCACCTGAGAGTAAAGACCCAGTAGACCAAGAGTTAAAAAGCTTGTTACATGGGTTCAGTAAGCCCAACAGCAAACTCATGGGAGCTATTCAGCTTAAGGACATCTACAACGAAGATGGTCGTCAAGCTTACGACGTGTGGCTTGAGAAGACTAGCACCACAAAGATAGGCGGTAAAACACTCCGTCAATATCTACACAAAATGGTTAAGAGCAAGGAATACCAAGCTCTACCTGCACAAAGTCAAAGTGATATTGGTGAGAAGTCTCCTCGTATTAAAGCAATCAATAGCTGGCTCAGAGCTTTCAGAGCACAAGCCAAGCAGGAAATGATTGAAGAATTCCCTGAACTACAAAACTCTCTCAATGAATTACTACAACAAAAGCAACAATATCGCTTAATCCAATAAAATGAACTCCGACCATATTCCATCAGCCATAGGCATCACAGGACTCCTTGGGACAATCACCCTAGGAGACTTAAACCTAGCAGTAGGTGTAGCTGTGGGTCTTGCAACCCTAGTTTACCTAGGCATCAAAATCTTCAAGGAACTATTTAATGCCGATGAATGAGTGGATTTCTACCTTATGGCCTATAGCTTTGGGATTTATAACCCTTGTAATCGTGCTAGCTCGTATGCACTACACCCTCGAAAGTCTAAGCGATAAAGTAAAGATACTCTTTGATTTTCATAACAAGAAAAACGAAAAATGAGTGAAAAAACAGAAAAACTTAATGTCCTTCAGGATATGCTTATTAATGAGTTTATTGAGCGTATCCAAGCAGGTGCGGCAACACCTAGTGACCTCAATGCCGCCCGTCAGTTCCTCAAGGACAACGGGGTACACGCACAGGTTACCAACGATAATCCTTTAGGTAACCTCGTAGAGATGTTGCCATTCCGAGACGACTCCGAGCACGTAGTACTTGCCGCCAATGAGAAACTATAAAAAAGAATACCAAGACTACCACGGGTCAGCTAAGCAAAGAGCCCGTCGTTCCTCACGTAACAAGGCAAGACGCCTAGCTGTGAAGACACACGGCAAGTCAGCAGTGCAGGGAAAAGACGTTGACCACCGCGACCGTAACCCCCACAATAACAGTCGCAGTAACTTGCGGATACAAAGCAAGTCAAAGAACCGTTCTCGTAACAAATAATGGAAGAACTCAAAGACTTTAGGAACTTCTTGTTCCTTGTCTGGAAGCACCTAAACCTTCCAGAGCCAACCCCTATTCAGTATAACATAGCTGACTTCATGCAAGGTGATGAGAAGCGTGTTATCATTGAAGCGTTTCGTGGTGTCGGTAAGTCTTGGATATGTTCTGCCTATGTGGTTCATCAGTTATTCTTGAACCCCTCTTTGAATTTCTTAGTTGTCTCTGCGTCCAAGACACGTTCTGATGACTTCTCTACGTTTACTCTGCGTCTAATCCACGAGATACCCTTTCTGGCTCACCTCAAGCCCACAGATAAACAAAGGTTCAGTAAGATTAGCTTCGACGTAGGCCCTGCGCCTGCATCTCACGCACCTAGTGTTAAATCGCTGGGTATAACCTCACAGCTTACGGGTTCCCGTGCGGACATCATCGTTGCAGATGACATTGAGGTAGCCAACAATAGTGCTACCCAGACCATGCGGGAAAAGCTCAGCGAACAAGTTAAGGAGTTCGATGCTATCCTTAAGCCAGAGGATGAATCTAAGATTATATTCCTAGGAACACCTCAGACTGAGGACAGTATATACAACAAGCTACAAGAACGGGGCTATATGGCTCGTATATGGCCTGCTAAGTATGTGACCCCTGAGAAGAACGCCAAGAGCTATAACGAGGCTGTGAAGGGCATCTGTGTGGACGCTGAGAAAGAAGGCAAGGCTACCGAACCTACACGGTTCTCCGATATTGACCTGTTGGAACGAGAGATGTCCTATGGTCGCTCAGGGTTTGCCATGCAGTTCATGCTGGATA
>Ga0181408_1000297_pt1 | contig 16135 bp, 12 predicted proteins | sample 31SPOviralmetaG_FD_130137 | JGI IMG/M metagenome (GOLD analysis project Ga0181408, IMG submission 130137) | Marine viral communities from the oligotrophic San Pedro Time Series (SPOT) site, San Pedro Channel, CA, USA - 31 SPOT_SRF_2012-02-16 | ecosystem: Environmental > Aquatic > Marine > Strait...
ACCTAATGTAGTTGATAATGTAGTTTCAAACGCGTTTAATAACTTCGTTTCTTGTGCTGTCATTCTATCCTAATCTCTCTACTCCTAATAGTCCTGTACCTAGTGTTGTACTTGCAGAAGATACAGTAAATATTTTGCTCCCTCTAAATCTTACCAAACAAAATACTGTAACACTTCCTCTTGCAGATATTTCTTCTACAGGAGCTGATACATTTTCTATTATACCTCGTAATAAAGTATCTGGTCTGAATATCTCTAATTGGACATTCTTACCTTCTTTGTTACGAAGTGCCTGGTATATTAAATCTCCTTGACCATTAACTCTAAGTCTTTTTCTATTAGGTCTTTCTACCTGGTCAGATATATTTACAGGTATATCTACTACTAAATCCTCTACTAACTGAAAACCTCTAACAGCAAAAGCTAATGCTTCTGGTGATTGTGACTGGTCATCAGTATTTATATCTAATTTTGCAGCTAACCATCTACCAGTTACATTTTCCATAATCTGCTCATCACCACCAGTACCACCACCAATGTTTACTTGTTCTGTCCAAGTAGAAGAAGTTGGATTATTTATATCTTGTGGAACTACTGATGTAGATAATTTAATAGAACCAGCAGTAACAGAGTTAGTTGTTACTTTTGCTCCAACCCATTGTTTTTTTTCTGATGTAAAGAAATCAGCTAACGCAGATATTAAATAACCTGAAGTAACATAATTAGATGTTTCTCTATATACACCCTTACCACTAACAGTAGCAAACAAAGTATCAGAAAATACTGCTAATCCTTCTACTATCCCACTTTCTCCAAACTCTAAATCTCTAGCTATACCACCTGTTGGTAGATAATATCGCCACAGATTTGTTTTACTTGCTGTATCTACAACACCTGTAAATATGCTATCTCTAGTAGATACAATTTTATATGGTGCTTGATTAAGTGTTGTTGTACCATCACCCCATTGTTTTATTAACTGTGCATTGACTAATACATACAGACTATTAGCATTTGTTATCTCAGCTACATACAATCTTCCTATCTTGCCACTAGCTGTGTTCTGATATGTACCATAAAATATTAAACCTTGTGCTGCATCTATTGCATTAGGTACTTCACCCTCTATAAATGTTTGACCTTTTAGTGTAAGTGTAGATGATTCATCAGCAAAAGAATATATATAGCCATCATCTGCACAAGCTAACACTACTGGACCACCATCAGCTACATCTGTCCAAGAACTACCACTAGGTAATGCTTTCATTGTTGGAGGATTAGAACTACTTGTTACTTCGTGTAACTCACCATTAGTAGCACTAGCAACTAATCTACCTTTCATAGACCACAATTTATCAAATGTTTTATGTGTGTTGTGTGTTGCATAATTACCTGCACTATTTCTTACATAAATATCACCATTAGCTACAAAATATAATTTACTACCAAGCACAGCCATACCTGTAATATTGTTACCTGCACTAGGAGTACCATCAGTAGATACATCACCTGTTAGTGGCGTTGATATTTTTTTCAATACTGCACCATCAGCAAAAAATATTTCTCCACCTAGTTCTTGCATATAACCATTAGTACCTAAAGTATCACCATTAGTTGGTTCTTCTGTAGAGTGCAACAACGATAACTTATACTCTTTACCTGGTTCTTTGTTACTAAATACATCTACACCACTACTATCCCAGTATCTACTAAAAGCATTTACTGGTGCATTTCTTTGATGTGCCTTATCTAAACCTGAACCTCCTGAAAAATCTACTCTTGAATAAGTTTGACCAAACTCCTGTTGGAAATCCTCTGGTGTTTCTGATGTAGCTATTGCTTGTGCCTGTAGTGGAGCAGTATTTATATTCATTTGTCTGCCTGGACCAACAGCGAATCTTAGAAATAAATCATCTAAGTTAGCTTCATATCCTAAAGATTGTGGGTTAGATGTATTGGCTGATGAAGGTAATACTGCCATTATGCACTATAGTTTATGTTCATAATTGACACAGGTGCAGGATATAAAGAACGCAAATTCCCTCTTGCTTCATCTATCAACAATGACCTAAGCCTAAGTAGTGCATTTCTAAGTCTTTCTCCTGAACCTACTGGGTAACTTTCAGCAGCAAGTTTTTCTGTAATAAATTCTTGTGTTGAGGCATCTACATCTGTAGCACCCATTATGTCTGCTACAGCACCAACCATAACTATCTGTTCATACTCAGCAGCAACTAAACATACAGATTCTATGTCTGATGATTCATCCGTTGGTCTAACAAATTTTCTTTTAACAACTAAATGTACTGTTTTACCATTAGATGTATTGTAAAACTGTACTGCTGTATTAGTACTTGATGGTGGAAAATCTCTAAGTAATTCTATACCAGCAGATGTGTACTGATTTCCTGTAGCATTTTGTACATAAGAAGTAAGTATCTCTACTGTTGATGCAGGAACTTCTTGGTATGTACTGTTAGATGTAACATTTGTTGTAGTTACATTGTATAAACTTGGATATAACCTTGATATGTTATCTGATACTGCATCATATACAGACTTACGAGGAAAGGTTGGGTTAATAAACATATTTGTTTTATCTCCGTGTGATGCTGCAGTTGTACCTGCATATGCTCTTGCAACAGTTAATGTTCTAGTTGATGAAACAATATTTGTAACTAACATTAGCTCTTGATTAATTTCTATTAATGCACCACCAGCTAAAAGGTTTTCTTCTTCTGAACTTAATAAACCATCTTCATAAATTATTGTTGTTGTTGTATTATCTATAGCACCATCTAACCTAGAAAACGCAGATAAATCATCTGGCTTGTTTAAAAAATCTCTATAAATTCTATCTATAAGTGTGCTTACTGCTGCCATATCTATTCCTATATTACTAGAGGGAGAAGTATTTATCTCCCTCTAATAAATATACTATCTAATTCCTAATTAGGAAGTAGCTAGGTTTGTAATTTTGCCGTGGAATTGCTCTGGACCATATTCTAATCCTATTTCTCCATAGATTTGGAACTTATAAGCTGAACCAGTTTGTGCAAGTGGTTCTGCGAAGAAGTGTCCTTTTCCAGGGATGTCTAGGAATACAGGCTTACAATACGCAAGGTCAGCAATTACAATGTCATCTGTTGGTACGTGTCTGCTATAGACAATACCTACTTCACCAAAGTCTGTTTCAATAGTGGTGATATCTACTCCACCAATATTTCTATCTCTTGGTGCAAGTGACAATGCACTTGAATAGATAGATGATAGTTTTTGCTTTTGGAAGGCATTAGCAAACATTACAGGTTGCTCAAATGGAGCTCCTGAATCTGCCATAGCTTTTAGAGCTATATTCACATCTGCTTGTACTAAAGCTCCTCCACCAGCTGCTCTCTCGTTTGTTGAGATAGCTGCTAACATTCCTCTTGTTTTTCTTGCTGTTGTTACGTTTGTATCAGCAACATAAGTACCTTGCATAAAAGAGAACTCTATGTCTCTAGCTGCTCGTTTCATAGCCATATCCAATTGGAAAGCTAATTCATCTTGTACTGGTTGGTTTCCTAAGATAGATTGTCCACTTAAGTTACCTGTTGCTGCTTGTTTTGTATATGATACGTGAACACCATATTGCATAATTTGAGTAACGTTTGTTACTTCGCTTCTGCTTCTCTCTGCGAAAGTTGCATCTGCACCTTCAACAACTACTGTTTGAGCTGCTGTTGCATTATCAACTGTTTGCCAGGTGAACTGTTTAGAGGTAACTGATTTACCTCCAGTCATTCCACCAATTGCAGAAAGGAAAGGTGTATCATTTGGAGTTATATTAAATAACTCACCCACGTAATTAGGGAGGTCATAAGAGTCTCCCAATCCTGATACTGCACCCATTTTAAATCTCCTTTACTATTTTTGGGTTATTGCTCTTAATTTGTCTGCTTTGAGATTTGAAGCTGTTTGCCAATCACCATCTTGTTGAGCTTGTGCAATTTGGTCATCAATGCCTACAGGTTCTACTGGTACTGATGCTTCAATTACAGTATCTAAACTTTCCTGGCTACTTACTACTCTTGCTTTTTGTGCAGCTTGTGGGTCAACTTCAGTAGGGGTTTCTGAGCCCCAGCCGTAGTTTTCCTGAGCAAACTGTTGTATAGCTTCAGGTTGTAAGTCACCTTTATACAAGTCTTTTAATGCTTTACCTTGTCCAGAAACAGGGTCAAAACCTGCATCTTTGATAGCGTTTGCTACCTGTACAGATTTATACTCTTTCTCAACAACTTCAAGCTCTTTGATGCGTTCTCGCATCTGCTTGATAGCATTATTATCTTGTCCTTCTTCTACTGTTTCGTTCATCTCGTTTTCCATTGTTATCTCCTACTCCAAGTTTCTACTAACTGCATTATCCTTGGGAATATAATGCGATAGGCGACAAATTAAAATAATGAATAACTTGAATTGTCAGCCACTTCTGGGCTATTCAGATACTAGGCGAATTGTAATACGCAGCTTACACGCCAGTTATAAGCTGGAGGTGCAGAGTCAATTTATATTCGCAGACTACCACTATGCGATACTTTTATTATACCACTAGATATAGTATGTCAAGTTTATTCTTGTACTAAACCTTGTACCCTACGACCTCTTCTAGCAGGTCCAGTTATAGGTGAAAAAGTACTTGCTTCTTCTGACTCTAATCTTCTAATTTCTTCTCTCTCTTCAGCAGATGCAAAGACTTGTGCTTCAACAAATTCTTCAATATCAAAACCTTCTCTTTCAGATAATCCTGATGCTGTCAATTGTCCTTCTGCAACTTCTTCTTCTGCTCCTCTAAATCTTCTTGTTAATGCAGCTAATCTTGGAACTTCTGTTTCTGCTGCTGCAAATAATTGTCTTGCTTGTCCTTGTGTTAGTCCTGCTCTTTCTAATGCTTGAACTTCATCTGGACTTAAATCAAAACCTCTAGATGCTGCCTCTCCACCAATTTGTGCTTGTGTTATTCTTCCTTCTAATAGTGCTTCACCTACTGTTGGGTCTATAATTGATGCAAATATTTGATTGTCAGTTAGATTCATACCAAAGTTTGTTCTGTAATATTCTTTAACTGCTGGAATATTTTCTGTTATTCCTGACCTTGCTGCTTCTACTCTTGCTCTAAATTCATTAGGAGCAATTCCTTTTTCTATTAAAGTACCAAATGTGTCTTGAAAGTATTCAGGATTTAAACCATAATCTTCTACAGTTAAACCATAACTTTCTTTTACTGCTGCATAATCTTGTTCGCTAAGCCTTACAGTTCCATCTTCTCTTGTATTTTTAGGAAATACTTGTGCATACTCTGAACTTTTTCTTACTTCTGCTATAGCTATATCATTACTTTGAGTTTGAGAAAATGCGTTTACATATATCTGAATTAAAGATTCTGGTAACCATGGTAATAAAGCTCTAGCTTCTCTTAAAAATTCATCCATTATATTATTCTCCTAACTCCTCCACCACCAAATTGACCTACCATGCTAGATAAAACTTCGTTCTTTATCTTTTCTGACCCACCATCTTTTAATCCTTCTTTATATAACATTTCAGTTGCTTTACTTATGTCATTACTTTTAACAACATCTTGAAATAATGTAGAACTTTCATCTAATGTTCCACCCCAAGTATTTGTAGTAAAACCTCTCCAAGGTGTTGCCATTTCTTCGTAGGTTAAACCATCTATGTAACTTTCTCCAAACAAACCTTGTAACATATTCATCATTTTTTCTCTTATATTAATTTCTGCATCTGGGTCATTTCTAATCATACCTGCCCATGTTTGTAGTTGAGAGTCTGATATATTAGCACCAAATACTGGTCCTAATATTTCTTTAGAAAGTCTTTTAATTTGTGATTCTCCTGCTCTAGTTGTATCGTAATCTACTTCTCCAGATGTAATAAAATTATCTAACTCTGTATCTAAATTTGCTTCTAATGTAGGGTCTGATAATATTTCTATTTGGTCTGCTAAAAAAGGTTCTGACCATAAACCAGTAGTAAATTTTTCTGATACCCAATTAACTAATTCATCAGATGGATTATTAATACCTGATTGTTCCATTAAATTTTTTATAGCTAATCTATCGTTTTCTATTTTATTTTGTGCATCAGCAGTAAGGACATTTGTAAAATCTGTTGAACCAGATTGTGCTAAAAGCAACCAATCTTTTTCAGCTTGTGTATGTGTTCTCCACCATTCAGTAGATTGCCATTCTGCATCAGTTACTGTTCTTCCTTCTAGTGTTGCTTCTGCTAATAATTCAACCATTTCTGCATCATTTAACCATGGTCTTATTTTTGATTCTTTAGCAACAGTATCTACAAAAGAAACCCAAGGACTTTGACTAGGGTCATATATGTTTGGGTTTGCTAATTCTAGTGCATCACCAAATCTAATAGAACTTGCCCATTGTTCAGCAGTAGGTGTTTTAATACTTTTCTCTACCTCTGAAAATTCAATAGGACCAAATATATTTTTCAAATCTTCTAAACTAGAATCGTAATATATTGGAGTTCCTGTTCCTGGAATAAAATATACAATGTAATAATTGCCATCTACATTCCAAAACTCTGCTCCTGTTGGTATTGGTGCTACTGTAGCTCCTTCTTCGCCAAATCTTCCATAACTAAAACTGGTTGAACCAGCACCAAAATTTGCATCTACTTCTTTTTGACCACTACTTGGTAAAGTACCATCTGGTCCATATAAATTTAAAGTAGACAAATCTACATCAGGATTTACTAATGTGTCTCCTGCACTTTCTTTTTCTTGATACTCTTCAGCGATAGTTTTACCTGATGCTTGTACCTGTGTATCTATAATTTCTTGTGTAATAACACCAGCACTTCCTACATCTTGCCAGTAACTACCATTAAAAGACCCACCTTGTCTTTGTGCTGTATAATAATCAAACTCTGCTTGTGAATTAACAAATACTCTATTTTCCTCTTCATCTTGAAGTATTCTTCTTTCAAAACCTGGTTGTGCTATAAATACATAATCAGCCATTACTGAACCCTTGCACCTGCGTTAGATAAATTCTTATATAATTTTGCATAAATATCGTTAATTTTTTGTTTCTCTTTACTATCATACTCTATTTTTACTGGTTTATCAGCAGTATCTTGTGCTACTACCTGTATTGGATTTCTACTAAAATTAGACATTTCAGAACTTGTAATAGGATATGATTTTTGTGCATTAGAAATATTTTTCATTAAATTAACCATTATATTATTTATATCACCATTATCTTGTTTTGGTTCCTGTCCGTTAAATTGCATTGGTGGTACACCTGCTCCTGCTCCTAGTCCTACAGATATATCCACACCTGCTTCTTGACCTTTTTTAAATTCTTTTACAGCAGCTTTTTCTGCATAAGCTGTAGGCATAAACATTTCTGCTATATTAAATGTTTTTATAGCTTTTTCAAAATTTATATTATATGGTTTTTCTTGTACTTGTCCTGGTATGCCAACAGAAGATAGCATACTATTGTACATTTTTACACCTTGATTATATATAATTGTTGGTATCTCATCTACTTCATTTGTAGAAATAGCAGCAACAGCTAAAGCTAATACTCCTAATTCCCACACATCTATAAAATCTATAACTCCACCTGGTGTAGCAACATTTTTACTTATTCTTGCAGTATTCTTTTTAACTTGTTTTTTAAAAGCATCTTCTAATGGGAGTTCATCAACAAGATTATTTACATTATCTATAGCTTCTGACTTATTCATTACTACATCATCTACTACATTTGTAGGTGTGTCTGTAAAAGTATTTACTCCTGTTTTATATATACTGTTATCTGGTAATTCATCATAAGTAATTGCATTTATTCCTATAGAATTAAAAAACTTTTTAATGTTACTTTGAGTTGTTGAAGTTCCTGGTGCACCACCTGGATAAGTATAGCTGTCTAATCCTATTATTCTTGTACCTGGTTCTCCTAGCTTTTCGCTAATAGTTCTTTCTACATTAAAATTTTTATTTCCTTCTAACATATCTGTTAGTAATTGCTTCATTGAATTATATGCGTTATCGCTATTTGTTAATTGAACTTTATTTCCATCACCTGTGCTTGTTAGCATTGGATTAATAGGAACATATATTTTTTGTCCAGTTTCTTTTGCAACATCTATTAATGCTTGAAGTCTATGATTACCTTCAGGTATTTGTACATTACCTGCTTCATCAACAATAACACCAAATACAACTCCACCTTCATAAGCAGTATCATATAAATAACCTTTATCTAATATTGTTTTTTTTATATTATTTATTCGTTCTAAATTTCCTTCTGCTTTTCTATCAAACTGAATAAATTTTTCTATATCTTCAACATTTGCATAAGCAATATTTACGCCTGTAGGCGTAGTATTACCACCCATAGTTCCTGATAATTTAATATCATCTACTACATTTGTAGGTGTGTCTATAGAAGATATGTCATTAAAAAAGTTTTTACCATCAGCACCAAATTGTCTTGGATTATTGTATGTTTTTATAATTTCTATATCGCCATTTTCTCTTAAAATACTTGCTTGTAAGCGATAATCCTCGCTTGGAATTAAACCTTCAATATTTCCTTCAGGTGGTATTATTTCTAATGTAATTTTGTCATTTGTATTACCTATAAATCTTTCTTCTAATATAGGTATATCTTCTCCCCAATTATTAACATCTTCTAATGCTTTTCTAGCATCTGCCCATTTAATACCTTTTTGTCCAAAATCATCTACTAATTTAATAGTGTTATCTTCAGCCATTGTTACCTTCATTAGGTGATGGTATGTTAGCTATACTAGATGAGTCATAATTAAACAAGTTTTTAAATTCTTTAGATTTAACTTGCATATAAGAATTAACATAAGCACCTATTGCATCAGTAACGCTTTCTAAGTCTCTATCTATTTTTTCACCTTTTGTAAAAGGTACTACATGGTCTTTATATGCGTTCCATTTGTTTAATGGGTCTCCATCAGTTCCAAAAGATTTAGGATTATCAGATAATCTTTTTATATAATGTGCAACAAATTGTGAAGCAAATTTTTCGTTATTGTTTATTTTGTCAATAAATTCTTCTTGTTTATACTTTTTACCAATTTTGTCAAAAAACAATTTTAATGTTTTATCAGGTTTTTCTTTATCTCTATTTTCATAAAACCCTTCTACATTAATTTGATACACACCATAATCTTTAGTTCCATTACTATTTGTTCCAATAACATTATTATTTAATCCAGATTCAAAAGAAGAAGTCATAATTAATAATGGTATTAAAGCATCACTAACACCAAAGCCTTGTAAGTATTCTACTAAATCACTTATTCGTACAGAAACAGCCATTACCCACCTAATGATTTAAGTCTCATTATGGACTGACTAATATTTCCTACATTGTTTCTTGCTCTACCAACATCTTGTTGTCTAGCAAGCACACCTTCAAAATCTCCTGATATTCTTTCTTGTAATCTAGCAACTGCATCTACTTCTTCTGGTATAGGTTCTATGATTTCTTCTGTTTCAACTATTTCTATAGGTCTTTCTGTTAATGGTTCTACTGATGCTCTTCTTGTTTCTTTAACTGTAACTTCAGGTCCTTCAACAGACATTCTTGCAATAGCTTCATCACTATAAAATTGTTTTTGTTCTAATTCTTTTAATACTAATTCGTAATAGTTTCTTTCTTTTTTTGTAGCTTTTTTTCCTATAGAGTTAAATATTGCATCTACTGTTTGTAGTCTTGTAGCTTTATCACTTTCTCTATATTGGTTTGGTACATAAATCTCTTCACCAGGATTTAATAATTCTAAATCTATTGCTGTGTCATAACCAACACCTGTTGAAAAGTTAGATGCTGTCATAGCTTTTATTAAAGCATTTCTTGTCTCTCTACCTGGTCTCCCATACTCTTGACTGTATGCTTCCATATCAAACCATTGTGTTCTAACTAATCTATCTTGTAATGTTCTTATTTCATTAGGAGACAATTTATCTAACATAACATCTTCATCTCCTGGATAATACCAATTACCCTGTGGATTTAAACCTTGTAGATAAACATTAACATCTTGAAATTTTGGTGTGCCATCTTCGTTTTTTTGTCCTGTATTTATTAATGAGGGATAACCAAAAGGAGAAGTAGATGTGTAATTTACTCCACCACCTAATACAATATCTTGACCTGCTTTGCCTTCATCTTCAATTACTCCTGTTAAATCTAATGGTGGTGTTTCAGACCAACCTAAATTTTTATAGTTTTCTAATTGACTCTTTTCAATAGTTGTTTTTGAAACTGAACCATCATCTTCTAATTTATATACTGTTATCATACTTTCCTCATTATGGCGTATATTGATATTCTACTGTGGATAAGAACTTTGTTCTATATATTCCTGCAAAGTCTGGGTATTCTTCTACAATTTGTGCTCCCCAGTTAAATAAGTAATCACGCATAGCTTGTGCTGATTCTTGTCTTCCTAAATATTCTATTGCTTCATTTTCTGGTTTTAATACTTCTACACCACTTGTTGTAACTTTCTTCTTTTCATTTTGTATTTTTTCTATCATATACATAAAACCAACATTTTTATCATCACCATATAAAAACTTTTGCAATCCTTTTCCTGATTCAGTAGTAAGTATAAGCTCATCATTAGCTGCTTTCTTTAGTTCTTCAAATACAACATATCTACTTACTGGTTCTGTTTTAGGTAAATCTCTTGCATCTGTACCAAGTGGTACTACTTCTAATAAATTTGCTTTTATTAATGATAATTCAGCTTGTGCATCTTTTTCTGATATTCTGTTTTCTGCTCTAGCTTCTCTAATAGATTTAGATTGATAATTAAACATTATTCTAAAAAATGTTTCTTGTGCTCTTTCTATTTTTTCATCTAATGATAATGTTATTCTTTGTCCTTCATCTACTTGATTATAAAAAGAGTTAACATCTAATAAATCATACTCATAAACATTTGGTGCAAATAATGGAAATGTATATTCATACTCTTTTGCTTTTTCAGGATGTGCATTAAACCATTCAACTTCTTCTTCTGTTGAAGGCAAAGCTACTCCTAATGTTGTTGTATTTCCTTGTACTAAAACTACAGCAGTATATACAGCATCCATATCTTCTGGTGTGCCACCAATTAATGATGCAATTGTTTGATACGCTAAATACTCTTCTCCTGGTTCTACTTGATTTATAACTTGTCTAAACAAAGCAGTTATAACTGTGTTGGTAAAGTAATCATCATCATATTTACCAAACTCGTAATCAGCAGGCATTAAGGCTTCTAATACTTCTATTAGGTTTTCTTTATCTAAAAAGTCTGCTTGTTCTGCAAGTCTATCACTAAGTTGTAATTTATATGCAGCTTCTGCTCTAGGAGATGATGGAGCTATACCTTTGGCCATACTTTCAAATACATTTATTCTTGAAGCTAAATCTATAACATCTTTTTCAAATAAAACTCTACCTTCATCTGTTCTTGGGTCATAAGGCAAATATCCTTCAAACCATGCTTTAGTCATAATTTTAGATGCGTTAGCAACATCATTAGCCCAAGCCATATCATCTAAACTACCTTTTGTTCCTGTATTGTATGCTTGTTGCATATACACAGGTAGTTGCCCAATAGTTGCACCTTCTATTCCAGGGTCACCTAATCCATAAGGAAATATTGTATCTTCAATTTTTTGTGTCCATTGTGAGTCTGGCATAAACTTTTTAAGTGTTTTATATGCAAACCTCATAATAGGTCCTGGTCCTGGTAATGGTGATTGAGTAAACAAGTTAGCACCTTGTACAGGTAATGACAGTCTTAATTGAACATCTTCTTCAAAACCTGTCAAATCTCTATCTTCTATTCCATATACATACTCTGTTAAGTCAGTAGGAGCAGTAACATAAAACTTTTCTCCTGATACAGGGTCTGTATAAAAGAAACCATTGTTAGTACCTCTGTCTGTTGCTAGTTGTATTTTTCTAAGTCCTGCTGGATTTTTTGTTAACAATCTTGGATAGTTTAATATAATTTCTTTCCAAGGTTCTAAGAAAGGAAATACTAATCGTAATGCTTCAGCAACATATCCTTTTTGGTTTAAGTTATATAACAATCTATTGTGCATTTCTAATGAATACATTTTTGCAGAATCATTAATTTCATCTATAGATAATCTCATATTTTCTGGTATTTTTTTAATTGCTTTTTCTATAGAACCATGTTTTTTTATAGCTGCATTTTTACCAGCAATATACAGTTGAGCAACTTCTTCAGGAACTTTTGATTGTTTTATCAAATCATCAAAATGTTTTACAGATTTTAAATCTCCAAATGGTAATTGTGATGCAACATTTTGCCAATAGTATTGAGTGAATGTTGGTATTCTTTGTAATTCTGCATCAGGCAACTCTCCAAGGGTGTACCATAAATACTGAGAAACTTTATTAAAACCTTCAAATGTTTTACTTTTTATTTGTGGATTAGTTATCCAATCAGGTGCTGATAAAACATCTGGTGCTATATCGTATTTATCAGATAAAAATTGTCTTATTAAATTTTGGTTAGCTGGTGTCCATCTGTCAAAATCATTAAATGTAATAACCTTTCCTTGGTAATTTAATTGTCTATTTGCTATTAAAGCAAGTAATTCTTCATCACCTTTTGTTAAGTCCATAATCCATTGAACATAATCATCTACATATTTTTCTGCATCATCAAGTTTTACATAAGGATTCATTGGGTTACCATCAAAATCTTATCTTGTATCATTCAATTGATTTCTAATTTTTGCAAGTGACCCATTCCAAAAACTTTGTTTTGTTTTTACTAAATCAGAACCATCTAATAACTCTTTAGCTATTGATTGAGCTAAATCGCTTTCCATTGGCCATCTTAAATTAAGTTGCCATGATGAAACATAATTTTCTTTTTTAGTTCCACCCTTTATAACTCTTTTCCAACTTTGTTGTGCAAATTGTTTTTGTGCTTGTTTACCAAATACATTTGTAGGCCTATCAGCAACTATACCTCTAACTATTTCATCATAAGCTCTTTTGCTAGGTCTAATACCTTTTCTAAAATCTTGACCTAATATATCATTGTAATAATTAGAAAAAGCCCAAGTAGAAATAGGATTTTCTATCCAGTTATCTAATCCATCTAATCCCATTCTAAATTGACCTTCACCAAATAGTCTAAGTGGCCATGCAATTCTTGTAATTAATTGAGCTCCTGTCCATAATTTTTGAGCTGGCCACAATACATCATCAATAAAGTTTCTTGATGTTTCAGGTACAAAACTTACCAACATATCTACTTTTGGAACTACATTTTTTAATAAACTTTCTACAGGTAATTTTATTCTTGATGTTTCAGGCAAATCATCTATGTAATTTTTTGCAAGATTTACTAACTTAGTTTTACCAACATCAATGTTTGTGTATTTTTCAACTGTTGATAATGCTCTTCTTATATCTAATGGTTTTCCTAATGACCATAATTCATCAAAGTGTTGTCCAATATCAAATGGAGTAGGCATATCTATTGGCTTGCCATCTGGTCCAGGAATACTTCTCATACCTTTAAAAACTTTCTCTATTGGTTGTAAACCTCCACCTTCTGTTTTTCCTAAACTTGCCCAATAAGAACGAACATCATACTTATTAGTTCCTGATATTTTTATTTTTCCTTGTAACTCATCAAAGTAGTCATCTATTTTAGATATTGTTTTACTAGAAAAACCTTCTGACTTCATTAGCTCTTTAACTTGTAAAGGTAATTTTTCAAATAATATTCTTGACATTTCTGGTCTATTACCTTTTACAGATTTCTCTGCAAACTCTATAGACAATTGATTAGCAATATTTTTTGGTATTTTAAATTCTACTAACCATTGGTTAAATACTTTTACAGAATCTGTTGCATTATCATAAGCAGCTCCTGAATCAGGTGTCCATTCACCAAACTTAGAGTAAGGAGCTTTATCTCCTTTTCTTGCAGTCATTAACGCATCTACTAAATTTTTGTTGTAACCTAAACTATTCTTTGACCTTATAAGTGCAGGTATTCCAAGTCCTTGATTTTGTATTACAAAACCTTGCATAAGATTTTTTACTTCATCTATATTTTTAGTTTTTACTAAATTAAGTGCTAGCTCTGGGTCTTTAACTGCATCAAATATTTTTTTAAAATCATTTGATTCTGCAAACGCTGTTAAAAATCCTTCTGATTTAGGACTATTTAAAAAGTTATCAACAATACTAGGTATCTTTTCAAACTCTCCTGCTCTGTATGCTTTTTGTATTTTACCTTGTGTACTGTTAGCAAACTTTATACCTTTTGATATTTTAGAACCAACTAAAAATGGGTCAGTTACTAAAACTTTATAAAAATCAAAAGTTCCTGAAACTCCATTAAATAACAAAGTGTTTTGTTCTATGCCTGCAAGTTCTGCAATATACCTACCAGCAGTTATGTTTTGACCTCTATATTTATAGGCTTCTTGTTCTTCTAATGCTTCAGCGACTATTCTTCCTTGTGGAAAATATCCTTCACCAAAACTTTTCCATACTGCACCAGGGTCTTGACCTTCTCTTATTTTTTGTGCTGCTATACCTGCAGTAGATGCTCCTGCATTTTTGTAGTTGTCTGCAAATGTTTTACCAATAACTTTTTTTAAACCTGTAGGACCTTTACCTGTTAAAGCAGATAGTGTTAAAGCAACACCAGCAAGTTGACCAATTTTTTCTGTTTTATTAGCTTCATCTCTTGCAGCAGCAACATCTCCTATTGTAACATCTGGGTCACCTGCTAATCCTCTAGCAGATAAATCTTCTGCTTTTTGTCTTTGTATTTGACCTAATCCTAAAAAAGGTTCTTCTATAGTTTCTTCTGCTGTTTTTACAAAAGCTCTTACAGGTTTACCTACAGTTGAATTTGCTAAAGCTCCACCAATTAATGCTATTGTTCTAAATAATCCTTTAAGTGTTCCATATACAGGTTCACTTTGATATGTTGATTTATTCCAAAATTTCATACCTTCAGGTAATTTAAACTGTTCGCCTACTGCGTTAAATACTTTTCCAAAAGTAGAATTAAACATAGCTGAATTTACTACATCATTACCCATAGTATTTGGAAATGATGGTTGTGATTTAGGTACAGCTTTGTACTGCAGTTTTAAAAGTTCTTCAAATTGTTTATTATCAAGTCCTTTTAAAACAGCAGATGAAACCAAACCAGATTGAGCTCCAGGATATAACTTAGCTAACTCTTTAGTTCTTTCTACTTGGTCTTGTGTAAATTGGTTTTTCTTTTTGTTATAAGATAATTCTAATGCTCTACTTTTTTCTGTTATTTGGTTGTACTCTTCACCAAATGTGTATGGTCCAATAGGTTGATTTACCATAGTTAGATATTAAAAGTTTGTCTTATTGCATTTACATCACTATTTTCTGCTAAGTCAGCTAAAACAAGAAAATCTAAATCTCCTAGTTGTTCTTGTGTTATTGATGGAGGTACTGCTCCAGAAATTAAAGGTTCATTTATATTTTCAGTATCTCTTAATATATCTAATATATTATTCATTGGCATAGCTGGTACTACTGGTTGTCCACCTGCATTCATAGCAATTGATGTTTCTTCAGCTATTGGTTCAATTGCTCTTGTTTGGTCTGTTGTGTTTGTTGCTACAGGAGGTAAGTTTGTACTTCTTCCATCTACTACAGGTAAACCAAATTTGTCTATTTGCTTACCAAGTGGTTTACCTTTACCATAAGTCATACCTTTGGTTATGTTTTTGTTACTAGAACTCCTCGTTGCCATCTTCATCCTCATCATCATAAAACATAAATGTAGAACTAATAATCATATAACCAAAAGGAAAAGCTAAAGGAGGCATTTGGTCATGGTATATTTTTGCTTCATCTCCAGCTTGAAAAATAATAGCATCACCTTTTTCATCAATATCACCTAACGAGTTGTGTACTATATCTGCAAAATCATTATTCATTGACATTATCCACCCATACCTTGTAGTAATTGTGCTATGCCTGGTGGAGGACCCTGTGGTGGTAGGGAACCT
>Ga0181408_1000300_pt1 | contig 16059 bp, 13 predicted proteins | sample 31SPOviralmetaG_FD_130137 | JGI IMG/M metagenome (GOLD analysis project Ga0181408, IMG submission 130137) | Marine viral communities from the oligotrophic San Pedro Time Series (SPOT) site, San Pedro Channel, CA, USA - 31 SPOT_SRF_2012-02-16 | ecosystem: Environmental > Aquatic > Marine > Strait...
AAGGACGAAGGTAAAGCTGCTTTAGGTCAAGCTGGTAATTCACGTACTAAAGCATTACAATCTAGTATTGCAGCATTAGGTCGTAACTCTGCTATTATGGATGCTAGTTTATCTAGTTCTGTAGAGCAATCACAACGTAATATGCAACAGATTGGGTTGCAACGTTATGCTGCCGATTTACAGGCTAATGCTTCTATGATGATTAAACCTAAAAAAGGACCAGCTATCCCATTGCCTATACAAGCACCTGAACGTATCTTTATTGAACCTATGGAAGTATTGCCAGGACAAGCTGCGCCAGCTAGACAACAAAGTACGTTTGCACCAATTCTTGGTGGATTTATTTCAGGAGCAGGTCAAATTGGAATGGGTATAGCTAATCAAGCAGCTAATAATTATCAAAGTCCTTTTGGTAGTGGTAATTGGGCTATGGGTGGCAGTCAACCTTACAATCCATTTACAGGTTAACTATGGCAAAACAAGTACAATTTAGGGGAGCTACCAAAGCTAGAGGTTTCTCCCCACAACAAGTAAGTGACGCTGCTATCTCACGTATGCGTGAAGAAAGTAATCGTGTCATACAAGGTATGCGGACTGCTGCTGAAGCTGACATCAAGCAAAGACAACGTATTAGCGAAGAAGTTAAAGCAAACCAACAGTATGAAGCTGCTGCACGTGAAAAGAATTTTCAAATTCAAACACAAAACCAAAAGACTGAATTAAGTAACATTCAATCAGAATCAGAAGCAGCTTTACAACAATTAGAAATAAATCAAGCAGCACAAACTAAAATCTTTGAAAATGTTGCTAATTTAAGTCAAACAGCTGCTAAAAAATATGAAGAGATACAAAAGGTAAAGTCTGACGAACGTGCTCAACAAGCGATTAATGAGTTCTTAATTAATCCTAATCAAGACGAAATAATTAATCAAGTCTTAGGTGAGTATGAATTAGCAGCTACAGAAGAAGTACGTCAAAGTGAACTAGATGTAGCAGAAGCTAAAGGTGGTGATTCACTTGCTATTTCTAAAGTTAGATCTTTAGATAGCAACGGTCGTTATAAATTAGACCAAGCTAGGGTTAATTATATTTTAACCACTATCTATCCACAGCAACTTAACAAAGCTTTGTCGGAAGCTGGTGAGTTAGGCGCAGCTGAAACTGCAGCTTTTCTTGCTAATTTTAAAAGAGAATTTTTTGAAAAGACTAACGTCTTAGCTTATAAACCTGAGATGGTACGTGATGGTTTGGCAGCCCTTCAAAGTGTTGACCAAGGTGTTCAGACAAAAGCTCGTCAGCGTGAATTAAAGCTAGAACAAAAGCTTGCTGTAGATAATGCTACTACAATCCTAACTCAAAACCCTACTGCATTTAATCAGAATATTGTTTCTTCTTTTAATACAATTGTAAGAAATAATGATGGTGATTATCAAAAAGGTTATGAATGGCTTGAAGGTTTAGCTACTCAAAGAGGTGTTAATGGTGAATATTTATTTACCCTTGATCAGATAGCTAATGCTACTGTAAATAAAGGACAACCTTTTGCTTTAAGTAACCCCGGTAGAATGGGTGCTATTAAAATAGCACGTATGCGTGGCGATAATCAATATCGTGAAGCGCAGATAACTGCTGAAAACTTAGGTTACAAAGAACAAGAAAAAACATTTTTACAAGGTTTAACTGAAGATAGCAGTCAAGAAGCAGCAGATAAAGCTGTTCTCTTTTTTCAAGAGACTTACGGTAGAGTACCACAATCAATTCAAAGATTTGCAGACAGTTATACTTATGAAGCAGTAGCAAAAGCTAAAAAGATTGAAGCACTGGAAACTTTGCCTGATGGTGATATTACACAAGAGGCTGTTGATCTTTATGTAAAACTTAATCCTAGTGGCGCTAAAGATTTTGAGGAACGTTTCCAAAGACAAGAAGTAATTACTAGCAACACCGCATTTAAAGAGCAAATTAAAGCTTTAGAAGGAACCATAAACACTAAAACAGATTTTGGTACTGTAAAAACTGGAGAAGAAATAGATGTACTTGTAAAAAGATATGCACGTAGAGATTTACAAAATCGTGTTAGAAACGAACTTGGTGATATTAAAAATGCAAGTCCTCGCCAAATTGCAATATCTATTGACAACAATGCTATAGCAATTGGAGAGGAAATTAGACAAGCTAAGGGTAAGTATGCAGCAGGAACCATTGGGCCAGGTCTCCGAAGAACATTTCCTTTGTTAGAAAATGCATCAAATCTTTCATCAGCAGAAAAGTATGCCCGCAGTTATTCTAATTTAAAAACAGCTATTCGTAATAGTCCAACAGGTATACGTGGTGTTTTAACTAAAAAGGACGCTGTTTTTACTACACCAGAAATAGAAGCTGCATCTGATACTTATCTTGAAACTGGTGAATACCCTTTAAGGATTCTTAATCTTGTGGAGGAGAGTAATGGAGGTGATCCATTTGTATTTATGAATATAGCACGTAAGGCACAAGGTCTTACACCACTAGAACCACCTCAGCTAGTAAAAGATCTGAATGCACAAATAACTCCTGAATTTCAGGCTTTGATAAGAAGAGCAAAAGGAATAGCACAAGCGGCACGTGCAGTAAAGCAAGGTTTGTCTCAAACGTCTGGTGATACCAGTGCTTTCCAAAGACCTGGTGCAATGAGAGCTGGGTCTCAATTTAAAAGATCTTTTACTGGTGCAATGATGTACAGTGAAAATCCTCAAGAATATGCTCAAACTGGTAACGCTCTTGTTGGTCTTGGTTTTAAAGTAGCAGAACATCCTGCTTTCGGTGGTACTGCTCCTGTACACGCTGGTAATAGCTACCATGGTTATGGTGAAGCTTTTGATGTTACACACCAAACTGGTGAATACAATGCATCCATTGAAAAGACCAGGCTACTTAAAGATGCTATTAGAAACATGGGTCTATTTGAAGAAATTATTGGCCCTGGTGATGGTGATCCAAACCATGAAACACATTTACATTTAGGTGGTTTAATGCGTCCTATTACACCACAAGATATTGAGACATTAAAGTCACTATTTAATTAAACTATGGAATACGATCCTAACGAGATGTTTAGGGAGGATCCAGGTGAGATGGAGTTATCTCCAGAATTCAACGCTGAAATGCAGCTTCAACAAGAGGCTGCACAGCTTGAAGATACTCAACTAGATGAAACCTCTACTCCTACGGGAGAACAGCCTGAACCCGCTCCACAAACCGAGGTAGCTACGGCACCTCAACAAGAAGACCCAACAGAATTTAAAAATCCAGACGGTTCTATTAATTACGAAGCAATAGATAGAGCAGCTGCAGGTTTAGATAAACAAGATGCAGAATTTTTATTATCTATACCTACAAGTTTACTTGACTTTGGTGTAGAGTCACTTAACATGATTCCTGGTGTTAATATACCTAAACTTACTAAGTTTGAAAATGAAATAACACAATCAGTAAGAGAAATATCTTCTGTTGTTACACCTACATTACTAGGGGGCGCTGCACTAAAAACTGCTGGTTTGACTGCTAACGCACGTGTTGGTTGGTCTATTGGTCAGAATAAGTTTGTCCAGTTTATGGGTGAACGTGGGGTAGAGGCTTTAGCTGGTGTAGCTGTAGGTGCTGTCAGCAGTGAATATACAGAAGATAATCTAACTGGTACTCTAAAAAAATCTTTCCCTAAGACGTTTGATTTTATTCCAGACAGCCTGGCTACTTTAGCTGAAGATGATGAAGACACTAAACGGGCAAAGAACATTTATGAGGATCTTGGTCTTGGTTTTGTTACTGATTTAGCAATAGGTAGTGCCAGATTGGCTACTGCTGTTGGTAGTTCTATTAATAAATTACGTAAATCTAATAGACTTGTTGGTGAAACTCCTCAAGCAAGGGCATGGCTTAATTCAGCACAACCTGAGGCTTCTGATTATTCTAAAGCTAAACGTATTTGGGATCAGGGTGAAACTTTAGATGATAAATTTAAAGCAGAAACACTACGTACCCGCACACCATTTGCAGAGCTTTCAGAAGAGCAACAACAAAAAATTATTAAAAATTATACAGATAATAACTTACTCAGTGAAACTTCAGAAGATGCTGTGATACGTTCTGCTATAAAACAAGAGGAAGCTCTTGATGAATTAGGAATGTATAATTATTCTAGAAATCCTGGTTTTGATCAACCCCTTAAGGGTGTACATGACATGTATGATTATACTGAAGTTGGTGTACGTACTGTAGATGACTTTGGTGTTGTTGGTGCTAGTGTAGATGCAGTTCGTGTTGCTAAAAACTTAGATACTGTTTACGGTAGACTTGGTAATGTAATCTCTGAACCTGCACTAAAATATAGCTTAACCAGTGGTGAGAACGCACAAGATGTTGTACTTGGTCTTGCTGATCAATTGCACAAAGCTGGTCGTATTGGTATGGAAGGTAACGGTTGGAAGGTTACTTTTGATGAGGTAATTGATGAAGGTGAAAACCTTGCGATTCAATTGTTTGATCCACGTATGAGTAAGGCAGATGTAAGAAAAGTATTAGAACCATTTATTACTCGTACTGATGACGGTAAAGAGATCCTTGCAGAAGGTGGCTTTGCTATGGCCGCTAAGGCTCTCAGAGGCTTCGGAAGTGAGCTTACCAGTATGGATGTAGCAAGGGCACAATCCATCCTTGCTGGGAGCCTTTCTGGACGCATCTCAGACCTTTCTGAAGGTGCACGGTTGATGGACGGTACAGCAGCTGTAGAAGTAGCACAAGAAAAGATTATTGATATGATGCAATATGTCACTCAATTATCTGCTTCTGCTAAGTACTACAAAAACCGTAAGATGAATCTTATCCAACAAGTACAGAATGGATTTAAGAACATTGAAGGTTATAATGAAGCTACTGTACTTGGAGCTGGTGAAACTGCTAAACGTATCTTTGAAGATTCTCAAAAGTTTGGTAATACACTTAGGCAAATTCAATTTAATCAACCCAGATTAATGGAAGAATTTCTTTTTGCTTATGAACTTACTGATGGTAGTGTTGATACTATTGTTAAGATGAATAACTGGACTTATGCTCAAACCGCTGATCTAGGTAAAGCTTTTATTAATCTTAATCCTGAAGTAGAAAACAAACTTGTTGCTGGTGTATGGTCCGTTATTTATAATAATATTCTTGGCCCGGTTTCAGCCATTAAAGCAGCAGTTGGTAACTTTGGTGGTATTGTTAGTCAACCTGTTTCTTACTTTGCGGGTGCAGCTTTATCTGGTAAAGGATTAAAAGAGATGCAACGTGGTTGGATTGCTTATAGTTCTATTAATGAAACTATGAGTAAAGCATTACCTTATGCTGGTGATGTATTTTTACGTGCTTCACGTGAGCCTAATTCTGTAAGATCCACAACAAGACTTGATCTTATGTTGCAATCAGAACGTCAAATAGATTTTCTTAAAATGTCTGCACGTAGACAAGCAGCTGAGGGTTCTCCTGGTCTTCAATATGTTGTTAATCAAATTGAACTATTAAATGATTTATCAAAAGATCCTGTACTAAGATTTGGTCCTAATTCTATGACAGCATTGGACGGTTTTACTGGTGTATTTAATGCATCGGCTGAATCTAGATTCCGTGCTATGGATGAACTTGCATCATTAAATAAACCAATTAATAAAAAAACTGTAAAACCTATTGCTGATAAATATTATAGGGAAATGTTTGGTGATAATGGTTTGTTAAATGATAAGGCTGTTAAGTACGCTACCGATGAAATAGCTCTTAACATTGACTCACCTTTGGCTCAAGGTGTTACTGATTTAAGTAATAGGTTGCCTGGAGCAAAACCATTTATGATGTTCCAAAATACTGGGATAAATGTTATCGACATTATGGGTAAGTACGGTCCTTGGACTCCATTTCAACGTGATGTTAATGAACTAGCTTATGTTAAATTAGACGACCTACTTGCTAACGAAGGGCGTATTGATGAATTGCTACAAGCACGTAATATAAATATTGAAAATATGGATAGTATTGCCAAGCAAAATAAAATTGCTGATCTTAAGTACATGACACGTGGACGTAAGGCTATTGGTGCTCTAGCTATACTTGGTACTTATAACCTTGTCATGAATGATCGTATTACTGGTGATGGTTTTTATGATAAAGAAACACAAATGGCTCGGGTTAAAAACTCTAACTGGAAGCCACGTAGCATTAAAGGTCTTGACGGTCAATGGTATTCTTACGATCAATTAGGACCAATTGCAGATTGGCTTGCTCTTGCAGTAAACGTTGCTGATAATTTTGATAGTCTTGGTGAAGCACAAATTGAAAATTTTGGCCAAAAATTATCTTTTATCATGAGTGCTGCTATTACTAATCGCACAAGTTTATCAAGTATGAAACCTTTAATGGATATAACTAGCGGTAATGGTGCTGCTATTAGTAGGTGGTCAGCTGGTTTTGTTAATAGTCTTGGTCCTTTAGCTTCTTCACGTGGAGATTTTTCAAAAATTCTAAGTGAAGGTTTAGTTGAAACTGAGTCTGATTTTATGTCTCAATTAGCAAATCGTAACAGATTTATGGGGGCAATATTTAACAATGCTAATCAACCTTATATCTATAGCCCAGTAAGTGGTAAAAAAGCTAATGGCTATAGTTTCTTACAACGTCTTTGGAATGCTTACAGTCCTATTCCAATTCATGCAGAACAATCACCGGAAGAAAAATTTTTACAAGAGATGGAGTTTGATGTAAACACTAGCTTTAGGTCTAAAAATGGTGTTAAACTAACTGCTATTGAACGTTCAGAGCTGTTTCGTTTAATGGGTGATCGTGAATTCTTTAAAGGAGCTATTAAAGAAATCATGCGCGATGCTGGTGATTGGAAGAGTATTGAAAAGCTACGTGAACTACGTAACCAAGGTTATAAATCAGATGAAGTATCTTTGAAGAAATGGCATGATATACATGCTAGGTTGTCTGAAGCTAGACGTGCTGCAGAAGAATTTGCTTATGCAGATATGGATGCTGATATGTATGCTGCACTTGAACTACGTCAAGTTCAGAAGCAACTAACAGAAGAAGCAAATATAGCTGGCGAGACTTTTGACGATTCAATTCTAAACATTCGTAATTAACTATGACAACTCCATGCGAGCTAGTACAAATTGAATATCAAGGTAATGGAACTTTAAGTGTTTTTCCTTTTCCATTTCCTTATGACTTTAAAACTGAAGTAAAAGTTGCTCTTTGGAACAACACAACAAAAAAACATGAAGACATCCTTACAACTGATGCTACGTATCCATGGGAAGTCAGTGACGCAAACCCTACTGCTGTAACTTTTACAGGTACTGTACCACCTTCTCCACCTACTCCAGATGTAAACGAAGATCCTATCTTTAATGTTAGGATTTATCGTGTCACTAACATGACAGACATTCGTTCAGTATTTAATCAAGGTTCAGCCATTCGTGCTACGGACCTTAATAAAAACTTTGAACAATTACGTTATGCTATTCAAGAAGGTAAATGTCAAATACCTGATAAATTACTTGAATATTTAGATCAATATTATTGGAATAACTATAGTGATGTAGTTTATTCTACTGAAACATGGGTTAGTAACGATCAAACACTTGCTACTACTGCTGCATTAGACGCACGTTTCCAAGATGAATTGTCTGAAACTATTACCAGTGCTGAAGCGTGGCCAAACAATGACGACACAATTGCAACTACTGCAAAGATTGATGATGTTATTGATTTAGCAATTGAAACTGATATTATTATTGATGCTACTGGTCTTACTAAAAGCGCTTCTGGCGGTCAAACTACCATTGGTATTGGTGCTAATAGTGTTGATTTAGATCGTATCAAAACAGATGATGTAGTTGATACAAGTGCTTATTCTAGTACTTGGGTTAATGAAGACGATAAAATAGCTACTGTGGGTGCTATTGCTAAACGACATGATCTAACTATTAGTACATCAGCTCCCACCACTACACAACTAGGTACATTATGGTATAACAATACTATTGGTGTTAACTCATTAAACATGTGGGATGGTAGTGGCTGGAAGGTAGTAACTTCTGGTACACCATATATTCCACAAGGTACTACTATTGTACGTTATGTTGATAAGGTAAATGGTAGTAATGCGTCAGATGTAACAGGTTTTCTGCCTCAAGCTCCCCTAAAATCAATTGAAAGAGCGTTGGAATTAGTCAATGCTTCTGTAAGTGGTGACGGTACTTTGATTGTTATTGCACCTGGTGTATATCAAGAAACACTTCCTTTACGTATTGAAAAGAATAATGTTTCAATTATTGGTACATCTTTGCGTAGCTGTTTTGTGCATCCTACGGTTGCTACTGAAACCAACAGTATGTTTGAAGTTACCAGTGGTAGTTATATTACTAATTTAACATTACTTGGTCTTAAAGTACCTACAGTTGATCAAGGTAGCAGAAATAATAGTTTAGATAATGATGCTACTTATGGTCTACCTAGTAACCAACCGTTTGCTGTTAGGTTCCGTACTGACATCCAACCGATTATTCTAAAAAGTCCTTACATTCAAAACTGTACACACTTTAGTGATGCACATTTTGATAATGCAAACTTTGATCCTAATACCTTCCCATCTACTGACGCACAAACTTATAGCGCGGTAGCAGGTGATGAGACTTCTGCACCTTGTGGTGGTGGTTTGCTAATTGATGGTGCTGCAGTCAGCTCTTCAAGTCCTATTCGTAGTATGGTTGTTGATGCATTTACACAGATTTGTCTTGATGGTCCTGGTGTACTTGTAACTAACAATGGTTATGCACAACTCGTATCTTTCTTTGGTACGTTTACTCATTATCATGCTAAAGCTAAGAATGGCGGACAAATTAATTTAAGTAATTGTGTTAGTGATTTTGGTCGTTATGGTCTTATTGCTGACGGCAAAAGTCCAGCTGCTATTGCAACTGCTACTATTTCTTCTCCTAGTGTTGGAGCAGGTAGTGGTTCTACAACAGTAACTATTGGTGCATTAACTCAAGGAACGTTCCACGGTTCTGTTTCACAACCTTTAAATCACATGATGATCACCATTGATGGTGTTGATTATGGTGTTGTTAGTAGTGTTGCTAATGGTTCTGGATGGGATGTAACGCTTACTTCTGGCCTTACTGGTAACATTACAAGTACTGCGGCTGCTTTTGCCTTACGTTCTTATATTAGTACTGGTGGACATACATTTGAATTTGTTGGTGTTGGTACTGATTATAGTGATCATCCTGACGAAGGTGGTGTACCTATTGAAGCTAATCAAGTCATTGAGTTAAATGGTGGTAAAGTTTGGCAATCAAGTACAGATCATGTTGGCAAATTTAAAGCTGGTAATGTTCTTGTAGTTGACCAAGTTTCTGAAACTGTAGACCTCAAAGACACTACTGTTACTGGTAACATCATTGTTACTGGTACTGTTGATGGTCGAGATGTTGCTGCTGATGGTACAAAATTAGACGGTATTGAATCAGGTGCTACTGGAGATCAGACTGCTTCTGAAATCAGAGCATTGGTGCAATCTGCAACAGATTCTAATGTATTTACTGATGCTGATCATACCAAGCTAAATGGTATTGAGTCTGGAGCGACTGCTGATCAAACTGCAAGCGAGATCAAAACAGCTTACGAATCCAATGCAGATACAAACGAATTTAGTGACGCAGAACAATCAAAGCTTGCAGGAATTGCCGCAGGCGCAGAAGTTAATGTAAACGCAGATTGGAACAGTTCAAGTGGTGATTCAGAGATTCTTAATAAACCCACCATCCCAGCTGCTTATACAGATAGCTCGGTTGACACCCACCTAAATACCTCTACTGCTTCTAGTAATGAAGTCCTTAGTTGGACTGGATCCGATTACGACTGGGTTGCACAATCCGGTGGTGGTGGTGGTGCAGTTGATAGCGTTAATACCCAGACCGGAGTAGTAGTGCTTGATGCTGATGATATTTCAGATACATCAACAACTAACAAATTTACAACAGCAGGTGAAGCAGCAAAGCTTGCAGGTATTGCAACTGGAGCAATTGCTAACGTCGTTGAAGATACAACTCCACAACTTGGTGGTCCTTTAGATGTACAAGCACAAGAAATTAATACTAGCACTACTAACGGTAATATCAAGCTAACTCCAGATGGTACTGGCGTTGTTGAAATTAAAGGTAATACAGGTAATGATGCTGCTATTCAGCTCAATTGTGAGCAAAATACTCATGGTGTAAAAATTAAATCACCTCCACATAGTGCGGCTGCTAGTTATACTTTAACCCTACCTGATGATACGGGAACCTCTAATCAGTTACTTACAACTGATGGTTCTGGTAATTTAAGTTGGTCATCATCTGGAGGAATTACAGATAGTAGTGGTAGCTCTACCAGTATAGGTATTGGTTCTTCAACAGCACTAGATGCAGAAACAACGTCAGGTAATTATAATATTGCTATTGGTGCTAATGCTTTAACAGAGCTTACTGCTGGACATGGAAATATTGCTATTGGTTTAGATGCTTTTAAGAGCATGGTTACTTCAAATATTAGTTCTTTTGGTTCTATTGCTATTGGTTCTAATGCTGGTTACAGCTTTTTAAGTACTGGTGGTGGTATTTTTGGTAATTGCTATATTGGATTCTCGGCAGGAAGATTAAGTGGAACAACTGGACAACCCGGTGCTGTTACTCATGTTGGATCTTATGCAGGACAGTATGATTCTGGAAACAATTCCACAAGTTTTGGTTACAGAGCTTTGTCTGGAATGGGTAGTACTGTCCCATCGACAGGTCATAACAATATCTATTCTACGGCAATTGGAGCGTACTCTCTTCTCAGTAGTACAGGATCTGACTTCTGCACAGCAGTAGGCACATTCGCTCTTACTGCAGCAACAGCTACTAGCTCTAACACAGCTATAGGGTCTAAAAGTCTTGAGGCAAATACTACTGGGGATTCCAACACTGCTGTTGGTGCTAATTCAGGTCTTTTAGCCCAGGGTGATTATAATACATTTATAGGTTACAACGCAGGTGATCAGCTTGTTGGTGCGGCTGGTAACACGGGACAAAATAACATTATTATTGGTTACGATGCGCAAGCAAGTAGTACTACTGTTAATAATGAAATTACTTTAGGAAATGTGGCTAACCAGCCCGGTGATCCAAGTATTACCAAGTTCCGTATTCCTGGCATTAATTTTATCCTTAAAGAGAACGCTTCACTACCATCTACTGGCCAAGTTTTAACTGCCGACAGTAACGGTGAAGGTTATTGGGCTGATGCAGGTAGTGGACCGGCGACTGTTGACACAACAAGCCTTGACACTAACTTTGCGATTAACCCCGATAACGGGACGATGCTAATTGATCAAATTACTGCTAATCGTACTTATACTGATGATATGGCTAGTGGCGAAAGTGTTACAATAATGGTTAGTAGAAGTAGTGTAAATCATAGCATTACTTGGCCAACTATTAAATGGGTTGGTGGGTCACAACCTATCTTGCCTTCAGGATCAGCAGCCTATGCAATCATCACTGTTTGGAAAGCAGGCACAACTTTATTCGGTTCTTATGGTGGAGATGCTTCGTAATGTTATTAGCGCAAAGCCTATTAGCATCACAAAAATTTGAAGATCGTTATTACGAGTTTACAACAGTACCTAACACTTCCTATTATCACCCACAGGTAAGAGCTTATGGCGGAACTGTAACTATTGACTGGGGTGACGGCAACATTGAAACAGGCTTAGAATGCTCTCAGCATAATTATGTTTATAAAGAGTACCAACACACTTACTCAGTGGCGGGAAGTTACACAGTAAGAATTTCAACTGAACGCAATGCCTCGTTCTCAATTTATTGTCACAGTAACTCATATTTTGATACAAGTACTCTTTCTGTGACTGGTTCAACAAAACAAAGAGGGCGCGACTGGAGCCGTGCGTTTTATGACATGACTGAAACAACAACGGATGGTATGCCAGACGTTAACACAGAACATGTTACTAGCCTGTACTTTGCATTTTATGATGTAGATAATATTACCACTTTTCCTGCTTACGATACAAGAAATGTAACTGATTTTTATTTTGCTTTTAGAGATTGTACAGCACTTACACAATTTCCAGACATTAAGTTAGATAGTGCAGAAAGCACAAAATATATGTTTTATAATTGTCAAAACATTACTTCTACCAATATGCCGACATATAACTGCCCAAATCTAACTGATGCTTCTTATATGTTTAGGCGCTGTTATGGCTTAACAACGGCTCCAACTTTAACTAATTTTGCGCCTTCAGCCATCACCGGCTTGTTTATGGATTGCGTTAACTTAACATCAATACCAACATTAGATTTGAGCAACGCAACCAACTTAACTTATCTCTTTGCTGGTTGTATTAGCCTTACTTCATTCCCGATTACTTCAATACCGTCCAACGTAACTAGCATATCGGGTTTATGTCAGGGGCTTATACAGTTTAATACTTTTCCGTATTTAGATATCTCAAATTGTACTAATGCTGTTTACCTTTTCCGGTACCTATCTCAAAACTTTACTGTACCAAATTGGGACTATTCTAACTTAATTAATGCAAGTTATATGTTCCAATTTGCTTCAGGTTTGACAGATTCTAATATGCCGAGCACAAGTACGCTCAACTTAAACTTTTCTAATATTATTAATCTACAGAGTTTTTTTCAGGGTACTAGCATAACTACTGCTCCTAATTGGGATTTTTCAAACATTACAACCGTAGAGAGTATGTTTCAAGACTGTACTAATTTAACAACACTTCCTTCAACTTTAAATTTTTCATCCGCAACAGATGTAGAAGAAATGTTTAGAGGTTGTCTTTCATTAGTAACAGTTCCTTCAGGTATTACTTGGGGTTCTATTTCAATTACTGACGAAATGTTTAATGGTTGTACCCTTTTGGCTAATTTTCCAGCTGGTGTGTTTGATACTGGCACTTTATCTGGTACAAGCTCTCGACACCGATATCAGTTTCAGGGCTGTGCTTTAACTGCACAATCTATTGAAAACATACTTGTATCTTTTAATACTAACACTAATGTTGTATTTAATATCTACATAAACGCAGGTACTAACGCTGCTTACTCAACGTGGTCATCTACTGCTATAGCAGCTTATAACAGTCTGATTAATAAAGGAACAAATATTTATTACAACACATAATTATGGGACCATTTACAGAAGACAAATGGGTCGTAGGTCATGGCCACGAAACATTTCCACTTTTTTTTAGTGATTTACAAGCAGGAACAGCATTAGGTTCAGTACAACCAAATATAGAAGTGTTTGATACTGAAGAAGAAGCTAAAGCTAGAGTCCTAGAAATTGACCCAACTTACGAATTTGAACTTCCTGAAGAAGAGGAAGATGATTTAATTGACCTTATCGAATAAAATGATGGAAGAACCTACAACTGAAGAACTTGTAAAAATGTATAAAGGCGCTCAAGATTGTGCAAATTTAGTTAATAGTATTGTTTTAGCTGAAACACTTACTGACTATTTGACTGACCGTTTAAAGCGTAATGTTAAGCATTTAGAGAACACAGTTCAATCAACGTACTGGACTGATGAAGAACTAGCACCTTTTAACGCTGCTATTACAGCTGGTCGTGCTTTACTCCCTATCGAATGATTTATTATGATTACACTTATTCGTCCACTACTATTTTCATTCCTACAATCTGATCGTGTTAAATCACTAATTGTAGAGATGCTAGAAAAACTTGCTGAAACCACCGATAATGATATCGATGATAAAGCAGTTGAATTTATCCGTAACGGTTTATTCCCGTCTAAATAATGGATTTAGGTGAGCCACCTGTATTCCCCTCTATAACGCTTCCTGAACCGCTTCAATTACCTACACCTATACTAGAAGTACCAAGGGCAGACATACCGTCTTACAAGCCCTTGGTGGTACCGCCTAGCGACCTTAGACCACCACCGGGTGTTAAACCATCTGCAAAAGATGAAGCACCTAAAAAAGCAAAGCAAATTAATCAAATTAAACCAAAGGTTGAAACACCAATACTTCCACCACAACCTACCTTAATACAAGAACTTGACATACCCGGTACCGATTTTTCGATACCTATCCCACAAAATGAAATACTTATCACAGCAGGTACAACTGCTGCAGTATCAGTTGCGGCTACTTTGACTGCAACATCATTGTTTAAACGTTTAGTTCAAATTATGAAACCTGTCTTAAAAAAAACATGGGAGAAGATCACAAAAACGAAAGGTGGAATGGAGTCGTCAGATTCCTCATACTTATCTGGTCCGCAGGACTCCTCACTGCCTCCTACGCCGGATGGATGAGTAAAATGGATCCTACATATGTTGCTTCAATTTTATCAGGTACTTTAACAGCTTACGCTATTACACGAGAGAAAAAACAATGAAAACCCTTTTAGCTTTGCTTTTGCTTGCAACACCTGCTGCAGCACAATCAGTTACACCTAATTTTACACAAGGTAGTATGCAATCTACCACAACTACAACTATTGATATTGACCGTACAATTGCAACTGAAGTGTACGGGGGAGATTACAAATCATGGTCTGGAACCAACATCACACCAAGTGGTTCAATCGAAGATGGATCGACAACATTTTCAGTAACCACTGCTGGAGATCCATTTCAACTGGAAATCGTAGACAGGGTGGCAGGAGTGATCGAAACAATCGACATTACCGAAGCCATTCAACAGGTTTCTACTACTACTTCCTTATCAGTCTTCTCGCAGTAGGACCAGCTTACGCAGAAGAACCCACCGTATCTAACACTGCAAACCCTGTAGCTGCTGCAACAGGTAACGTCACTAATCAAGCTGTGCAGTTCCAGAACAACGGAGCACCTTCTAGGCAAGTATTTGCTGGAAGTAACTCCTGTAACGGGACAACAATGACATTCCAACCATTTTATATGGGTGGTGATGTACACACAGATGCGTATCAACGTACCCAAAACTTTGGTGTACAGCTTGGCTTTTCTGTACCGTTAGACGGTGGCATGGTTGAAACGTGCAAACAGATAGCACGTAGACATGAACAAAAAATGCGGTTGGATTATGAGCTAGTACGTGCTCTTAAATGTACAGAAATCATGAAAGCTGGTTTTACCTTTCGTCCTGGCAGTCGCGTAGAAGTGCTTTGTCATGACGTTGTACCTATTGTCTCACTTAAATAATGGAAGCAGCAGTAACTGCTCTTATCGCTTTAATTGGTGGTGGGGCAGCTTTAAATAACAGATTACACAACAGAATAAATAACGTGCATGACCGCATTAGTGGTCTTGACAGACGTATTGACGCTATTGAATTAAATGTAGCTCAAGACTACGTATCTAAAGCTGACCTATCAGTAATGGTCCAACGTATGGAAGACCATATGGTACGTATCGAAAACAAACTAGATCAAATCGTATTAAGGAATTAATTATGGGTTACACGAATCCGTCTCTTAAGGCTATTCATGAATCACCAAGACGTACTAAACCTGGACAACCAGTAGTACAACCTAAAGATATGCCAAAGTATCAGGGTCCAAAGCAAGCTAAAAGAAAAACAAACTCTGTTAACGAAGCATGACAAACAAGAAAGCAACTGAAGACCAGTTCAACGAGTTGCATAATCTTGTCACAAAGGAATTCCTTGCCCGTATTAAATCGGGTGAGGCTTCTACACAAGACCTAAAAGCAGCTTGTGATTGGTTAGCTAAAAATGATATTAGTGGCGTCGCCTTTGAAGGTAGTCCCCTAGATAAACTGGTTAGTATCATGCCAACTGTTGATCCTGAACTTGTACAACGGAGACTTTATGGCTCGAAAGTCTAGTCATAGCGGAGCCAAATATGCTAATGGTAATTATAAATCTTACCAAAAGAAATATGATGGCTCTAAATTACAGATCGCTAAACGGTCTGCATTAAATAAAGAAAACCGTTCACGTGGA
>Ga0181408_1000305_pt1 | contig 16015 bp, 8 predicted proteins | sample 31SPOviralmetaG_FD_130137 | JGI IMG/M metagenome (GOLD analysis project Ga0181408, IMG submission 130137) | Marine viral communities from the oligotrophic San Pedro Time Series (SPOT) site, San Pedro Channel, CA, USA - 31 SPOT_SRF_2012-02-16 | ecosystem: Environmental > Aquatic > Marine > Strait...
CTGAGTTTCGTTCTGGAATGCGTCTTGCATAGGGGTCAATCCCCCCACTTGATCACATCATCCTTTTAAATCACATGAACGACGAAATCAACGAGATCGCTTACTTAGACTGCGCCGATGTGTTCCTACAAGAGGAACCTCGCTGGGACGATGATGCTCCCAAACCCGCTGAGGATGATGACATCCTAGATCCTGCTTTCCTCTGACCCCTACCTGCTCACCACTAACTCACACAACACCATGAACAAATCACAACTCATCGCCCTGCTTCGTGACGCCACCAACACCAGCGAACTGCTGACACGTTTGGAAGATCTCAGCATGATCCAGCAACTAGGTGCTACGCCAGACCAGACTACAGGACTTGCTGCTTATGGTCGATCTGATGAGATCGATTTCTAAACTGTCACAACGGCCCTCTCACCAGAGGGGGCTATGGCCTACAATAGCCACATGACAAACAACGACACCATGCCAACCTTTGCAGTCCAACCCGCCGCTTGGGACAACTTCGATTCCTACGGATGCGACTGGTCAATCAACATCTCACACGCTTACAAGATCTGCTCAATCTGGCAAGAGATGAACGATGCTAAAGGCGACATGATGATCTGGCGAGTGACACCAGGTGGCGAACCGATCCGATGGGTGAGAGTCTATGCCGACGAGACCATCGATGCTGCTGATCCTGCTCTTGAGTTGCTGGTCTGAGTTGCTTGACAGCTGACCGCTTACCCTGTACAATAGCCACATACAAAACAAACTCACATGACAACCGCCACTCAGAACCTGCTCGACATCGCCACTGCCCTACAGGCAGACGGCAAGAAAGTTAAGGTTACAGTGCTCCGCCCCTCACGTCGCGGCGTCAAGGCACTCAGCGGTAAACGTGCTTGGGCAAACGCTGCTCCTAAGGGTTCGTTCCAGCACGGCAGTGTCCCTGGTGCTGCTTCAGTCAAATCAGGCAACAAGTGCTCCAAGGCTATGTGAGATGCTCTAAGAGGTGAAACAAGGGGCCAGGCCACTGTTCCCCCGTCATGGGGGGAAAACCGCCAACTACCCTAATCTATAACGGACCAGATTCGACCTCTAAGTATACTCATATATAAAAAAATTCTCCCAGAAATTTTCCACCAAAAAACCTCTTATGTCATCAAAGAAAAACCAGATCAAGTCAAAGTTTTATTATTACTTCTGGGGTGCTGCGACGATCTCCGTTTTAGCGGGTCAGTTATACGTAGGGACTGGATATCGTCTGATGGCAGAAGCGTCAGATAAGACTTCCACAACCGTAGAAAAACTGACTAAGTTTCTTTCTAGTTCACTCAGTACTCCGTATACTTACTAATGAATCTATCACTACAAGAGATTAATCGTATTCTATCAGCACTGTCACGCGATCATGATCCTGATGACAAGAAACTGATTGAACAATTAGAAATTTATCGTTATCGTTTGACACGTCCATGACAAAGACCAACCCACAGAACGTGCAGGAAGCGAATGAGGGACTCTTTCATGCTAAGTTAACTCTCCCTGCCGCTGCAGAACATTGTGGAATGACACAGAAGGAAATGAAGATGACATTTTGGGAGTTTCTGAAGTATCATCCTTCGAGTTCAGACTGGGAAGAATGATATATAATCAAAACGTATCAGGTAACATCTATGTCTTATGATATAACAACCACTGAGGTTGAATTTGACGAAAACTCTGAAGAATATATGATTCAGATTCCTCAAGATCTCTTGGAGGAAATGGAGTGGAGAGAAGGAGATATCTTAGAATGGCAGTTCTGGGACTATGATGGGCTTCCAGGCCTGCGCCTACATAAGGTAGGTGAATAGCTCGATTTTCTATAAGAGATGGCAAAGAAACAAAGAGTCCGTATTAAGAATTCTCGTCCTCGTCATAATTGGGATACAGATGTAATTAGTAATAAAGCCCAAGAGGGTTCTTCTAGTGCGTCTTATAGTGGACCTGATGAAGGTTCTAGTGGGTGTTCAGACCCAGGTCATAGTGGCGGTGGGACATCAACGATTAGTGATGTTGTAAAACATTCTATACATGAAGTTGGTCAGAATGGTAGTTCCTTTCCTGGTACAGACTCTTATGGTCGGGACATGGATGGAGCGACTTTCGCTGATCGTGAAAAACTATTTCATAGGTATGATTTAATTGAAGGACTAGTAGAGAATGGATTAGTTGATCAAGATGGATTTCCTACATCTGATTCTGATGTAACATTACGTCAGTATGTGTATGATCAACCTACATCAGAAAGAAGAAACGGTTCCGATAAAAAGATTACATTTATTCGTAAAGAAGAAGACTCAACAGCTCTTCTATCTGCACATGATGAAGAATATTTCCAACATCTCTTTAGTTGGCCGACAAGTCATACATTAAGATCACGAAAGATTGCAGGATTTCTTGAATTAACTACTACAATCACTACAACTACTAGTACTGCAGAAAGCGAACCAGGAGCAGGTGACGGTTCATCTTGTAGTACATCATCTACAAGTTATACGATGTTGCCTCAAGAACAATACTATAACGTTAATTTTACTTTAGCAGATGTAGAAACAAAAATATATCAACCAAATCCAGAGGCTGGTAGTCTAAAGGGTGATAAAGTTTGGAATTATAATCCATTAACATTTGATGCAGTCACTGGTGAACTGCAGAATAAGAATCAAGATCTTCGTAGTAAACTTGGTAAACCACTTGTCTACTATGGTGATAGTCATTCAAACGCTATCTTCTTTAATTACTTACAAGATGTATCTAATTTTACTTCTGTTGTAACTCACGATTTTGATGATGATAATAATATAGATAATGATTTTGATGTAGTTGGTAATATTAATGTTGTTGCAAAAAATAGACAAGATCCAGGTGGATCTAATCATTCAAGAAATAGAAAGCATTATGATATAACTTTTCCTAAAGATATTGTTAATACAGGAAATATAAGAATTCACTTTAATCAAAGAAAAACAGCATCTGGTTTAAGTCGCAGTAGATTATTCGTATCTAGATTAAAGCAAATTGGTAAAAGAAAGATCCGAGTATGGTTTGAGACTGAAGACGGTAATACATTTGCACGTAGTTGGACCGTATCTATAGGTGGTGGAGAGACTGGTACGACTAATGTTATTGGTATTGGTGATACAGTCAATGGTGCAACAGTAACAAATGTTGTTAACTATGTTGAAGAAGTAGCGCTTCTTAGAATGGTTGTTAAACAACAAAAAAAAGGTGTAGAAGATCCTGAAATTACTCAAGCAAATTTCCTTGCATTGACTAATCCAGATGGTTCATCCCAGAATTTAGATGTTGCAGATTATGCAAGAACTAGATCATGGTTAAAACTTAATGATGTTAGAGATATTGCTAAGGGAATGGATCTGCAAGGACCTGGTATTAAGAATATAACTACAACTGTTACTGGTATTGACTATATCAACAATGTTGTTTACATTACTGATACGATAAAAGGTAAAAAATTAAAGAACATAAAATTTATCGACGATAAGTGTAATCGTGTAAGTATGCATACAATGTGTTATGCTACTCTGTCCGGTGGTGGTAATTTTTCAATAGATGCAGATTATCCTGTTACTAGAGACGGTCAGACTGTATGTGCAATTAAAACAAGAGCAGGTAGAGGTATCTTAAACAGATCCGCTATTGTTGGAACATGGTTTAGTGATGTAAAACATGAGATTGAATATCAACCTATTTTCTATGGAAGTGACTCTAGTTGCGAAAAAGAAATAGATAGTGATGAATTTGGGGAATATACACTCGGAACAATCATCTGGAATGACGAAACAAGAACGGAAGGTGTATATCTTTTAACAGATCCTGCGGATAATTTTGCATATACCGCAAGTCAAGTTCATTTTGCACTCACATATGCACCCATTGACCAAGCAACACTGAAAAAAATTGATAGAGAAGTTGCGGCAGAGTTAGGTAATGTAAAAAATAATGATTTTTTAGATAGAATGAACGAATCAGACCCCGTTCTTACTACTAGATACGTTATTTTTAACAAAGTTTCGGAACATTGCAAGGGTGTTTTGAGTGAAAAGAAAGCAGCTGCAGTATTTGATGACATTTGTAGAGATGATATTCAACCATTGTACTTTAATATGTACGATCCTATCAATGAACAGTCTAGTTTGGGGTCAAATATTACTGCCATACAACAAAATGTTGTTGATTATTGCGGAGTAACCAGTCCAAGATTGAATCCAATCATACAAGGTGCGGAAATTGCAGCACAACAGAGTACAGTTTTACCAGAAGAGTACTATAAACAGTTTTCTTCTAATCCAAATTCTCTATTAAATAAACTCAAGAATGGATTTGATATTGTAGAAAAAGCACGTCCTAAGAATAAAGTTAAAAACTTACCTCCACAAATTGTAGGAGAGGATCAATCTGGTAGAATTTTTACTAAAACAAGTTTTAGAGATCTTCCACCAAAAACAGATAGAGTAGGATATTTCTGTAATGACTTGGTTGTCACTGATGACAAGTATTTAAATCCTATTCTAAATCTAGATCCACAAACAACTATCAATCAACCAAAGATAATTGTTAGATCAAGACCAAAATGGACAGCAAGTAACAGTGGTGAGACTTGGAATATTACTGTTTCTTCTGCTGCAGGTCCTTTAACAACGACAATGAGTGTTGCTGTTAATAATGATGGTGATAGTCATGTTGGAAATATCACAACTAGTAACGGTCCTGGTGATAGTGCTACTATTACTACTGGAATCCCTGGTAGTGGTAACACTAGCACAACTACATGTTCAATTGCATGGGTTCCTCTTAGAAGTAAAACTAATGGAGAAAATGAAGGATTCTGTACTAGAGATGCTTTTCCTAATGTTTATACGATTGCCACTAACGTTGCTAGACCACCTGGTGGAAATCATGACGATTCTTATGCCAGAACTGATTTGAGAGATCTAAACTATAGGGAAAGACCAAAGGATGCTGATGATAATTATAACAATGATATGTTGACATTGCCTTCTCATGCAGTATATCCATCAATTGTATGGGAACCAAATGTTAATTTCCAACAAGACTTTTATAAAATGCTTGAGTTTAGATTACAAGAACATTCTGAACTAATTGGAGAAACTATTCAAAATAAAGGTAATCCTTATGTAGATAGAGCAGTAATAACTAAGCTTAGTAAAGATTTAAAAATTGGTAATACAAAGATTACTGTAGAATCAACTGGTGAATTTTTATCTTCTGGATATTTAATCATTCCAAAGTATACTCAAAAAGTTGTTTCTCTAGAAACTGGTAATAATAATGGATATTATACTTATAGTGGAGAAGAAGTTATCTACTATGGTTCAAAAACAGAAACAACTTTTGAAAATATTGAAAGAGGAATGTTTGGTACAACTCCTGGTTTTGAAGAAACTGTATCAGTAGAATCTATTGAAGAAGGAGTTAGGTATAAAATTGCGTCTTTGGGTTCTAGCAACTGGGAAAAAATTGGCGCGGGTAAAAATCCATATGTGGGTAAATTCTTTACAGCAAATAACCACGATGGTTGTGGTACTGGTTCTGTTGTAGTATTTGGCACATGTCCTGATGAAACCCCAGACGAAACATTGTTAAGTGGTATTCCAGAAGTCCCAAAAGTTGCTGTTATAACTAGTTACGAAAAAGGATTTAGCATTGCTCAACATTCAGTTTTTACACTAAAATACTAATATGGCAAGACCAATTTCAAATATAGGCGATCCAAATAACGGTGGTGGTTTTATTATCACTACCAAGTGTCCGAATATACTCGCTGGAGGACGCCCAGTAGCGACTACAGGAGACGTTGTGTCCCCTCATGACTCTAAACCCGTCCACTATGCTGTTACAGGCCCTGGAAATTTCAGGTTTTTGAATAATGGAGTTCCAACTAACGCTGTTGGTGACTTTGATACGTGTTTTCACATAAGATTAGGTGGAACTTTAAATGTTCTGCATTGACATTTGACCAATTTTCGTTTAAAATACTAAAAGTTACCTAAAAAATATGGCTAAATCAAAGGTTGGAATCGCTGGTGGAGTTTTTATTGAGGCTCAACCCAAAAGAACACGTCAAGGACAAGGTAAAAATACTAAATATTCTGCCACGTCTAGAAATAATGCTAAAAAAGCATATCGTGGTCAAGGAAAATAAATAATTATTAAATTTAAACACTATGGTATCTAATATGGCAAATTCGCCAAATCCAGATTATGTTCCATCTATAATGAAAGAACAGTTTGGTACTGAAATTCTGATTACTAACCCCAAAGCAGACAGATATTTGCAGAGTGCTAGAAAGTCAATTATGCGGGAAGATGATTTTCATAAAAAATTAGCCAAAAACTGACATACATAGTATAACGGTAAATTTTCTGCTATAATGATTGGTTCTGTAGCCAATAAACGATCACTAAGTAATGAGTTTTTAGGAAAAGTTTCTAGGTCTTTTAAAGATCTTAGTTTTAATTTTACTAAAAACCCTATTACTAATGATATTGTAGTACTCAAAAATGAAGAGGCTATAAAACAATCTGTAAAGAATCTAGTCCTGACTAAACTCAGGGAAAGACCTTTTAGACCAGAACTTGGAACAGACTCCACTTCGTACCTATTTGAACTTAATAGAAATATTGCTTCCAACGAATTACTTCAACAGATTGAAATTGTTCTAGAAACTTATGAATCTAGGATAATCTTACAAAGAATAGATGTTGATACTGATGATAGTCTACACTCTTTTGATATAAGCATTGAATATTTAATCGTGGGCCTTCCGCCGGAAGTCCAAAACTTATCTTTTATTTTAGTCAGAGAAAGTTAATTAAATGGAATTACCAGTAGTATCATCACTAGAGTTTGAAGAAGTAAGAGATTCTATTAAGAATTTCATAAAAAATAAAACAGATTTTCAAGATTACGATTTTGAAGGATCTAATCTCTCTATGCTTATTGACATCCTGTCGTATAACACTTTGTATACGACATATAATGTCAATATGGCGTCCAATGAGTTAAATTTAGATACTGCTGTATTGCGTGATAATATTGTTTCAATATCTAAGAGATTAGGATATACACCATCATCTTACACATCATCTAGGGTAAAGATGGATGTAAATCTTTCTGGTGTTAGTTCATATGATGTTGTAAGACTCAAGAAAGGTGCAGCATTAAGTGCTTCATCAAATAACAAAAATTATACTTTTATTTTAACTGAAGATGTTGATATATCAGTTAAAAATAGAAGTAATATTTCATTTGAAAATATTGAAGTAGTTGAAGGTACTGAGTTTGTAATATCATATACTGTAGATGAAAGTAATGAGCACCAAAGATTCTTTATTCCAAATAACTTTATAGATTCTGAAACAGTTAAAGTTTCTGTAATTTCTGATCCTACAAATACTCAAGAAATTGAATATACGAGAAAGGACACTATTGTTGATGTTTCTAATTCAGACACAGTTTTCTTTGTAGAAGAAGTTCAAGACCAAAAATATGAAATTGTTTTTGGTGATGATGTATTGGGTAGAAAGGTCAGGGACGGTGAAGTAATAAAAATAAAATATGTCATAACAAGTGGTGGTGAAGCGAATAATATTTCAAATTTTAAATTTATTGGTAGGGCAGAGGGATTAAATGCAGAAGGTGGTGGTGGACCAGTTACACTAGGATATAATAGTCTTACATGGTCGATATCAGATAAAACTCCAAGATCTGATGGTGGGTCAGAATTTGAATCTTCTAGATCTATTAAATTTAGAGCACCAAGATATTATGCATCTCAAGAAAGAGCTGTTACTTTAGCTGACTATGAATCTCTAATTGCAAAAATTTATCCAAATACTGATTTGGTCAAAGTTATAGCAGGAGAAACACTAAGCGCACCACAATTTGGAAAAGTTTTTATTGTTATAAAACCTAGTATAGGTGAAGCGGTTAGTACAAGTGAAAAATTAAGAATTCAGAAAGAACTAGTTAAGTATAAAGTTGGATCTGTTGATGTTAGAATTTTAGATGCTAAAGGAATTGATTTTGTAATTACACCAAAAATAATTTTTGATACCACAAAAACTAGAAATAGGGAAACTCAACTAAAATCATTAGTAAACGACTATATTGCTGATTTTATTAAAAAAATTGGTTTTAATAGTTTTGGTGGTGCGTTTTCTGATCTATCTTTAAGATGTGGACTCAAGGGTCTAGATCCTGCAATAACTTTTGTTGGAAATGACTTATATTTAAGACAAAATGTAAAACTTACACCTAGCATATCCGAAAATTATGTTACAGAGTTCTTTACAAAATTAAGGTCAGATGTAGAGGGTGAATTTTATGCATTATCTCAATATTTCTGTCATAAGGGAGTCGCAAGTCCTGTATTTTTAGCATCAAAGACTAAAGAACTTATTGATGATTGTTCTGTAGATAAAAACATTTATTTGGTTACAGAGGGTGGTGTTGTTTTAAAAATTGTTGGTACTATTAATATTGAAACTGGAACACTAACATATACAGTTCAAGCTTGTGATGGTTCATCACAAGACATAAATATTCTAGTAGTGCCAGATGTTCTAGATGTAGTTGTTGGACCAGATGTTGTTCCAAATTTAGATCTTGAAGATATTGAAGTATACGAAGATATTACTGATCCTAATGAGTTAGCAACTATTCTAGATCCAGGTTCAATTTCTCTACCGGATATTAATCCAGGTGATACATCAGGAGATACAAACATAGTCGTCAATCCTCCACCATTAATCACTCCTGGTCCTGGCGGAGGAACTGTTATTATTCCTGATCTACCATCTATTATTGATGATGAGACTGGTCTACCATCAACAGATCCTGTTATTACAGATCCTAATGATGTCACTACTATTGAAGACTACATTCCAGAAACAAATCCATATCTGTGCTCATGAGATACTTAGAAGAAAAAACTTCAATTGTTTCCACAATAATTGAAAATCAGTTTCCTCAACATGTACAGGAAAATAATCCGTTATTTTTAAATTTTTTATCGGAATATTACAAATCACAAGAGGGTAAATATGGTCCTCTTGATATTGCCGCGAACTTAACTGATTATTATAATATAACTTATTTTAGACCTAACAGATTAGTAGAATTTGTTGAGTTGACATCCGATATTAGTGATAGTGATACTACCATCCCAGTTTTTAGCACAAAAGGTTATCCTGAGAAAGGATACATTAAAATTGATGATGAGATAGTTTATTATGAAGATAAAACAAACAACTCATTTACTAATTGTATCAGAGGAACAAAAGCTTTAGTTTTAAGTAATATTCCAAAATCATTAGTAACATTAGAGACCTCTGTCAAATCAAGTCATCTAGCAAAAGTAAATGTATATAATATTGCATATAATTATGCAAAAGAATTTTTTAATAGAATCAAATCGGAGATTGGCGTACAAATTCCAGAGGTTTTAGATGAGTCTTTGGATGTAGGTGAGTTTTTAAAGAAAATTAAATCATTCTATTCTGCTAAAGGTAGTTTGAACTCTCATAGAATAGTATTTCGTATATTATTCAATGATAGAAGGTTTGACCTAAAATTAAAAACCAGAGGTACTGGTGCAGTTCTAGATATTCCTAATTTGGACGGTAGTATTCCAGATCCAACAACTTTTCAAATTCCAGATAGCGTTTTTATTAAAAATGGTGGATCTGGGTATGATAATAGAAAAGTAACTACTCAAGGTGCATTAGTAAATGCTCCTGTAGTAGATATTTTTGGTACTGGTACTGGAATTGTAAATCCAACTACAAAAATTAGAGATAATACAACTGCTATCATTAAAGTTACGGATATTGATAGTAATGGAACTATTACTAATATTTCTGTGGATGATATTGGTGAAAATTATTTTGGTCCAATTAGAGCAAGAGTAAGACCAACAAAATTTGAAGAAGATCAAATTGTCACAAATATTGATGGTACTGGTGTAGCAAGAGTAGAATATTATGAAGCTAAATCCGACAATTTAATATTATATGATGTCATCGGTAATTTTAGACAAGGACAAGAAATATTTTCAACTTCTGGTGAACAACCAAGAGCTTTTATATCAACTTTACCACATATAAATTTTAAAACCCGAAAAGGTGTAGAGATTCTTAGTGAAGATCAACAAATTGAATTTCCTAGAGAATATACATTTAGAACTTCAAATACACAAGCATCGACGAGAAAGATTATTCGTTGTAAGTTAATTGAAGGTTTTAATTTAGAAAATGATGTTCTACCAAATGTTTTTTCATTAAAACAAGACTCTGATAAGTTATTTGGAGTAGAAGGTGTAAATATTGAGGTAGATAATAGAATTTTCTTGACTGATAATATTTTTGAATTTGAGATTGGTTCTAATAGTGATATAACTGACATTTATTTACAACCAAATACTGTAATTACAAAAAATATTACAATTAATAGTAGTACTGATATTATTACTGTAGATGATGCTTCATCATTCCCAGTAACGAATGGTATTTTAAATATCAAAGGTAAAGAAGTAGTTTATAGAACCAGAACATCACAACAATTCTTTGGATGTTCTTACAGCGGTACTGCTTTTAATGTTGATGTTAAAGATGTTGTAATTTCGTTTGGTCGTTATAAATTAGTTGAAAAGACGGAAGAAGATCCAGAATCTTCTGGTAATGTTGTAGAGAAAAACAAATGGACTACTAACGTTAGAGTTGCCATTGGTGATTATAGATTTTATAATGATAATCTGTATATTTCAGAAACTTCTGGTATAACCGGATCAACAGCACCTACACATACAACTGGAATAATATCTGACGGTAAGATTCGGTGGAGATATTATGATACCAATAGATATGATCACTCATTCTACATAGAACAAAATTCATCGTCAAATCCAAATCCAAGATTTAGAGTTTTTGGATTACCTGGAGAAGTAATAATTGAACAGAGTGGTTCTCTAAACAGTTTAACAAAATATGAATTTGCTAATTTTGATAGTCCTAATATTGATGTATATAATTTTAAACTAGACAACGAATTAGCGGCAGATAGATCTGATAGACTTGCCTTATTATTAAGTTCAAACTACAATAGAGATAGAAATACAGTCACTGATTCCAGACTACCTTCTTTTGGTTCTTTAACTGGATTCAATACTCATTATGACTATACAGATTATGTTTATATTGCATCATCATGTATTCCTCCTTGGTGGAGTGATATCATTTCATATCCATCTCCAGGACAAGATATTCCTTCTAATGATTTAAAGAAAGTTTCTTTTACAAATCAAAAAGCAGTCACTAGATGGGCAAAATCTGCTATTCTTTATAGTACTCAGGGTGTTTCCCAGTTTAGGACTAATAAAAAATTAGTTGGTCTTCAAGTAGACGCAATTCAAGTAAATTCATATAAAGGTAATACTGTACAGTATGGTTATCTTGACAGATTCTCCATAGCACTTGGTGGTACATATGGTGTTACATATACAGAGACTGGTGGTGTATCAACTTCATTTGATATAACAAAGAATCCAAAGTTAGCTTTAACAGAAGGAAATATTACTTTAAATGTTGATAACTCAAATAATTTAACTAAAATTTCTGCTGGTATAACTAAAATTAATTTTGCAAATTTATTTGCTGAATATTCATCAGAATTATCTGGTTTTACTTCAAAACCATCCATAACAGTTGTCAATCAGAATCCACAGAACGTAGTTAAATTTGTAAATGTTTCATCAACTGGTAATACTTATCCAGGAATTGATGTTACGAATGATATTATAACTGGATCTTCTCATGGATTTACAACTGGAGATAAAGTTAAATTTTTTACTGATGATAATTATTTCCAATCGATAATTAATAATACAGAATATTTTGTTAGGGTATTAACCACCGATACATTTACTTTACACAAAACTAGATCAAATGCTTTATTAAATAATGCTAAAGTATCATTGAGTCCAAACTACAATAATGTTCAAACTGCTACTATACCAGGTATACCAGTAGTACAATCTAATGTTTCATTTAGATTTGAAAGTGAGTTTAAAAATCCATATACCGGCGCTGAAGATGCTGTATTAGAAGTAAGTTATGCAAACTCAAATATTGATAATATTATAATTAGGTCTTCGGGTAAAGGATATGTAAATCTTCCAAAAATTGTAATTAGTAATGGAGGAAAATCAGATTTTGAAATTCCTTTTAGTAAAAATGGTGTAAAATTCGTTGAAATGAGTGGTCCACTGGTTTCTTACAATAATTTTGATAATAAAGACTATAATACTATTTTAGTAAATGATTCTGCTGGTGAATATGCATCATTAACTACTACATGGGAAAAAACACCAACAGTTCAAATTGTTAGTGGTAGAAATGCTGCAGCAACTGCTTTTCTTGCAAATGGAAAACTTAATTCTGTTGTATTGTCAAATGCTGGCGAGTTTTATGAAATCGAACCAATAGTAGAAGTTCTTGGCGATGGAAAAGATGCTGCAGTTACTGCATCTATAACATCATCTGGAGAGATTGAACAATTTACTATTGTTAATCAAGGTTCTGGTTATACTACTGCACCAACTATTAAAATAACTCCTGTAGGTGGTGGCGGTTCAATAACAGCATCTCTAAAAGAATGGACATTTAACTTAGTAAGACAATTAGGTGAACTTGGTCGTATTGATAATCATGGTGGATATGTATTTGATTCTGGAGATTCAATTCCATCAACGAATAATCCTAAGTCATTTAAGTTGATTGATTATAAGAATGATTTTCCTACAGATATAAATCAATCACAATATCTACTTTTAAAACCATCTGATAAATTAGCAGCACGTCAGATTAAAAATTCTGCTCCAGATGTTCTGTTGGGTGCTATTGCTGCAGCTGCAGGTAAAAGTGTTGCGAATTTGTCTGATGATGAAATACTTGGAACTACTGGAACTGCAATTGATACAATAACATCATCTGCACACTCTCTACCATATCTTGTTTCTTATGATGGTATTCCAACGTATTACGGCGGAAAACTTTTAACTAAAAGAAATATAGCTTTTGATGCCTCAAATAATCCTTTAGTAGAAGCAAAATCTAGATATAAACTAAAATATACTACATCACCAACTAACGATAGTACAGAAACATCTAAAACTATAAGTGGGACAACATATTACTTTAGTAGGATCGGTGGACCATCTACTGCAGATTATCCTATTGGAAGTTTTATTGAAGATTATCAATTTATAGAAGGTGATGATAACTCACTAGACGTTCATAACGGCAGATTTTCTGTAACACCAGAATTTCCAACTGGAAGATATATCTATGCTTCAACTAAAAAATCATATGATGATGTAACTAACGCAATCATAACTGATAGTGGTGTAGATTTTGGTGGTTTCCCTTACTTTGTTGGAGACACATTTGCATCTGAATATGATGATTATATGAACAATAGATGTAGAACTAATGATAAGATTCCAAAAGCATTCAATAGAGCATTTGAAAAAGATGTTCTTAAGGTTGTTTCAAATGGAGATGCTGAGTATTTTGGAAACATTCCATCTGGATCAAACTGGTTTAATGGTTTAGATCATAATGATGAATATCCCAAAGAAGATACTGATAAAATTAAATCTGTCGCTGGAACTTTATCAGTTTCTGGTGGTACTGTTGATGAAATTATTTTAGAAAATAAAGGATCTGGATATAATGTTGGCGATAGATTAAAAGTTGATAACTCAAAAACTTTTGGATCTGGTTTTTCTGGTTTTGTCTCTAAAATTGGTGGCAAAGAATTGTTAAATTCTTTTTTAAAGACACCGGATTTCAAAACTGTCACATTCCAAACTAAAGTTGCAAATGAGTTAGCTATTGGAGATTTAATCGAATTTAAATATGATACTACTGGTTATGATTACCAGGATTCTCCAATCTATCTTTTAGAAAATAATACCGCTCAACCAATTAGTACGAATGTAGTTAAACTGGATAATGTAGAAGTTTCTATTAGAGACGGTCAGTCTATTGATAAGTTAAAAGATAAACTAATTTATTCAGTCTCATTGAACTCTGAATTTAAGTATGAATTACAATTGCCTGGAAATAGTGATATTAAAGTAACATATGATATTGAATCTATAAATGAATATTTTACATTGGTCCCTTCACCAACGGACACTGTAAGATTTGATATGACTACATTGCCAAATAGAATATATCTACATGTTAAATCTCAAGGCACTACAGACGAATGGATTTACCAAATTGATAAAGTTAGAGATTATCAAGGATCACATCAGATAATTGATGTTACATCAAATCTAAATCAATTTACTGTTATTTTCCAAGAAAGTACATATTCGTTTGAACAAAGATTTTTAAGTTATAATGCCCAGTCATATGGTGCTAGTGGTCCAATCGAAGAAGTAACAATCACCAATACTGGTAATAATTATAGAAAATTACCACAGATTGTTGGTTTTACTAAGAAAGGAACAGTTGATACTGATGCTGGAGATGGGACTGCAATACTACAAACAAATTCTGATAGTATTGGTAAAATAAAGAGAATCTATTATGATTCAATTGGGACATCATTTACAGCTAATAATAATGTAAATTATTATTTAAATTTACCAGCTACAGCAAAAATTATTAATAATTTTGAAATATATGATGTAGAAATTGTAAACTCTGGTCAAAATTATGATAATGTAATTACAGTTTTAGTTGATGGTGTATCTGACAAAGCAACAATAGAAGCTACAGTCAGATCTGGAACCATAACTGAAGTTAAAGTTATTGATGGAGGAATGAATTTTTCCAATGAACCAGTATTAACAATTTCTTCAACTAACGGAACTGGTGGTTTATTGAAAGCTAAAATTAGGAGAAAAGATATTGCGGTTGGGCAGGAACTAACCGGTGGTATTAATTCTTTTCTATTCCCAGTTGAAGTAAAAACTAAAACAGTATCTTTTGATAGATTTACATCTGTACTTGAGTTTGATGAAATTTCAGGTCAATTTAAAGATAAGAACACTGTTTATCTCGGTGGTAAAGCATATGGAAAAATTGTAAGTATAAGAAGAACTAAAGCATACGCGAAGGTTAATCCTTATGCATCATTGAATGTACAAAGATCTGATATTCAAGGAAATACTAGTGAATTTCTACAAAAGATAACTGATAGTAATTATTATCAAGATTGGTCTTATTCATTAACATCCTCTAGAGATACCAAAGAATGGAAAAAAAATCAAGATACCCTTACACACCCAGCTGGATTTAAACAGTTTGGTAAAAAACGTATTGAAAGAAGAAAATCAGTATTCAAGGATCAACAGGAGATATTTAAGAGTAATGTTGCTTTTTCAACTCAATTCTTCAATAAAATTGATTTAAAAGTAGAACTTGGTCAATGTGACACTCAAAGATTATTTTTTAGTGATACTAGTCAATTTACAGTTGGTGAATATTATTTTGGAATTACATCAACTGCTATTGGTGAAATTATTGATGTTACTGAATTCTTTATTAGAATTAAGATTAGAAATGGTACAAAATTTGTAACAGATGAGTCTATTGTAAAAATTTCTCTAAACTATGCTATTGGTTTGAATCCGGGCACATATAAGTCAATAGTTACTGCTAATGGTATTCTACAGGAACCAGTAGAATCATATGATGTATCTACTGATTTTTTAAGTATCCAAAGTTTTATTCCTAGATTCGATCTGAATGTAAATGACGAAATTTTATGGCATAAGTTACAAACTCCATTTACTAGTCTTGATTATCAGACTTTAACTGCAGCTGCCTCTACGTTCTCGTTTACTGAAAATTCAAATGCAGTTGCTATAGATGATACTACAAAAGAGAAGTTTATAATTTCTATTGCTGGTTCTGTTCA
>Ga0181408_1000308_pt1 | contig 16004 bp, 7 predicted proteins | sample 31SPOviralmetaG_FD_130137 | JGI IMG/M metagenome (GOLD analysis project Ga0181408, IMG submission 130137) | Marine viral communities from the oligotrophic San Pedro Time Series (SPOT) site, San Pedro Channel, CA, USA - 31 SPOT_SRF_2012-02-16 | ecosystem: Environmental > Aquatic > Marine > Strait...
ATACTGAGCCAAGTCATCTTCTTGGAAGATGTTGTCTCTAGAAGCAGGGTTTCTTGGAATATAGAAACAGTCAAGACCAAACATCTTGATAGACTCAATAACCAAGTCTTCTATAAGATCCTGTTCACCATGTACTCTATCTACAGAACCATAGTTGTTAAAATACGAATTTGTAGCCACTGTATTATCCTATCATATCGACTGCGGGCAAAGAATAACTTGAAGCCATTTCTTCTTCAAGTCTTTGAATCTCTTCTCGTGCATCGCTTAAAATTTGTTCTCCATTGAACTGAACGCCACCGGGCAATGTCATGCCATTGAACTTAGTGAGATTTGAACCCCACTGATATTTAATTTTTGCTGTTGCATAGTTTTGTAAGAAACGATCTTTCCACAAATCTGTGTATGTATTTCCATCTACAACTTGATACGCTTCGATTACGACATGAGTTCCTACAGTAAGATTGTCTAGATTCGTATCTAGAAACAATTTATTCGTGTGTCTATTATAGCGAATAGGTACAGCACCGACTAACATATCTTCTAAAAGTTGTAGATTAGCCATTGACATGTAGAAGTGAGTCATGTTATAATTGACTATATCATGAAGATTGTGAAGTATAAACTGATACTTTGCGTTAAAGATTCCAGACCCCAAACCAACATTAGACTCTGGTGTGAACACATTTACAGCGCCTATAATATTATCTGGAATCTCGATATAACCAAGTTCAAATATTCCCTTAGTGATACCTGAGTTCTCTGAAGATTCAATTGTTGCTGTTGTAGTAGAGTCTTCTCCAGTTATAACTTCGCCATGCACAAAAGCTACATCATTAGTTGGCTTGCTATATGTAATCTCTGTACCGGATGTCACTAGAATTACTGCTTTAGCACCGCCTGCACCTGTAATAACTTCGCCTACAGTAAAGTTTTCTGCTGTGCTTGATGTCAATTTCAGTACTGAATTAGATACTTTGTGCTTGAAATAAGTCTTTTCTACGCCATCAAAGTGATAGTCGTTATAATATGACAATGCTTCATCAACTCTATCGTCTACTTGCTCAGTAGAAACATTGATATCGATCACTGGTTTTCCCAGTTTTCTGAGACAAAACTCTTTAAATTCTGCTTTAGTTGTTGGCTGTGCCATGTTCGATTCCTAAATTATGTTGGTATAATATACTATTTATAAGCAATAAATTTGTGCTTTTCATCAGATACAATGAGTATAAATATTTATAAATAAGTGATAACAGACTTCACTTAATTTCTATTTGAAAAGGATAAAGGATTAAAAATGGCAATTCCAAATATTTTCACGATTGAGACCGGTACTAGTGCGAGTACTTATAATTACCCAACCGATGCTGGCTTCAACTATACAGGTGGTAAAAGTACTTTTGCGTTTTCGACAGCCGAGGCTGACTTCAATAAAGTAACGGCGATAAAAATTCAGGCATCTTTTGACGATGCTAACTGGATTGATTTGACAGATTCTGCTGATGGCGCCGTTACTGTTGCGGCTAACAGCATACTAACTGTAGATATTGGCAAATGCAAACTAAGATTTAATACAGTCATAAGTGCTGAAACAACAGGTGTAACTAACATCACGGTATCCTAAAATGGGACACATTCTAAAGGGGCAAGTTCGCTATACCCTTGCGGTTGAAGATGTTATTCAGCAAGGCGAAATACCTACAGACTTACAAGGGATTTCTGCTCTCACTTTTACATCAGGTGTATCTGCTTCATTTGACGAAAACATTGATGCGGATAGCACAGTATACACTGTTGCCGCACAAAAGCCTGATGGAACTACCAGTGGTATTACTTATGGTATAAGTGGAACTGATGCAAACGACTTTACTATAAACTCAAATACTGGCGTAATAACAATTGATGCAAGCCCGAACTTCGAAGCCGATCCATCGTATTCTATTATAGTAACTGCTAATCATGCGAACTTTGATGCTATAACACAAAATGTGTCTCTTGCTGTCAATAATCTCGATGATACGGTACCAACTATTACCTCTGGTATTTTAGCTACTGCGATTAATGAGAACAGTGGTGAGGGTCAGGTTATTTACACTGTAACTGCTGATGATTCTAGCGATGTTTCTGGTGGAGTTACCTTTGCCTTGTCGAATAGTCAATCAGACAGCAGTCTGTTTAGTATAAACTCAACAACAGGCGCAGTTACATTAACTGCTAACCCTAATTATGAAACAAAATCATCATATACATTTGCTGTTGTTGCAACTGATGCGGCGAGCAATAGCAGTTCTCCATTCAATGTGACACTAGCAATTAATAATGTTGCAGATATTGTTCCAACATTCGATGACGGCACAACATTTACTCTTGGTGTTGCAAGAGGTCTATCTGGCTCTAGAATTTTGAGGGGCTTGAGTATTACTGACCCTGAAAGCACTTTCCAGTCGTTTTCGATTGTGTCTCAGGTCGACAACTCTGGAAATACTGTGGATGCATTTGAGATAGGCACTCCACCAACACAAGGCGCATCCTATAGCATAAAGAAAAAGAGTGCTTACAGCTTTGCGGCCAACGCAGACAACTTCTATACAGTTGTTATCGGCCTAAACTATTTGTTGGCGGCTACTGGAAACACTCAACAGCAGACTACATCGACATTCACAATAAACATGATAGACGAGCCTACTTGGGATAATGGTAGTACCGCAGAAATACATCTTCTCGAAGGTTCATATACCAATGCAACCATATATGGCTTGTCCAATAATGCCGACATCGGCAAGATTGCCGGCACCAATATGTCATTTTCTACGAATAACGCAGTCGGGGTTGTACAATTTAGCGAGCCATCTCAAACGCATATGAGTAAATTTGATATTCACAATACCGGTGGTGGCGCAGGAATAGTTTTAAGAACTACTGGAACTCAAACATTTGATCACGAAGCCGGCCCCACTGAACTTGGTTATTCAATTAGTATGATAGCACATTATGATATACCTTTTGTAGACACGAATGGAGTACTCATTGAAAGTGGTACGAAGGTTTACCAACAAGTTCTAACAATCAATATTGTAGATAATGCAGGTGAGTCAGGTGAAGCAAGCTACGACTTCGAAATGACTAGAGGTCGAGGGGCTAATGTTGCTTACGGATATTGGTTATATGGAATATCGGGCAGTAGTACTACCGATGCATTTTTAGATGGCACTAAAGGGAATACGGGTACTAATAGCACAGCCGGTACTGTAATGGACTTTATGACAGACAAGACAAGTGTATCGGGCGCAGGTAAGATTCACAAATTTAATATGGGTATGAGTACTCTTGGTACAGAAGCCCCTCAGTTTATGCTAGATATGCGAGGAAACCAAAACTCAAGTGATATTACTAATATAGATATGAGATCGGCAGACTATGACGCATCGACAAGCACAACTGCCTATCGACTACAAATAGCAAATTCTCAATTTAGTTTTTCATATATTAGCGGACCTAGCATTAGTAGATTTCTAACCCCATCTGGTTCAAACGCACCACAAGCTGTCAAAGATTCTGCGGCTGATGCAGATGGCTTCGTAAATAACTGGATCGGGCCTCGTCAATCTATGAGTGAGGCTGACTCAAAAACCCCTGCTCGCACAGCAAACTTCATAATTTCATAATCACTGAATAATAAAGGATAATTTTAAAATGGCACAATGGAAAATAGAAAACTTACAAACAGAAACAGTAAATTCTGTGGATAAAGTAGTAACATGGGTTCACTACTCAGTATATAACAATCTATCAAGCGGCCAGACTACATATATGTTTCATCTAATGCCACTAGACACTTCTGCGGTTAATGGTGGCGGTTCTTTCGTTAATTTTAATGACTTAACAGAAGCAACAGTAATTGGTTGGGTTAAAGCCCAACTGGGTGGTGTAAAAGTGACAGAGATGGAAAGCGAAATAGATTTAATAACTGAAGCCTCTCCAACAGATGCTATAGCGTATGCTTGGGAAAAACCATCTAGTTGGTAATCATCCATCGTACATAAATAGTATGATAACACATGAACCTAAGAGAATCGCATGGCTACTAGAAAATATCTAAAATTTGGTTTAAGGGCAGACAAGAACTTAGCAGACTTGACTGACCCAAATACTGCGCTTGCAAATGTATTGAATGACTTGTCAAGCGAAGTTGACGCCGAGGGTTTGCAAACCGGATTTAGGGTTTCTGATATAGCACCTCTACGAGCCTTCACTGAAAGTGATCTAGATGAAACATATGATTACACAAGACCAGAAATACCACCATATGCATTAACCAGATTAAAAGGCACGAGACCCCAAGCAACAATAATACTTGGGGATGGTGTGACTGTAACCAGAGCGGTAGAGCCTCAGATTACAATGCAAGATTATCTGAATAAGTTCAAAGCTGTTTTTGGTGATCCACCATTTGTTAATGGTGGTAGCGGGCCGACCGCATACAAAATTGCTACCAATAGACTTCGTGGTAAACTGGGTAATCGAAATGTTAACCCTTCCCCAGAAGAGCCCGGCACTTCGCTTTCTGGCAATAATATGACTGCGGGTAATAGGTATAGAATTGATGTAATAGGCAGTGGTGATGATTTTAATACTATAGCCGGTACAACTTTACAGACTTATCAAGTAGACGATATATTCACAGCAACTATTGATGCAGGGTCTGCTTACGCTAATTCAACTGTAACAAATGTGACACTACCCTCATCTAATGGTAGTGTTGGTGCTTTTTCGGATGCAGATGCATCTAATCTTCCACCCTATTATCTGTATACAAATAAAGAAGATGTGAATCTTGATGACATCATAATCGACCCAGATGATTGGACTAGTGGAGATTTTTTTATCAATGGCAGAATCGTAGCAAATTTCCCCAACTCTAACGGTGCGATAGTGTGGGAAGGGTATCAAGATTCGGGGTTTGAGCCAACTATTGTAACAAACGGCTTGTATCTCGTAGAACAAGATGTAACAGGCAACCCAGACAATAATGATAACTGGGAATTTTTAAGAGGTACTCTACAGACACAGTTTACACCATTTAGTGATGTGAGTATAGAAACGCCTACTGGTGACAACAGAACAAAAATAACATTCACCAATATCGATGACTATAAACGACTTGCGGTAGGTATGAAAGTTAAATATGTACCACCGGGGCAAATAACCCTAGATGAAGAAGATCAGACCGCTCAAGAAAATGTTATCGAAGAGATGGTTCGACCAGACGACAACAATGCACATATTTTTCTAGATCAGAATTTATCAGAAACAGTCACCGCAACAAAAGATGTTATTTTCTCATTTTTACCCGGTGAAGACCTTTTAACATATAAAGATTTTCGTTTTCAAGCAGTTGGTTTTGGTGGAAGAAGACGAGTAAGATGGACAGTGGTATGGCCTGATGGCACAGGGCTTACTTCACAGAAACAGGTTGAAAATACCTCTTCGGTTGACTTTACATATACTAGATTTTATAAAACGCCACCAATACAAGATTTCAGCGAACAAAGATATAGCTACCCATACTTCAGAGCAAACAAGGCTTCGGCGCTAGTACAAGAATCAGATCACGAACTTAAAGTGCCTGCGACACTGAAAAATAAATATGAGCCTAAATTAAAATCGACTGATATAGCATTTAATCATGTGGCAAATATAGCAACAGCAGGGTATGGAAAAATACAACCGGTTAGAGTTGCATTACAGCAAGGTGGTATATGTTTTCCAGAGGACAAAACACACTTCAAAGGCATATCTCTTGGCGATCATATAATATTCTACGCACCAAATAGTCAGTACTATGACTTTAAGGTTAGGGAGATTATTAACGCAACAGAAGATAACCCAGCGGTACAAATCGATCCAAGTTTTTCTACCAAAACTAATATGGCGGAGGGTGTATATCACCCAGCAATAATTCTAAAAAATAAAGGTCTTGTTGGAGTGTATACTCATAGTGCATCTTTAGGATTGCAGAGATTTAATACTGGGGGTGATTTTGCCCCTGAGTGTACTCTTGTTCAAGAAGACGACTTACTATATAAAATAGATTTTAGATATTCAGTCACTGCGGGTGGTTCAAATTATGAAGCAGGTGATGGTGATGTGCCGGTGGATGTTAATAATTATGGTTTTAGAATCACAGGGACAGATCACGAAAATACTAGTTTTAACTCTACTAACTTTACCATTGAAGCAAACCCAGATGTAGATTCTCAGAATAATTCCAATATATCTAGTCATACTAGCGACCCCGGGTTTGTTGCAATTTATGCGGCTAAAGGGTTGGTTGATAAATCAACAGTGCAAGAGTGTGTTGGTGTTATGGGTAAAGAGGCAGTTGTTCAAGCAAACATAGGGACAAATGTAATAACTTTATCTGATGTTTTAAATATAAGCACAGGTAATCACATACAGTTAGATGGCTCTATACCTACTGGCACAACAATATCAAGTATAAATTCAAGCACCAATCAAGTAACTATATCTAATAATATAGCGGCGCTAGATGTGGTTAAGGGGTCAACCATCGTTATCGTAGATCACACACATCCAACCGCTTATGATCCGAGCGATGGAACAACTGTTATTGAAAATGGCTATGGTGGAGAAAATAAAGAGTACTGCATCATACCACTCAACACTGCTCCGCCTTGGGAAGGTACTACTTTGGGATTGAAAACACCACCAAATCATAGTAATCTCGTGACAAAAGAATTGAGATTTACAAAGATGTCATTTACTTTACCGACTAATAATATTGAAGAACTTAGTACTAGCGGGGTGTCTACTCAAAAATATATAGGCTTTAAGTATACAGAGCCAGGTTAGGGTATAACAAGTATTCTGTAATCCCCTGACGCAACTTCAGATTCACTTGAGTTTGCACAAAGATAATATATTTCGCCATTTACTGTTATAGGTATTTTGTGCGTTATGGTTGCACCCCTAACATCTACTGGTGCAGAAAATGATTCCAATCCATCTGAACTAACTTCTTCGTCTTGATCATCATTTATAAAAATAAGTTTTGGCTCACCTATAGCTTTACCGCCGCTACCACTATTGCTCAAACCACTACCCGTTGCTGAAGCTGTAAATACATCACCTACTTCTGGTGTCGCATTGCCAGCGCCCACACCTGTCCAATCTCTATTAGAACCAACTTCGGTAATTGTGTAGTTTTCACCTTGAGTGAATTGACCCCATTCGTCAGGAATCGCCCTAATAAAGTTAAAGTCCCCAGTTTGCGTTACATCAGATGATGTGACAAGTGCGGGCATAGTTACACTAGGACCGGCGGCTCCGCCACCAACTGGAGCAACAGATGTTATGACTTTATTGCTTATATCCTGCCATGGGTTATCTTTACCACTAAACGCCCTTGTTGCTGTATCAGTCATGATGTTATTGATGTATAGACCTGGCGGATCTATTGATCTTGCAGTTGCACCAGATACGACTGTAGAGCCTTTAGATGTGGCTGTGAAGTCTACTGTAGTTGCTAACGCACCAGTTATAGTGCTTCCGTTAGATGTAGCCTTAAATAATGTAGGGTCTGTGCCGCCATCTGGGTTACCAACAGTATATGTGGTTGGATTAGAAGATGTCCCACCAATAGTATTCCATGCGCTTTGCGGGTCAACTGTTAGCTTGTAGCCAGTGCCACTAAGACCAGTAGTGCTGAAAGATATTATGTCACCATCAACAGTCGCTTTTAGTTTAACGAGACCGGCAGTGGCTGTATGAATATAATATAGCGTGTTACTAACTAAATTTGGAATATCGTCATCATCTGCCGCTTTTGTATATCTAACTAAATCATTCTCTGAAAGATTATGACCAGAACCAACATCAATAGTGTTATTACTAGCATCTAATTCTGAAACAGAAAAGGTAAACGGTCCCCTAGCCTCTACACCAAGATTAAGTATTTTATATACAGTACCAACTTCAAATTGACCAGAATTAACTTGTGTTGCAGTAGATAATATGTTACCGGCTCCTACCGAGTACCAGTTTGCACTATCCGCCAAATTAGTAACTCTGTATTTTTGACCAATCACTAATCTTCCAAAAAGCGTGTCTTGTCCAACCTTTACTTCATTACCACTACTATCTGGTTTGTTTGTTATTTTTAGAGCGCCATCAAAGGAAACTCCATCTTCACCTGGGAATAAGTTTGGTCGATATGATAATACAACATTGGCTTTTTTATAGTTTATAAGAGATATAACATCTTCTATCAGTTCTATTCTACCGCCCTCTTCAAAGGGGTCTGGATATAGTTCAAGTTCAATTTCGACGGGTTGGGCATCTTCGTTGGGTGGTTCACCTTCCACAATTAGATTTAAAATATTTTCTACAGTAATTTCATCACTTCTAATAAGTTTGAATGTGGTTATATCACTCAAGTCTAAAGTATTTCCAGAAACTATTTCTCTTATTTGAAATCTTGTCTCTCCATCGCTGTTAAATACTTCGTAGTCGAATCCATCATCATTATCCTTTTTCAATTTAGTTCCATTGGTGAATGCTTGCTTTCCCTGAAGAAAATTAGTTACCACTGTCCATCCATCAATAGGGTCATTCTCGGCGGTCATATCAGTTCTGGCGATTATAGTAACTGCGTTACCTGATAGACCAGCAAGACCGTCACCGCTTGCACTCGCTATAAAAACATCACCCTCTGCTGGGATATCACCAGTTACACCCAATACGCCTGTTTGCCAACCTACAAGTGACCAATCTCTATCTTCACCCAGACTAATAATTTTATACTTATTGTTCTCTATTAAGAATCCATAGTCTATGGTGTCGCCAAGAAAGTTCGAGTCGTTTATTAGTCTGGAAATAAATCTGCCATTTCCATCAAATAGCCGAAGATCGTCAGCGATACCAAGACCACCTAAGTTATTAAGTATACCCTCGTCACTACCTACAGTATCACTTTCTACGAGATTTAAGTTTTTTACGAACCCTTGAGCCATCTATATATCATCCAAGTCTATTGTCCAGTTGTAAGTTTTTACTAGTTTATCCCATCTATTATATGGATGCGACAGTGTTTCATCCTCTTCCCGACCAGGTATCTCACTTAATGCTAATTTTGAAAGCCTTGTAGCCTTGCCATCGGCGTCTACATATGGTGCAGAGAACCCTTCTGGTGTTTGATTTTTAAGATAAACCTTAACATTTTTCCTCGCTGAACCAGAACCTTCGGCCGCACGAGAACTTAACCATAGATCATTGATAAGATCGGCGGCACAAGAAGCGGGCAGTTTATTGTTTTGTAGATTCAGTTCACTCAACCTTTTATTTTGCGATAAACTTTCTGCAACATAATTGGAGATATTGTTGTTGCTAATTTTCATTTTTCTCAGCGATGGGCAACCCGTAAGATTGGGAAAATCTCCAGTAAATTCATTGTTGTATGCACTAATTTCTGTAACATACTGGGCTGATAAACTGGGGAAGCTACCAGTAAAGCTATTACCATAGAGTTTAAGTTCAGTTAAACTTCCCAAATTATTCATTAGACCAAGTTCACCAATAAATCCAAGATTCGTTATATGGCTGTAACTTATACTGCTGTGGGCTCGCATCACCTTACCATCACCAAGACCATCTAAGAATGATTCAGACGGGTTGTGTCTTCTTGCAACTCTACCTCTATCCCCAGTATCGTAACTAGTATCGCTGTTAAAATTAGTCGCAAATGAGTTTGCTGTAAAGACATGCCCACGAAGATTACTACTTGCACCGGCATTTGAAAAACTTCTGATACCAGTATTTGGTGACGAACCTTCCGTTATAATTTCATATTGAACGCCATTAATCAAACTTCTGGGCGTGCATCTTGCCAAATCTGTTTTATTGTAAGGGGGTCTAAAGAAGTCACCAACTTGTGGATTATCGCCAGTTTTACCCTCATATGTAAATACATTACCCTGACTCAATTCGGATCTGCCCCTAAAGGGGTGGTTGCCATTATCATTTAAGTTAGCGTAATCAAAGTTAGCTTGCCAACCAAGTCTTATCCACTTATCTTTGATGCTCGCCGCACTACCAGTGTTCGTTCCGAGGTCTTTTATTTGATACAAAAGACCAGGAGTAATGCACTCCACTCCTTGATGTTGAGCGATAAAAATGTCGCCAGCATTTGGAATTGAGCCGTGCGAAGTTTTAGACTCAGGGTGAGGTACAAGACTATCGTTTGATACGCCTGATTGCCAACCCATATCGATCCATTCTTGCGCTGAGAGATATCCATATGCGTTCCTATTAATATTATTTTGACTTTCAGAACGATATGCGATTTTGTATGGAGCGCCTTCGACCATAGTCTGCAAATACGGAGACCTATTACCCTTATTGTTATAAACTCTAATATATCGCAGGCTGCCTTTTCCATTAAATGTGTTAGGTGGTAGCTTTCCACACCAATGAGAATAAGCCATATAAACGAAGTACAAAGAGGAGCAATTGTCTAAGGGAACTTTCATAATATTGTTTATGTTATCATCGTTGTACAGTCTCTTTCCAGTACTGTATAAACTCCCCACACTAAACCAACGCAAAGAGCCCACTACGGTATCAAACGCCTTGCCAGTTGCTCCAGTTTTTCCACTTATTGCAAAGTAATCACTACTGAAGTTACTCCACAATGGAGAATAAGCGTTACCATTCCACCCATTAAGGGTAAGACTGCCGATTCTGGTGTTATTGGCGAAGGTCTGATCATTTATTATAAATTTGCTTCCAGTTGCGGCTATTGTAAAAGTAGACAATTGAGGGCAGGTGCCGGGGACACCACTCAAATCTCCACGCAAAGCAAAGTTGCCATTCCAACTACCGCCACCACATTGATACAATCTAATATAGTAAAGTGAACTACAGCCAGATACTTTAGATGCATCAAATACTCTGTCGTTTTCTATATATGATTTATCTGGATACCAGTTTTCAAAGTCAATTTTTTGCAGCCGCTCTTTGTTAGAAAAGTCGATAACATTCATGCGGCCATCTTCTATATCGACACTTGATAATACATCAGAAAAGAAGTACACTCTTCTATCATTATTACTCTTTACCAAATTATCATATGTAGAGTCATCAACATACGGTGTTTTATTCAATGATTGAATTGGGATTGTATTTAAATCCACGCTAGTTAGTCTAGGACTGTTTGCTATGTGACGAGACAAAAATCTAAACTGTAAGTTATCTTGTGGGTCAGTTATCATTCCAGGTATATTTGGATCACGATATACATCATCAGTGTTTTGATCCCACTTGGTAAGAGAGTGAAGATTACCATTAGACGACTGCCATGAACTAGTCGTTATTGTGTTTCCATTAAGTTCTTGTAAGTCAAAAGCATCGCCATTGACATTTGCGACAAGAAATAGCTTATTTGGGTTACTAACTGTTGCATCCAAACCACCTAAAGCCGAGCCCATAGTGCCAGTAGCATCTACATGATAGTCGTATTTTACAACATCTCCGTCTTGAAATTTATTGTTTAGCATAATGATTCTAGGTCCTGAACCTAACGCCAAGAATTGACTAGTAGATTCAGGGTTAAATGTTACCATTAATACTGGGTCAGGACCAATAGGGGTTGAGCCTGTGCCCGTTAATCTGGGTACATTAGTAGCATATCGACTAGCATTAAGATTGACTTTATCGAGATTTGTTAAGTGAGAATAATCAATATTAATATCACCCTTAAAGCAGTTAGTTGCATTCAGTTCGCTCAACGAAAGTGGTAATCTTTGAAATTGCTCATTTGTAACAATTTCCAGTAGTTCGTTGTCTACTTGCGACTCAGTTGCAGTGTAAACGCCCTCCAAATGACTCAAGCCCATATCCTCTAGATATTGATAGCCCGCAAATAAGGGGTTATTGCTTATGTTTAAATATTGTAAACTTGGAGCAATAAACTTGAGATCAGGTATGACTTTAAACTGATTGCTATAAAGACGCAAATGTGTCAAATTTTCCAATTTGATAAAAGGAAAAGATTTTATGTTAGAACTATATACCCATAGCGTTCCAATGTTTTTTGGTGGATAGTACACTTCTAATTTATGTCGATGGCTAGAAGATATGTTTTCGCCAACAAATGAGCCGCTTGTGCTTGTGGTTGGAACGACATCTCTTCTATATGCAATTGGAGTTGGTTTTATGCTATCATTATATCTTCTGATTGTAGCCGGCACAGAACCATCGCTGTCTGTTAACAGAGGGACATTGGTCGCCCTACCTATGCGAATTCTCCAGTATCTTGTCCCTGTAATATCGAATTGAAATGGTATACCCTTAATTGCAGGGAAAGTTACATCGTTACCATTTATGTTCATTCTTATGCTGTGTGTGGGGACTTCTGCTCTATATCTTTTAGGTTCGGGTTTTGTAGTAACCCCTAGTTTTGTAGCCGCCAAATACTCGCCATCAAGAACCACTTGACCACCGTATGTTATGTATGAATCTGGACTAGAGGCAGGACCGATAGGTGACCAAGAAGACACTCTAGATGTGGATATATCAGCACTTTTTACCGGCCACTTCTTTAGAATAAATATGCTTATGTCATTAAGGTTTGTTATATTTGATGACACTCCAGTGACACTACTAAGTTGAAAAGACGAATCAGATGGGCTACCCGTTACAGTATAATCTCCGTCATCTATTTGTCGGGAGCTACCACTGTCAACAACTCTAACAACATCTCCAGTTCGTAGAGTATATGATAAGTTATCTAATTCAGAAACTAGCAACCCGCTACCCGAAAAAAGCCCGCCAGTGCTAATTCCAGTAACGCCTTCAATTGGAACTTGATTTGGATTCACATAGTCTACATACTTGTATTTAATAGCACCTGCAATTACTCTGTCGTTTATAGAAAAGTTGTAGTCCTGACTAGCATCGATCTCCCTCATGGGTGCTGTCTGCCCGCCAGCGGTTTCGGCGGCTGCTAATTGAGATCTGAATAGTCTATTTTGGTTGTCAGTCAACCCAGCAATTTGATGAAAGTCTGCTGTTGATAAACCAAAGTCTCTTCGAGTGTTTCTCAAAAGATCAAGGTCTTCAATTCTCAAGCCCAGGTTCGCTAATGATATATCTGGGTTATCGATATCGATTAAAGCCTTTTGGACATTTAGACCTCTAAGAATAGCCATTATTGTTCCTTACTAGTTAAAGATAACTGAATATTTCCAGTTCCGTCTGAACTATTTAGTCTAGTTGCTGTGAGGTATATCGCTTTATTATTTAACGCACCCCTACTAATATCTTTTCTATCTCTAGCAAATATATTTTCTAACTCAATTTGAGTAGTATCATTAGCCGCAACATAGTAAGAATATAAAACTCGACCAGGCCTCAAAGGATTTAGTAATGTCTCATCATATCTACATGCCTGCAGGTCCAAACTTCCATTAAATGCTGATGGATTGAATCCAGAAGAAACACCTGGTTGTTGAGTGATTGCAATGTTTTCATTCCAAGAAGTATCTTCTGTGACAAGTGTTGGCGTATGAGTGGTAACTATATTTTGCTGTGAAATTTCTTCTATGACAATACCATTAATTTCAACATAGTCACCCAATGCAAACACTGGATATAGTGGTTGAGTGCTAAAAGTAACCGATTTTGTTATTTCAAATCTCTTATGATTAAACAGTTGTTCACCAGACTCATCCAACGCCGTAGCCCTAAAGTCGTCTTTTAGTGTAATTCTTTTTGTTTGAACAATTCTTTGACCATCGACTAAAGCATCTAGTGTGCCAAAAGCACCAATTTCTGCAAATATATATGGATTTTGGTCATCAGAACCCGCCGCTGGGTATATTACTTGACTTGTAAATCTGTGCCCTATGCCAGCAAAGTTTACGCCAACTTCAGAAAAGCCAGGTATGATTTCACCATCAGATGGAGTTGCGGCACCTGGGGTGAATACGATTTTCGTTCTCGAAGCGCCGTCTGGATCATTTGCTGTCTGAACGCTTGCGAATGTATAGCTAATAGTTTTTACCTCGCCGGCAACAGTTGAAATTATACCAGTATCAGCGCCCTCTATTCTATTTTCGTATGCATTTCCACTACCATCTAGTCTTGGATCAACTTGAAGTCTATTACCATAACTTGTATCTTGTTCAAACAATCCTACTCTATCTCTTTCGTCAAAATCTGTCGAAAGATGACAGTACTCTATCGATGGGAACTCGTTGATATCATATTCCTTATATGAACCATCTGGATTAAGGAATTTAACTTCTGGGCCGTCATTACTGGGCCTCTCTCCATCACCTGGCTCAACAGGTCTGTTTGGAGTTACACCCACAGAAAATTCAGCCCAATGTTGAATATCATCACCCGAGTAAGGCTCTCGTCTTTGTCTATTTAAAAAGTGTATTTTAAACTTGTTTTTAGTTATACCAGTGGTTGAAGCAACAACAGTATTATATCCAACGAGATGAGCCTCAAAGAATTTACTTGGTTGTAAATTTGCACCATCAATTCTAAATATACTACCATCCGCCCTTCTAGAATCTACCGCTTCATCTTGTCTTAATTGATAGTGGCTATTAATCGAATCGCCCGCAATACTGGCTCTTTTTAGTATTTCGCCATTCTCACCGACATATGTACCATATACACCATCAGCTATCACATGAGCATTCAATTCATTTGGATTAAATTGATAAGACAACTTTGCAGGTAATGGATTATCATTGGAAGTATGTGCTGGGTCAGATGTAAAGTTTCTATCTAAAACGATTCCAGTTTTGTTTGCACTTAAATATTCCTTTGATGTTAATGTTGTAAATGTTAAACCAGTTGTGGTTGTGCCCGAAGTGGTAAGAGGGTCACTATTAAGTTCTGTTAGCGTGAACAAAGTTCTCGAAGTGTTTCCGCTATTATCGCCCAATTCACTCACCGTGTATGATTTGGGGTTAGAATATCCATCAATTGTCGCATTACCAGATATGGTACCCGAAATAGTAAACGATTCACCCACTGATATATCTCTAGCATCACAACTAAACTGACCTTCTGTCCCCTCTAATTGAACATTCTGAAGTGGTCTGGGACTTATAAACTTAACTATCTCATATTTGTATGAATCATCTTCAATACCATCTCCGCCGATATATAGACAGTCTCCAACTTGTAATGTGTCGAATGTTTTTACTGCGCCGCCAGAGTTTGCATATATTATATTAGAGCCTTCAGTTGCGTCAATAGAAAAGTTTGGCACAACTTGATCGAATCTTGGAAGACTGTTAAATCCATTAAAACCCACAATTGGCGCATTCTCTTCCGAATAGCTTGGTTGAATCAACTCAATATTAGATAAAGTTCCGCTAATTCCACCACTGGCAGTACTGTATCTACAAACCACTTTTCGAGTTTTTGGATTTCTACCAGACATTACTATGTTTGGGCTATAGTTAAAGTGAACACCCTGAGGTGACCCCTTTATTTCTTCGAAGTCTATACGACAATCTACATCCGATGTCACCGCTACAATACTAGGGTAAGATTTTTTATAGTTTTGTCTTGCTTCGCCCACACTATTAGAAAGAGTCTCTTTAGGTAAAATACCTAATATTGGGGTACGATCAGTAAATGATTTAGATTCTGTTGATATGGTTGCAAGTCGTATTGTACCCTCATCTCCACCATCAATGTATACACTACTACCATATTTGTAAAGATACATGGGCTCTCTGATATCTTTAGTATCATTTGTGTATATTAGATACTTAAACTTGAAGTCTGGATTTTCTAAAATAGGTTCGCCTAACCCGTTTTCAATGACAAATGTGTGGAGTAATACCCATCTTGCTTCATCATTTTCTACTGGAATATATGCGTAAAACTTAGCACCAATTGCACCGTACCAAGAGAACTCAACTTTATACATCGTAACATCTTCAAATGACAATATA
>Ga0181408_1000309_pt1 | contig 15972 bp, 15 predicted proteins | sample 31SPOviralmetaG_FD_130137 | JGI IMG/M metagenome (GOLD analysis project Ga0181408, IMG submission 130137) | Marine viral communities from the oligotrophic San Pedro Time Series (SPOT) site, San Pedro Channel, CA, USA - 31 SPOT_SRF_2012-02-16 | ecosystem: Environmental > Aquatic > Marine > Strait...
CTGAACTTGTTAAAAAGAAATGTAAAGAATTAAGATTAAAATTTCATCCAGATAAAAATAATGAACCAGATCAAGATAAATTTAATTTGGTTCAAAAGGTTTGTAGAATTTTATTGGAAACACAGGAAATCGGTCAGGAAAAACCAAAGGTTGAAAAACCAAAAGAAGAAAAACCAAAAAAAGAACCAAAGGTTGATAAGGATGGTATTCCAGAATTAAAAAAAGATGATGTTATTGAATATAGAACCAAAGGAAATAAGAAGGTTATAGCTTATGTATTTACGCGTTTCGCTAAAAATATATATGTAATGAATCATATCATCTTAAAAGATGATGGTAGTTTTAGTGAAGATGAAAAGGATACTATGGAATTAGCCGATCTCAAATTAACTAAAAGTAGAAAATTTGAATTTATTGGAAGATTAGATCGCGATCAAGAAAAAGTAATTTTTCAAAAGGAACCGGTGAAGCCTTAAAGAAACCCGATAACAAAGAAATGTCTGTGAAGAAAATATTTGATAGTTTAGTTGAAAATTCAGATGAAAAAATTCTCCCATTCCACTCCGTTCCCAGTTCATCATTCTTAATGTATTCTTACATATTAGAAAAAAACAAAAATGATTGTTCTATTCCTTCGGAAATCTTAAAAAAAAACTTTTTTAAAAAAAGTTTGAAAGATTTTGAAATGACGGATTTTCTGAAAAGATCCGCCAAAGAAATCGCCCAGTCAATTATAGATTGTCATACCAGGACCAAGGGAAAAAAAGCGGTAGTTTTACCATTAAGATTTAAAGATAAAAAAACCGGGGGTAATCACGCCAACGCTCTATTATTTAATACACTACAGATGACGGCTGAACACTTTGAACCACACGGACGGGTAGATTATGACCCGGAAAGAAAACAATTTAAGGAACTTAAAGGTGTTGATCTGACGGCGGGGATTATCGCTATAAATGAAGAATTAAAAAAACTCAAATTTGGTAGTTTAAAATATGTGAAACCCGTTGATGTTTGTCCGAGTAAATCTATGTATGAAGATTTTAAGGGAGTTCAATCGTTAGATAGATCTGGTGGGAAAGGAAAGGTTGGAGAATTTACAATAAACGAAATTGGCGGGTATTGTAATTTATGGACTTATTTCTTATTAAGTTTAAGATTAAATACGTTAAAATATCCGCCGGATGAAGTATTGAAAGAATACGCTGTCCGCCGAGATTTATATAAAGCCAAAATTCAAGATGATCCAAACAAATCAATGATGGGATTAATTCGGGGATATTCCAAAGAATATTTCAATATGATAAAAGAATTAATTAATCAAGGTAAATTCACATTAAAGGAGTTTTTAGAGTATCGGGATGGAACTGGTCCAACAAAAAAAGTCTCCACCCAACTATATCAAGCGGGTGAATTAAGGATTGATAAAGTAATGGGATTAAAATAACTTTTTCTTTTTCTTTCTACCACAAATCAAACTAACATCATCCATTTCATAGATTCTTAATTTTACCAACGCCAATAAACAAGCCACAAACATTCTGTAATCATCATTGGATATATTCTTTTTTTTTAATGTTCTTGAAAACATAGTTTGACAAAAAAATTTATAAGCGAATATTTGTTCTCTTATATTTCTATCAGAATGTCTCATTGAATTTACAATAAGATCTTCTGATCCTTTCACATAATCCTTTAAGTCTAATTTACCCAGGGGAAATCCACAAATAAATAATTCATTATAATATAAACATAAAGTTCCTTTTTTTCCTTGGATATTATACATATTATCTTTACTTATATATAGATATTTATTATTTAAATAGTATTAATCTAATATTATGTCATTTTATGACAGATTAATCTAGTTTTATACCCTTTTTTACACTTAAAGAGACATTAATTTATAAATTAATTCTTTAAATACCCTATTTTTGACATAATATTAGATTAATCTGTCGCTTTTATGACAGATTAATCTAAAATCCTGTCAAAAGGACTTAAGGATAAAGTAATAATATATTATATAGGTATAGATAATAAAATCTATAATGACTTATTTATTAAATAAAACATTTTTAATTGATACTGATGAAAATATTGAATATGATGATAGTATATTAAATATTAATTACGTTGGGAATAAAAAATTCACTATCAATTTAAGAATTGATAATTCAAAAAGAATTCATCTTGATGAATGGATGTCCGGTGAAAAAAGCGGAAAGATTTTATGTGAATTAAAAAAGATTATAAATGAATTAATTAAATTAAAACATATCAATTTATCAACTGAATTTTTATTATTAGCTCAAGATCTTAACTTTCAAAATGGTCTTGATAGATTGGTTAATTATTATAAAAGACTTAGTTTCGTTGAAGATACAGAAAACAAATCTGATTATGATAATGTATTATCTATGAAATCAACTATCGGAAAATTTCTCAAATAAGTTTAATTCTCTAAAATTAAAATGTATTTAAAGGTATATATAATAGAATGAATATGGTAAATAGATTTGATTTGGATTATGAATTGGGAAAAGAAAGTGAAAAAAATTCCTTGACTGATCTCCGTAATATATTTGGGAATGATCTTCAGGAAAGTGATAATCAATTTGAAAACTTTGATTTTTATTCTTTAACTTTAAGAATAGAATTGAAAACAAGAAATGATATTCATCTTATGGATAATAAATTATATAATATTAAAAAAGGAAAAGAACCAAGAGAATTAGATTCTTTAATGTTTGATAGTGTCAAAATGTTAAACGCTGTTCAAACCAATAAAGCCAGAATATCTATGAATGAAAAACCATTAAGACATTTCATCTGTTGGAAATGTAATAATGAATATTATTATTGGGAAATGAAATTTAATGAAAAAGGACACGTAATAAATAAAGAAGATTATTTTCTTGAAGATCAAGAATTTGATCGGGGACACGGATATATTCAACCAACAAAAGTCATTAAGGTTCATTTAAATAAAATTACTTTTCCTTAACATAAACCGCGTTTTGGGTTCCGACATCGTGGCCCATAACATCGGCGAGTTCCGCTTGTTCTTTTTTAATATCAGCAAATTTATCTGAAACAACAATCTTTCTGATCATTGTTGTGGAGATAGATTTTCCCAAATACTTTTTACTTGTTTTGATTAATAGTTGAGAAATCCCATTTCTTGTAATTGGATTCCCACGACTATTAGTGAATAATACATCTCCGATTTCTTTATCCATTACCCGAATATAAAATTTCATAATCTTTGTAATTTCCCAATTTAATTCAATAATCTTCTCTCCATATTTTTTACTGGTCTTATATTCATTTAAAATAATCATTAACTTATTTTTTTGTTTCACCAGAAAATTTCCATTCTTTTTATCATCATCTGTCAATTTATTGTAATCTGTTTTTGATATATACTTCATACCCGCCAAATCATTTCTCAAAGGATAGTTGGATAAAAATGAAAAAATTGTAAACACAACCATCAATTCTTTATCTGAAGGTTTCAGAATTTCTTTTTTCTTAAGATCCTTTTCTTTTATTTCACGAAACATCTGAGCTGTCATTTTTTTGATTTCACTTAATTCAACAAAATTATCTTTTTGTTTATCAGAAATCTTTCCACTCTGTTGATCTTCAAGATATTTATCATTTAATCCATCACGGATTTTTTGATACTCTTCAATTAATTCTGAAAATTTATCATCAATATCCAACGCCAATAATAAAATGATTACAGCGTTTAGCGTATTCCTTTTTGATGTATAATGTTTATCATCTAGTTTTTCCATTACATCTTTTGGTTTGGATAAAAAATCATAATTGTCAGTGTCAAATAGTTTTTTTAATTTATTCAAATGGGTTTCATATTGTTTGATTGAATTTGGTTTCAAATTCGGACGGGACTTTTGAATTTCTTCAGTAATGTCTTCAGAGTTAATCTTAACCATATTATAATTATAGTTTAGATTAATTTTTTAAATAAAAATAACAAAAAAAGATTAGTAATAATATACTATTAATATGTCTGTCAATAATTGACAGATGAATAAAAGTTTAAGAAAATAAGAATTTAATGGATATAGTTTATAAGAATTTATGAATTTAATAAAATGACAGACTATTGACAGACAGACTAAGCGTTGTAGATTTCAAACATACCACCCTTGAGCGTAGCGACACGGACATATTCACAGAAATTTCTCATCACGTCGGTTCCCGCTGGGAAATCACCAGTGATAAATAGATCAATACCCCGCTGACCAACACGACCATTCGTTAGTTTGGTTCCAAGAGTGAAAAATTGTCCAGTTAATTCTATGTCTTGATCGTGTCCGGCGAATTTACCAGTCATCCCACCCGCCTTACATTCATCACTGAATTCCTGTCGGGTAATAAATGGAATTCCTTCCGAATGTGTGAATTCAGAGAATAAACGGGCGGAATTGTCAATCGCTGTAGTATACTCAAAACGATCATTATATTTAAGATTGTAAGAAGTTTTAGCGACCTGTCCGACTTGTCCATTCGCGTCATAAAGCGGGGCGAGCGAATTAACTTCACCAAGGAGACCATCTTCATCAACACTTGAATCACTAATCATCGTAAGGACTCGGGGAACAATTCGGTTCGCCATACCAAGATTCCTTACAATAGAACCTTGGAGAGCCGTCCGACTTGTAGAACTTTCTACCAGACGATAATCAACAAAGGAAAAGTTGATTTCCGGGTTGGCGGAAGCGTATCTTTCCATTTCATCTGTCGCTCCATAGTAAATATAATCAGCACAGAATTTCAGATCATCACGAACAATTTCACAGAGAATATCAGCGGTGGATCCGTCCTTAATCTGAACACGTTCACCCTTCTGGGGGTAAAAAGTTAATTCAATGTTGATTGGTTCATCAATCATATATAATGGAAGTTGATTCACCTTAAGGAAGGGGAAAAGATCAGATAGATCAATCGCCAGAGTTGGGTTGGTGGTTTCGTCCGTAGAAATCCTTAACCATTCCGGGATACTCTTATCTGTGTCGGTTCCAACAACATTTTCAAGACCATTATCAAGTCCATATCCCGCCGCTTCAAAACGAGACCCGAGAGTGTAATTAAAATCGTGAGCCATTCCACGCCCCGTCATATATAATTCGCGTTCAAGATTGTTTTCATTTGTGATTAAACTAGATTTGGCGGCGAAAAGATGTCTCCAAGAATCAATTTCATTAATCGCCTTGTTTCCAATTTTAAGAACCGCCTTCTTGACAACCTGTCCAATCCCAATGTGGGGCATTGGAAAATCTTCAGTATTCGCTCCAGAAGCGAGTTTTAAACCAAGGAAAATCTTTGAGTGAGAATGTAAAAATCCTTTGTTCTGTAGCGTAAAACGACAGAATCCATCACTGGTCGCCGAACCTTGATTGAAGACAACCGGTTCAAGAAGATCAGTTTCCAGCTGTTGAACAAAATTAACTGGAATTGAAGTTAGACGAAGAAAATCAGGGGTTAGTTCCCCTTCACCAAGTAAAGGTTTCGCGGAAGATTGGGCGGAACTAGTTCCAGAATCGGGGTCAGATACATTATCCATTTTTATATTAAATGGTAATATAAAAAAATTTAAAAAAAATTATAAAAAATTAATGTATAGATAATGAATAATTTACTGAATGACCTGAACGCCATTTCTGTTATAGACAAGTCTCGCTCCCGACTTGACAAAGATGTATACACCGATTGGATTATCAGCTGTCAACTCTGAATCAACACTAACTCCAAATTGTTCCATAGAGAAATCTTCTCCGCCGCCGAGACCATATTTCACGCCAAGACCCATAACAGATCCACCAAGCGGGATATTGTTGTAAGAAAATTCACCCGTAGACGATGTCGTCATATTATAATCGCGATTCATATTGGCGGGCGAAATTCCAGTTCTAGTCATACCATAATTGGGAAGGACAGCGTCCATTAGACCCTTGACAATCTGGGGATCCGGAAGTTGAGTATCTTCATTTCCAGTTTCTTCCGTATTCGCTACATAATCAAAATCAGCGGGATATTTAACGCCACCCTTAAGGAATTGGACGCGTTTTATTTTGGCTAGAGCCGTGTCGTCGGTCCCAACTCCCGATGGGTAAGTGGTCGCCTGTCCATCCTGTGTAAGAGTATTGATATTTGAAACCGGCATAAAAGTCATAAACGCTGACTGAACTTTAGACAGGGCGAGCGAATATTGGATCTGGGCGTTCGTTGAATTAATACTGGTATAGAGAGAAGTGATGGTATTGAAATCAAACGCTCCTTCACTGGCGGGCGGAGTATCACCCGGGGACATAATTTCACAAGTTAACTTAAGATTGGATAATTCATAATGAGCGTCTCCAATTCCGGTAGTAGATCCATTCATTTGGAACAGAACATTTGAGTCCGGATTTAATAACATTTCAATCTGAATACCACCGAAAGCGTCCGGGCGAAGATCTATCATTTGACCAGACTGGACGAAACCACAGGGTAAATGGGCGGAGAAAGTGTTGGTCTGGGGGGCGGCGGTGTTCGCCGATTCCATAACAGATTTTCGGAATGATGTTGGGTTCGGCTGAATAAGACAAGTCTGGGATAAATGACCAAGTTGATCGCCCTGGGCGGAACTGGTTAACCCGAGATAAGTATTCATAAATTTGGAATAGTGTCTGATACTTTCACAAATCATTTTGGATCGGGACGATCGGATCGTTAGAGTGTCAATAAGATTGTAGATTCCAAGGCGATTATTCATCGTGAGAAGATCGCCATCGGTTATAGGGGTTGGAGTCGCGAGATTATCTTTAAAGGCGGAGAATTCACCAACAATTCTGACGGATCGTGGATCCAACATTCCATTCTGGGCAGAAACAGAAAAGGACAGAACGGGAAATCCGTTCTTAAATGAAATTTTACCATCCGCTGGGATATTATCAGGGCGGATTTCAATATAACGTGAAGCCGAATTCATAGACATATTTTATAATACTTGTAATATAAATATTTAAATAAAAAATAAATAAAAAATGTTATGTTAAAGTAAAAGGATGAATATTCCAATTTTATATATTAATCTTGATTCTAGAACTGACAGAAAAGAAGAAATGGAAAAAATTCTGAATGGTTTGAATTATGAAAGAGTATCCGCTGTCAAAAAAGATGATGGTTATATTGGTTGTAGTTTATCACATATTAAATGTATTGAAATCGCTAAATCAAGAAATTATGAAAAAGTAATCATTCTTGAAGATGATTTTATTTTCAAGGAAAATCATAATTTCAACAATATTGAATTCCCAAAAGATTATGATGTTTTATTATTATCAAACTTAATTAAAAGTTATGTGTCAATAAATGACAGACCCGATCCGATTATAGATTCAAAAGATAAATCTCTGAATAGTAAAAAAGAAAGAAAAGAAAAAAAACCAAGAGTTGGAAATTTTGTTAGAGTTTTTTATTGTGAGTGGACTTCTGGACATATTCTGAATGAATCAATCTATGATGATTTAATTCAAAATTTACACGATGGAATGTGGGACAGATTAAAAAATGGGAAATCTAAATCCAATAATATTGATATTTATTGGATGAAATTAATGAAAAATTATAAATTTATTTCACATAAAAATTGTATTGGAACACAAAGAGAAGGTTATTCTGATATTAAAGGTAAAAATATGTCAAGAGATAATTAAATAACAACTTGAACCGAATTTTCTTTCAGAACTAAACGCCTTAAGTGGAATACAAACGACTGGAATAATTTCGGTTTTTCTGGAGCGTCAGGAGCGAGATATTTAAGATTTACAGCGAGATCTTTTCCCCTTAAATCCATCACACCATTCTGACCACCCGCCGAGAAACCACGTCCAAAAATGAAATTGTTCTGGAATTCACTGAATGATTTCGGTTGGATCATACTATTATCTAATACTTTTTCAACTTCATAAAGATGATACGCGTCAATCGCCTTCTTTGTCGCGATTTTTTTTGTGGAGATTTCCCTTGATGGCTGTCTACGTCCATTTATTACAAACTGGATTCCACTTAAACCATCACATATTCCAGTGTAAGCCGAGCGGGTAGACGCGAGACAAGTGTCTTCAGGATTCTTCGTCGCTCCGGATGAATTAGAATAATTGGTTCCCTTGATTACGTAAGTTCCAGAACCCGAAACCTTCTGGGCAGATGTATACACTGAACTATCCTGTGGAATAACCAATAGAGATTTCGCCCGAGAATTCTGAGCAAAAATCTGGAAAGATACTTGGCGATCACTCGCTAAAATACTATGTTTATAATTAGTCAAGGAAGGAATATCAAATTCAATCGCCTTACCTTCACGAACCTTCTGAATCATTCCCTTTTCATAACCCGGATCCAACTGAACTTGACTGACAACTAGATTGACATTTGATACTTTGTATGAAACATCATAAGAAGTTTCATCAGCAGCAGATACAGAATAAAGAACATAATCGCCAGTGATTGTCTTCGCCCCCGCCTTGACGCTGGCGTTCTGGGTAGTTATTTCAATCAGACCACCAGAAGCGTTCGCCGCCGCCGATAGATTGATCTGGGAAATAGTCAGCGGAACATCGCCGTGGAAACTGGTTCCAGATCCATTATTGTCCGCCTTACAAAACTTAACCTTTTCACCAACTACAAATGGGAAGCGACTAACACTCTCCGACCCTTTGAGATTGTTTTCATAGTCAACATAAAATTTGGTTGTTTCAGTTCCCGCCGCCCAAGTGTTCGGAGTAGAACTTCCATTAACCGAGTGGAAGTGGGGGTTTAATGGGGTTCTTACGTCGCGAATAACGCTGTCTAATTGTTTGACAACGTCCGACGCTTCAGAAAGATCTATTTCAATATAAAGTCCATTTGTCATAGCGACTGGAAAGATGGTTTCAGAATTAGCGAAAATTCCTGTGTGAAGTGGTAGACAAACCTTGGCGTTTAAGAAATCGCTGTCTTTGTAAGTTGTGGATTGATTTCCGCTAGTTTTCTTGAAATAAGGATTGGTGATTGTGTTCGCCATACCAGACTTGGAAGTTCCTTGGGTTCCGCGATTTTCGGGAGTATGTGAACCACATCCTTCACGTAAAGCTCTAACACCTTCAACATTAGAATCTTTATCATAATCATATTTTACAGAGACATAAGAAGAATAATCAGAAATTTCTTCTAACATTTGACCACGGGATCCATCGTAAATTCTTAAATTTTTAATGATAGTAGAAGAACATTTATCTAACTGGAGACGGGTCGGGGCTTTACCGCTCGGAAGAGAAAGTTGAACATTAAATTCAAGGTAAGTTTCCTTACCATCCATATATTTAGTTGAAGGATCAACAAAGATCTGAACCTTCTGTCCGGGACTATACGATAGACCATTTTCAGAAGGGACAGAGATTTTCGTTTCACCAATTCTAACAGAATTATCAGCAGACCAATAGTTTGACATATTTTATAATAATTCAATATATTATAAATAATAATAAAAAAAAATTAAAAAAGTTTGGTATGTCATTAATTGACAGACATTATTGTGTTCGTCCAGTGATAATTGTTTGTTGAGCCTGTTGTTGAATTTCAGGAGTTTGTTCATCTGTCGCTTCTTGATCCAGTTCCGCCGCTTTTTTATCATCTTCAACTTTAGATCCAATCATATTGAAAGCGTCTGAAACTAGATCAACCGCCCCACCAACAATCGCCGCCGGCGGGTAAAAGGTCCCAACAACATCAGCGACAGATCCAGCGATATTTAGAGCGTTCCCAGTCTGTTCTTCCCAGTTGTCGCCCGCTAGATGGAATCCTTTACCACCTTTGAAATCTTGATACATATCAATCCCAAAGTTCGCCGCTCCACCGATCGCTCCGGCCGCTTTTCCAAGTTTTGATACTCCATCTTCAGTTAAACCATCTTCAAGTAAATCTTCCATTGAATTTTGAACTTTTCCTTTCGCTCCACCGAGAACAGACGCTTCTTCTGAAACAGACGCTCCAGCGGGACTTCCTTCCGCCCGAGTTTCTTCACCCGCCGCTTCACGAAGTTGACTTTCATTCATCCCTTGACGTAATGGATCATTTTCTGTCGCTGATTCTCTTAGAGTTGAATTTGTTTCACTTTCGGGATTTGATTGGGTCGCTTGTCCCTTCGCTTGTTTCGCTTTGTAAGCTTGATATTCTTTGATCGCTCCGGGCATTTTTGATCCCGCCCATAAGGTTTTTCCAGTGTCTAACGCTTCTTTAATATTGTCCGCCGTTTGAGTTTGTGATTTTATACTTTGAATTTGATTTGTTATATCTGTGTTATGTTCACGGATTCTGTCATTCATATCTCTGACAGATTTTGTTCTCATATTACCATTGGCGATCGCTTGACCTGAAGTTCCATAAAGATCCATTTTATTTATATAATTGATTAGATTAAAATATTTAGATAAAAAAAATAATTAATATATTTAAATTTCATCCAAATCTAATTCATCCGCTTCTTCACTATCACGTGTCGGATATATTTTCTTTTCAAATCGGATATACGCTTCCGCTGGATTTTCGGATAATTTTAAATATAAAAATGAAAAACGATCTTTCATCGCTTCATTATATAATTCCATAAATTTCTTTTCACCACCAACCATATCCCCGTATTCTTCCGCTATTTTTTGAAGTTCTTTTGAGTTCTGTTGTTTGTGGATAATAATATCAGTGGCGTTGTTTCGGATCATACCAGAAACCGCTCGGAAACTTTGAACCGCTATAATATAAAAATCAATGTAGTGTCGGAACCGAGTTGAAAAAAAACTGACTTGATTTGATTTTTTAAAATCTTTTGTTAATACATCATCCATAACCAGAGCGTAAGTTGGACGATCTTCTTTGTCAAATTTGGATTGTTCTTGTTTGATTTCATCTATCATCTTATCTTCGTAATGATCTAAACAATCAAAATGTTTTGATAATATTTTTCCTTTATTATCTGTGTGGAGAGTTGTTGAAATGAATTTAACAACGTCAAATTTATCTTTATAAAAATCTGGATTACAAAAGAAATTCACTAATAGATTTGATTTTCCAGATCTTACACTTCCAATAATTAAACATAAACTCGGCATCTGGGGAAGATTAGAATGAATATCATCAAACTTTTCATTTGGTTCTTCGTCTCTAACTTTTAAAACTTTTGGAATTGATTTCTTTTTTTGATCACACTTACAAACCTTATGACCTTTGGGACATTTTTTTGGCTTATCCATTTATATAATAAATATATTATAATTTTATTTTAGATTATTTAATTTTTTTTTATGTCTTTTGATTAACATTTCACAAAGTCTTTTATCATTCTTGGGTTCATACCTTGGATCCCCACCAAGATTATGATGAATATATTCTTTCAACCAATTTCCTTTACCTTTGTATAATCCAAACAGGAAATCATCACAGAACCAATTATGAATTTGTGGCGGGAAAACCCAACCAAATAAATCATAATGTTTTTTATGAATTAAAAATTGTGTTGGGATATTTGGATTATCACTGAATCCAGATGAATAACCAATATTTTTATTCTTCTTTAGATCTTTGATAAATTTCCCCAACCATTCTTTTCTTGAATCATACATAATATCATCACCACCAATTTGAATATATTCAATCCCATCATCAATTGATTTTTTTGTTAAAAGATTCCAAACCTTACAAGGGTTTCCCTTACAATCTTTGACTGGGATCCAATTCAAAGATATATCTTTAAATTTTTCTGGTAATTCTATATTTGAATATAATTCATCATCATCATCATAACCAATATAAACTTGAATATCAAAATCAGAATTCAAAGGTTTGATTGATGGTAATAAAATTGAATTCAAATAAGTTTCTTCAAATGATTTCCAATCCCGATTTTTACTTGTAGAAGGAACACAAAATGATATTTTTGTTTTATGATGGTCTATTAATATGTCTGTCATTTCTTGACAGAGAAACTTCATTGATTTAGTTTTAAAATATTCTGAAATAGAGATCTTATAATTGTAATTTGTAATCTTCCTTGGAACTTCTGGAAACATAAAATTTAAATGTCTCACAATTTCACTTAATTCTTTCCAAGATTGAAGATGGATTGTTTTACCATTTGGAATATTATATTTATCCCCTTCCCTTTGATAATCATTGAAAAAATAATTTGGATTTGATTCTGGAGTTTTCTTGATGATTAATGTTCCATCATCTTGTTTTTCACATTCAGGGATAAATTCAACATAATCAACATCAAATCCCGCTATGTGAATATCTTCAAATAAATCTATCGCTAGAATTACCGAAGCCGAACCACTACACCAATTTCTGACATACTTGAAAATAGATCTTGGATCAATCATTAATTCTTCAATAAAAACAATTTTATTTTTTGGAAGATTTTCAAATTCTGGATGACTGACAATTGAGTTGGATAATAAATACATTTGACATTTTTCTTGTTTAATAAATTCAATTACTTCATTATTTTGACAAACAACTCTGTCAACGTTCACATAATAATCAGGAAACTTATTAATTTTATTCCAATATCTAAACGCTAAACAACAACCAATCCAAGGTGATTTGATTGAATCAAAATCAAAATTTTCAAGTGATTTTCCATTTCCCAAAACTAAACAATTCATTTTATATAATATTAGATTATATTTTTAAACTTTAAACTTATAGATAAAATCATCAATCAATAAAAACTATCCCAACGATTTGATCCATCCCGATATTGATATCCTTGGGGTTTTAATTTCTGAACCAATTCTTGTTTTGATTTTTCAATCGCTTCTTGTTTCTTTTTTTCCGCTTTCCTTTGTTTCCTTAATGTATCATATTTAATAATCGCGTCATATTGAGCATCTTCTAAATCTTTTTTTGAAAATCCTGTTTGGACCGGTGGAGAATTCTTTGGTGTTTTTGGAACTTCTTCTTCATCTACTTCTTCTTTTAATTTCTGGACTTTCTTATATTTCTGTTTTTTTAATAATTCTTTTTCTTCTTTTTCTAACGCTTTCATTTTCTTTTTTTCTTCCGCCTTTTGTTTCCTTACTAACATCGCTTTTTCTCTGGCGATCGCTAGTTTCGCTTTGTGTTCTTCTGTCATTGGTTTTCGGGGTTTCTTTTGTTTAACAGGTTTTGGTTTCCGCGGCGATTTTTTCTGTTCTTGTAAATAATCAAGACCATCTTCCATCCCTTCATATTTTAAATTTTCTCTTACCTTATCAGGCATAACCGCTAAATTTGGTAAATCAAAAATATCTTCTTTTACAGGTTTTGGTTTTTCAACAATTTCAGGAAGACCTTCAGGGATTTCTTCAATTTCTGTTGTCATAGAAGACGCTTCTTCGTCTTCATAACTTTCAAACTCTTCTTCTTCTTCTCCGCCAAGGTGGGGGGGTAGTTCCGGTTCATCGCTTCCAAATTCAAATAAAACTCTTGGTGGAACTTTTTCTGACATATTTTATAATAAATTATAGATAATTTTTCTATAAATTATTAAAAAAAACTTAAATTTATTAAAAATACTAGAATAAAAACAAAAATTTAATCTATTTAGATTACTTACATTAATTCTTTTGGTTTCTTTCTAAAATAAAGAACAACTATTGATTGACCCGTTAAAATTTTAGCGTATTGTTCATTGGAATAACAGAAAGAAATATTGAAATCTGAAACGTTTATTTTATTAGTATTATCAAGATCTATCCATACAAAATTCTTTGGTTCAAAAAATAAACGACCAGTTGTCTGTGTGGAATCAAATCTTGGTAAATGACCAATAATTTGAGATTTATTTCCCGTGAGAGCGTTCACAACTCTTTGATTGAAATTGTCTAACCTTACAAACATCGCTTGACTTGAAGTAAGAACTGGGGGGAAATTAGAATGAAATTCAGATGGATTCAATGAATTGGGAGTGTCTACAACCCCAGAATTAAATCCAAGAAGTTCTCGGGCGTTCGCCATAAAAGTTGGTTTATAAATGTCAGATTGTTCCAAGATAAAAACATTATTCAAATCAGTGATCCGTCCAGAAGCGTTTACACCAACTTGAGAATAAAGTTTATTTGTATTTGATATATCAAGAATGGCTCTTGATTCTAGATTTCTACAACGCCAATCACGACTCAATAATTCTTGGGTTTCCCACCATCCAGACTTATTCAATTTTGATACATCATAGTCCTTTAGGGGTGGAGTTTTTATATGTGTAAAATTCATTGTTCCACTTGTATTAAGAGACGATCTTCCAATTTCCAATACAGGATGAAGACACCAACAAGCTTGATGGATTGGACCAAACTGAGCGTTTTTATCCCCCGCCGCTCCGCCAAAATAAGATGTAATAGTTTCCCACATTACTTTTCCCCCGCTGTCAAGGTTTTGAATTTCAACTTTTAATTGTTCTCCCTTCGCTGTGAAACGGACTTTATCATATTTTCCATTATCAAGATCTTTTCTAGCCGAAGTAAATGATCCATTTGTATTTGTCCAATACTCTATTTCATAGCGTCTGATACAATTATGTGTTTGGTCCCACGCTGACTGGAAACAGACTAATTCGCCGAAAGTATTACGACCAACTCCAAAATCCATAAAACCGCTTTCAGGTAAATCAAGATCATCGTCTCGTGAACTATCAGAATAATAAGGTTCATAAAATCCATCTTGGGTTGGATTAGTGATATAACGTGATAAACCAACAATCCAAGGACATTGGGTTCCCGAAGTGTTCACATTGGCGTGTGTTCCAGAAATATTGACAACCACATTTCCTTCTGAAAGAGACAAAGGATTGTCAGGGAAAATCGCCGAACAACCATCGGGTGTTTCTAGAGAAGCGTTTCTAGTAAGTTTTTTTTGGGCGGCGGTGTATACAAAAACCCCAGAACCATTTCTTGGAAGGGAGTTGTCAAGATGTTGTTCCGCTGTGGTTAAACTTCCATTAACATTTGAAGCGTTTAAATTCTGATCCATTGTGATTTTGTATCCCAACATATCTAATCCGGAAGCGTTTCTTAAAAGTTCTACCGACGCTTTATCTTGAAGATTCGGATGATAAATAGTTTCATTAAGTCGGGTTGTCAACCGATTAGCAAAATCAGAAAGAGTGAATTCGCTTACATTGTTTGAAATTTCATCTGTTTCAAGAAAACTTGTGAATAATGGATAATAAGGAACATCTTCAATTTGTGGAGACGTAGTTCCATCAAGATTTAATTTCTTTCCAAAATATTGGTAGAATACATTGTTTTGACGTGATATTGGAATCCGACCATCAACGTTGACTTTCACACTCTGTAAGGCGACTTGAGCGTTCGCTGGAATTTCATATGTAGATGATAATTGATTACGGAAAGACCAAGCTTGATAAATAGACGAACGTTTACCTTCAGCTGATCCATCAGATATTTGATTTGAACATATTACTAAGGACATTTTATATTTATTGTCAATATTTTATTTATTGATAAAAATAAATTAAAATAAATAATAATATAAAATGGCGTATGGTTCAAAGAAAAAGAAAACTAATATGAAACCTTTGAATTCAAAGATTCCAACGTATAAACAAAATCTTCAACATAATGTTGAAAAGGCTCAGAAACCAGAAAAAATAAATCCAAATCAGATCTTTGACGTAAAATCCAAAAAAAAGAAAATGACAGGAAAAAAGAAAAAATGACAGAATTAATTTTCGCGATTTTTAAACTTTTCAATTGATTTTATTAAAGTGACAGATATTCAATCAAGTCTGTCAAATAAATTACAGATCTTTAAATATATCTGTCATTATTGGGGTAAATTCAAGTTTTCAGAAAGTATTTATGGATATTAAACAATTTATACTTTTTTTAATCACCTGTCATTTTTTGACAGATTTCAAATATA
>Ga0181408_1000332_pt1 | contig 15545 bp, 26 predicted proteins | sample 31SPOviralmetaG_FD_130137 | JGI IMG/M metagenome (GOLD analysis project Ga0181408, IMG submission 130137) | Marine viral communities from the oligotrophic San Pedro Time Series (SPOT) site, San Pedro Channel, CA, USA - 31 SPOT_SRF_2012-02-16 | ecosystem: Environmental > Aquatic > Marine > Strait...
GAGGACGCGTTGAGAAGTAAATGTGGGTTTGGGTTGTAGTTGTGGCTTTATCGTTGCTCCCCTTCTTTCAGTTCTTCAAAAAAGGTGATCCCCATCAGCTGGCTGCGATTGCAGAGCTAGAGAAGTCGATCGATCAAGATTTGCTTGACGATGAGGCTGAATGGTTTGAGATGTGGAAGACCAGTGGCATCCACCAGGAGGTTTACGGCGTTCCGTATTACAACCAAATGGATAGCCTTACCGGCTATGGCTATAGAGAGTGTTTTGATGCAGCGGCTGCAATGGTTGTGGCGTTCCACCATGGCATCAAAAGCCAAGACGCTTATCGACATGTACGCCGAAAGTTTGGTGATACGACAGCAGTTCATGCTCAGGTTTCTGCGTTGAGATCACTTGGCCTGGATGCTGAGTTTCGCAGGGATGCCAGGGTTGAGGATATTGAGATTGAGATCGATGCTGGCAGACCGATCATGGTTGGCTGGCTCCATAAAAATGATCTGACCAAAGGCGAACCAGCAGTGTGTGATAGCGAAGGCTGCGGTCATTGGAGCGTAATCATTGGCTATGACAAAGATGATTTCATTGCCATGGATCCGATGGGTAAACCAGACATGGATCATGGCGGCCATGACACCACAAAATCTGGTGAGTTAATCAGGATGTCGCGTCCTGCCTTCTATCAACGTTGGTCTATCGAAGGAGAAGCAAGCGGCTGGGCTGTATTTGTGGATCGATGAACTGGGGATATATCAGTGCGTTTTGGACGACAGTCGTGATGAATTGCGTTCAACCTGTGAATTGGCAAGCTTGCTTACCAGTGCAGGACTGGTTATTTCCCGCTATAGGTGATTACATACGATTTAAGAGTGAGGAGCCTTATGCCTCCGAAAAACGCGCCCTTGAACAGTTTCGACTGGATGGTGGTTAAACCGAGCTTGGAAGAGGAACTAACCCTTGAGCGATCGATAAGATCCATCGAAGACTGTGACAACGTTGATGTGTTGTCGCAGCTATGTGTTGCCATGGCACGTCAGCAATGGCACCAAGGCAAACTGCTTAAGCAGGCGGTTGGTCACATCGCCTTGCTGGATGCTGTCTTCTCTGGCGGAGAGCAGAAACCCTGAGAGCTTTTTCTAACGTGGTCAGCTTTGGGTCTGATTCGTGCAATGTGTCTTGTACCCGTGCTTTTGCCGCATCAATGTTGTCTTGTGGTCTTGTAGTCCAGTTCGGATTAGTCATTTTCAGAAGAGTTAAGTAGCTCTGCTTCAATGTGGAATAAAGCTTTTAAGTGTCTTGCAGCATCTAAAGCCATATTTTTATCCCTGTAACTACAGGCGTCTTCCACAAAAGGGGTAAACAAACAAACCTGCCTAGGGTTTCTATAAAAAGCAGCCAGATACAAGGGATCATCCTGGTGCGTCTTCAGTAGATACCGCATATCAAGATTCAGTTGCGCTTTGATCTGCAGCGGCTTTCTTACCAACTCGACCAGCTACACGGTTTTCTACCGAGGTTTTCCAGGTAGCTTTGTCCTTATCTAACGCCTCTGTATAGGTTGTAGTTCCGCAATCTTCTTCTATACGCTCGTACAAAACATCTCGAATCCACGCGGTAGCGCGAACCTCTTCTTTTTTAGCTAAAAACTGCAGTAGTTCAGCTCGATGCGGGTCCAGCAATATCTGAAAGTAAGTTTTGTTGCCGTGCCGTAAAGCCATTAACTCTAGACTACTACAACTACACTACCACGTAGCTGGAGAATCGACCTTCTTTCTCCACGCATTTGTCTGAGCACGGCGAGATTGGGCACGCTGCTTTGTGCAACCTGCCCTAACTTCCCTGGCACGTTCTAAGAACATGGCTGCTCTTTGCAAATCACCCGTAACTGCGGTTTGAATTGCTTTGTTTAAACGCTCCATCGCTATTTGTCTGCCGGTACGCGGCATCCATCGCCCCAGTTAGATGTGTGTAATACGTTAGCCCTGCAGGGCCTGAGCAGCACCACCCTTTGGTTGTGGAAAAAACGCGTGTCATCAATGGGTCTCCATCCAAGTTTTACCGATAGAAACCTCAGCTAATGCGGGGATGTCCCCCAACCACTTGGCTTCAGCCTCCTCCATCACTTGTTTTAGACAAGCTGCCCACTCTTCAGCAGCATCTTCACGCACCAGCAACAAAATTTCGTCATGCACTGCGGCTGCAATCCGCACTGTTTCTTCACCCGCCTGATGTACCAAGGGCCAAAGCTTGCCAAGGGCGCATTTAAGGATGGCCGCACCAGCTCCCTGGATCGGTGTGTTGCACCTCACAGTCAGCCGGTTCATATCACCTTGTAAATACCGCCGCATACCAGAAACCGGAATCCGGGTCTCAGCCCATTTATTACCTGAAGTGTCCTGTGATTCTTTTGCCATTTCTCTCTGCCATCTGCCAATACCCGCAAAAGCGTCCAGCCAGTCATTACGAATTTCAGCAGCACGCTCGACCGTCATGGTGATGCCTGTGCCACCGGCATAGTTACGCAGCCCCTTCGCCCCTGAGCCGTAAAGCAAACCAAAGTTTGCAGACTTGGCTATCTGCCTGCTGCACCCAATAGTTTCAGCGGTAACGGTGTGAAGATCTTCACCACGCTGGAACGCAGAAATCATTCGTTCGTCACCTGCAATAGCAGCTGCAAGCCTCAACTCCATCTGACCAAAATCAGCGTCTACTAAGAGGTAACCTTCTGGCGCTTCTACACACCCACGGAACTGTGGATCACGAGGAATCTGCTGATTGTTCGGCTTAATACAGGACATCCTCCCGGACTCAGCACCAAGCTGCATGTAGCTGGCACGTACAAAACCATCACCATCCATCTTTTCTTGAATGGAGTTGATCATCTGACGACGTTTGTCTGCCCTTTTCCACTCCAGATAAATCTGAATGACCTCATGGTCTGCGGCATACGCTCGTAAAGCCTGTCGTGCAGCACTAGGTTTACCGTTTGCGTCTTTAGGTGTCTCACCTAAAAGATCACCTAATTTTTCCAGCAGTTGCTTTGGGCTATTGAGATTGAACCCTTTGTATCTCTTACTGCCGTCGCGAATCTTACCCTCATCCTTGGCACGTAAATTAAAAGTACCGTCTTCGTCTCTAGGTAACTTTTTGTCCTCAGGAAGAGCATGGTCCAGCTGAAGAATAAAATCTTTCTCTAAAGCCTTTATATCTACTTGGTAATCCTCTTTACGTTGCTGCAGATTATCGGCGTTCCAGGGTAAACCCGTGCGCCACATCTGAGCCATAGCAGGCAGGGCACGACACTCTAGGGAATACGCTTTTGTAAGCCTATTTATTCTTATTTTATGATCTAATATCTCATCTAAATCCATCAAAGCAACGACATCATTAGCTGCATAATCCAACTGTTCGTTAGACAAGGCACCGCTCCAGTCAGATCTTTGCTGTTCTTTAGAAAGCTCTGTATCTAAATAACGTTTGACGACGTTCGCAAGTCCGTGCTTCGGAAAAGGCATTCCGTTTGTGAGAAGTCGGCTGGCCAACATGGAGCAGCGCACCCACCCATGCGGATAGATGTCGTGCTCTTGCAGCCACCCAAGATCGAATACAGCGTTATGGGCAAGCCAGTATCTGACTGGACTGCTGAAGAAGCGGCGCAACTTAACCCACTCGCTTTTATCAAGGTCAAAGCAATCAATTAGGACAACGGTATTACGGGCACCAGAGCCAAGCTGCAGCAACCTCAACTTTCCACGCTCAGGCTGTAGCTGAAGCGTTTCAGTATCGAAGCAAACTGACGTGGCAGTCTCGATCTTGTCGAGATGCTGGATTCCGTGGAAGACTTGAGCAGACATGTGTAGCGTCGTGCGGCTTTATCAATGTAGCACACTACTTAAAGCTAATGCGGTCAAGCAGCGGAAAATAATCTAAATCGTATGGGCTTATGACAGCCACATCGATCCCGAAATGTAAAGCAGATGCAACCTGGCTTTGAAACTGCGTATGGCCGTCTTCATCATCCTGGTACGTCACTTGCTCTACAGCCAAAGCCCTGTTGTCTGGGTCGTAACTTGTAAAGCGTGCCAGGGCTAAAGCGTCCATGTCGTTTTTCTCCGTAAGCTCCACCTTGCAGTAAAAGAACTGCACGTTGTCTCTCACGCTGGGATACCGCCTAATAGAACTATGACGTTGTTTAAAACACCAGCGTGCAACACAGCTAAGAAGCCAGTTCATTAAAAACAATGGCAACAACGTTTTCTAGTTGTCTTTTGTCCATGCCATTGCCTGTTCTACGTCTTACCAGGCTTACTAAAGTGTGAAAATCTTTAGGACTGTAATCCCCAACATCTTTAGTTTCTCTGGGAACAAGCCTGTCTCGTATAAACTGAGCCCTTGATATATGTTTAAGCCCGGCTTCTTTGTCCACCTGGGCTAGAACTTCTTCGGGAATGCGAAATGTGATTTCTTTCATTAAAGGTACTCGTTGTAAAAGGCACTGCCGGGTCCATATTTAGACACGATCTCTGGAAACGCGTCCAGAACCCTGGAACGATTACGAGGATCAGCCAGCAGTGCCGCTTCAGCCAGCTTACTAAAGAACTCGCCACCGTAGTGATGAGCAGTCTTTATGCTGGCTCGTATTTGCTTTTCAGTCACAAGAGTGTGTGTTCTTTAAATACAGTAGCACACTACATAGTGCGGTCAACCGTGTTCGCGCTTGTGTTCATCATACTCAATCTGTTTTATCAGCTTTTGTAAAGCTTGCTTGTGCTCCGGCGTGTCTGCCTCAACAATTTCTCTTGTTAATTGTGTGTAGATTGCTCTACAGCTAGGGCACAAAGCATATTTGTCTTTACGCGGATCTACTTTTAACTCATACTGCTTACCACTATTGTGCAGAAGCAAACCAGACGTAGCATTAAAAGTTCGTGCCATCAGAGCACCGAACTCTTGAGAAATTAATCGTTTTTTATGCTCTAAATTGTTATACATTTTTTCTGTTTCTTCCCGCTTAATAGTATTAGGTGGAATTAGATCTTTAATCGTACACATATTTGCGTACCCTACGACTAATCCTCCATTTAAGGCACCTTCCAAAGCTGGTCTGTACCTTTCAGGTTCATTCATAAGCGTTACAGCAGCACGACTGAATAAAAAATATTGGTAGGTTTTAGCCGGAATTATTCTTATATGTGATTTGCCATCGTCTCCTCTATACTCTATTTCAGCTCCAAGCATGTGGTTTTTGTATCTGTACAAAATGCCTCTTTCATTCTTTAAGGCATAATCGTACTCATCTTTAAAAACTTTAAAATCTCGATCAGGGTAATTGTCGGAATTAACTATAAACTCCCACTCGTTCCACTCAGGTGGTGCTACCCACCGTTTAACGCCGTCGTCATATGTGATTCTTGGAATACGATTGATGGGCATGGGTCGTGTAGTTAGGTACAGCAGATCTGTGCAGGGAAAGTGCGGCCAGGCACTTTCCCGTCACTTGGCTAGATCCGTCTCGAAACTAGCACAGGCGATGTTGCTGTGCTACTTGATCAATCCCAAGCGTCCCAGGAATCATTTCCCTTAGGTAACTGAGAATCGTCGGTAAAAGCCTCTTTGCCTGCGCTGGAAGAGTTCTTAAGCACATCAGGGTTTCGGAAAACTTGTTTGTCGGAAATAAGAACGGCTTTCTCCGCCTTTTTCCGATGCTCTTCTTTTTCCGAAGGCTCTGTGTGCTTTAAATCCGTTCCAGTGGAAGGGTTGTCTTGTTTTCCTAAGGTTATTTCAGACACCCCACGCGCGTTAGACCTTTTTGAGAAAGGCACTGGAGCGTCCTCACCTAAAGCTCGGTAATACTTCGGGCTTCTTCCCTTCTTCTTAGGAAGATCCTTTGGAGCGTCACACACTTCGATGAGCTGAGAATCGCTCAGCTTCTTGAGAATGTGCTCTAAAGCTCTTCGCTTGTGCTCTCCCCCCAAACTTTGATGATCCACCAAATCGTTCAAACACGTTTCCTTACGGGTGGAACGCATCATTTTCAATACATCTTTAAGCAGCTGATTCGCTGTAGGAAACTTAACCGACGTTTCTAGCTCAGGGACTTCACTAATTTTGTAAGTAAAGTCAGTCATAAGACTGAACACCATTTGGTGTCCTTCTCTATCGTCTCTCGACTTTTCAACAGTGATCAATCTTGAATTAACAGGAATACCCATTTCCACTGTTTGATCAGCAGCTATTTTCTGCATATTCCACGTTTCATCCACAGCGGCCTTAATTGCGCTTGTACCTCTAAAACCACCATTACGGTTGTTGTGGTGGATAACAATGATGGTGCAAGACCCAAAGTCGGTGGAGTTACGTCTAGCTAAACGTTTTAGAGGTAACGCATACTCTCTTCTATTTTCTTCGTACGGGTTTGAATCATTACAACCATCCAAACTGTCAATAACAATCAGATCGTATTTACCTGGAGTGTACTTACCATTTTCATCTACACCACCTCCTTGAAGCTTGCAAAAACGTCTGTACCACTGCATATCCCACTCACCCACGACCGATACGCCTGACGTAACCCCAATAGACTCAAACTGTCTACGCACAATTCGCTCGCTCTGATCCCCATTGAGCCAAAGACAACGGCCCTTCTTTACGTTTACCAACGCGCCATACACCTCAAAAGGTAAACCTTGGGATACGTGCTTACAAAGTGTTTGGCACATAACAGATTTACCAGTACCACCATCTGCGTGAACTAACAACAACCAAGGTTTAGGAATTATCCCTGGAATTATGTAATCAAACGGTGTCTCATCCAACTCACTCAAATCTTTTGCCTTGTACTCATTATTTCTTTTAAACGTTAAGTGGCTATCCAGTAGGCGATCAATAGCCGCAGCACCCTCCTTGGACCGTCCGCCTTCAAGAGCCAAAGCGGTTTTAGCTTGATCCAGTAGCGCGGGGTTCTCAATAGTCTTCTCTAGTTCTTCAGCTCTAGCGAGCAGCTCTTCGCCACTAAGAAAAGCCTGAACAAACTTCACCGGCGACGAGTCGATCTCTTCCACCAGTTGTGCAATACCGTCCCTTTGAAATCGTTTGCGATCTGGATCCGCCAAATCAGCCAACTTGATCAAGCTCCCAAAACCCAAGCCACGGCTTTGGAACCCAGATGCCCATCGATCGGCACAAGGGTTTTTACCGTTGTCCCATTCATGGGAATATTCGGCATCACGCTGGCTCCACTCTTCCCAAAGCTTCAACCCATCCGCGTTAGGCATCTCGCTGTTGAGCATCGCGCCGATCTCCCACCAAAAACGCTCACTAAAAGCACCACGAGGCTCGATAACACTCAGGCAACTCCGCCCAATAGCAATCTTCTCTTCCCTGGAACGGTTAGCAAAGCGCGTGTCCCGCAGCTTCCGGCCAGTGTCTTTCTGGTGGACCTTGCGGTACTGCTCCCGCATCCGCTCAAGAAGCCATTCAGGAGCCTCAGGAAGAGCATTCACGTCTCCCTGGAACGTGTACTCACCTTGGTCCTTGTAAGCGCCACACAGAACGCCTTGAGCACCCCAAAGAACTTCCCAGCCTTCCTGCCCTGCGGCAGCGTGGCTCATCGAAGCAACCCTTAAACGGTCTTCTTCTGGAACGACAAACAAAAACTTCGCCGCGTTTTTCTTGGTTGACCTAACGCAAGGCGCTTTCTCCAGGTCAGCGCCCCACTTCTCTTCAATGGCGCCAAGGTTGCGGTCAACGTCAAAGATGACCAAGCCACCCGAGCGAGTACCGCTGTAAACACCGACCGCCTTAAAGGTTTCGGGGTTGTCGCTTATGTAGTTGGCTGTGCATTCAGGAGAAAGATCTGCTTTTGAAGCACGACCAAGGGGTGATTTACCGCAAGCAATCTTCCCATTAGGAAGCGTTACACCAGCGGCGTATATCGGAGCAGTTGCCCAAGTCTTAGGCAACGTACGAACAAAATCAGCAAGAATCATCTGCTACAGTGAGAGTGTTAAGTCGGTTGTCAAACCACCCCAGCAGCCATTCCCGGCTCTGGGGTTTTTTGATTCTACCGCACTTGACGCTTCACGTCACCCTGCTACAATAAACAGGCACCGGGCAACACGCCCACAGCAACTTTCTCCATGCCATTCATCTCAGACAAAAACAAATCTGCCGCTTCTGGCGGTGGCGGCGGCGGTTATCTCAACCCCTCCAAAATCCAGTCCGGCGGCAATGTCCGCTTTGCTCTTCTGGACGACCAGCCTCTTGAGTTTTTCGAGTGCTGGGGCGAAACCGCTGACGGCAAGTCAAAGCCGTTCCGTTTCGCAGAAGATCCAAGCCCCGAAGACATTGAAGAAGAGATGGGCGCTGATTACAGCCGCCGTCTCAACCGCGAAGGCACTGCACCCGACAAGGTGAAGTTCGCCATCGCCGTGCCTGTCTACAACTACGACACCAGCTCAGTTCAGATCATGCAGCTCGGTCAAAAGAGCCTGATCAACGAACTCGATTCAGTCAGCCAAATGGAGGACTACGCCGACCTACTTGCCTGGGACTTTGTTCTCGGTAAAGAAGGCGTTGGCTTAGAAACCCGCTATAGCTTGCGCCCTGCACCACGCAAAAAAGGCGCTCAAGACGACATCGAAACTGCCTGGACCGAATCCCGTGACAGCGGCTTCGACATCAGCCGTTTGCTGACCGGGGACAACCCGTTCAAAGCCAACTAAAACAACATGTTTCTGGGGCGTAACTGCCCCTTTTTTCTTGTCTAAGCTCAGTCAGCTTTAATAACTCGATGCCTGATCGTTACTACGAAAAACCCTTACCTGAAACGATCACTACAATTTTGGAAGACGGCAGAGTTTCAATTTCAGTAGGAAACTTCACTGGAATTGTTAGTTCAATGCACTTGATAGAACCTAAAGCTCATCAGTTACAAAAAGCCTGGCTCAAGAACCAAATGGACTTGGTTGATGCAAGTAACTGATTCACAAAACGCACTGGCGGGATTACGCCGCTGGACCCTGGAGCGTGATGACTCCGGCCCGCACCGTGTGTATCGCGATGAGTCCGGCGTGTCTTACGCCTCAGTGACACACATTCTCAAAGAAACCTCACCCCAATGGCAAAAAGATGCACTCGACAAATGGTTGGAACGACCCACTGCTCCCATGGAGCGTGATGTTGCTTGCGAGCGTGGCACTCTCGCGCACAATCACGCGGAGTATGTCCTCAAGACGGCGGCAAAGCTGGCAAGAAATAGCGCAAACAAGCGAGGAAGCTGGAGGACTGGAGATGACGGCCTGGAACGTGCTCCTAAAGGAATCACTACCTGGGCAATCGAGAAGGCCATTCAAGGGGCTCCTAGAGTCCCCTGGAGCGCCTCTGGGTACGCCCGAGGTCTACGGACTTGGATCGGAGAGAATGTAACGGCCATTCATGCCATTGAATTTTCCATTCATGACCCACGTGGCTGGGCTGGAACGGCTGACGCCTTAATCGACGTAAACGGAACGCTTTGCGTTGCTGACTGGAAAACCAGCGTTAACGCTCGCAGTGAAGAAATGTTGTCCAACTACATCTGCCAAACCGGGGCTTATTCCTTGGGGTTGCAGCACCTGACTGGGTTAAAGCCTAAGTGTGGAGCGGTTGTAGTAGCCCGGCGTAGTGGAGCACCACAGGTTCGGTTGCTCAGTGAGTTAGAATTACGTGGGGCGGAGTGTCAATGGTTAGAGAGAATGAACCTTTATACGGCCCAGCAAGCCCTAAAGAACTAAGTAGAGCACTGGAATGTCTCTATACGGGACAGATGAACGTGGCTATACAAGCCAGGGCATTAAGGATGTCCCTGGAACGTTTGAAGCAGCTGTTCAACGCCTACGTGGCAGAACGCCCCATCGATATCAACGATGAGGACGTGTATGCCGCTGATCTACAAATGACCTGGCCTTTTACTTAGAGCTGGAACTTAAGAGCCTTAATCGCCTTCAGATGTTCTTTTATTTTCGCTTCGCGTTGCCAATAACTTTTTGAGTGCTTGGCTAGCCATTCATCGATGGCTTCATTGATTAAGTCATCCCTGGAACGTCCATCGATAGCGGCCATTTCGGCCATCGCTTCCCGACGCTTCCAGGTTTCCCAATACCGGAGCTGCTCCACGAAATCGTCGTGTTCCTTTTGAGTGAGACCTGGATCGTCTGGCTGGTTCGCTAGGAACTCTCGCCCTGCATCAGATAGAAAAGCCATCACGCTTCCTGCTGCCAGTCGTACTTATCGACCATCTGCTTGCATCCCTGGCACGTCAGAGCAGACCACGAAAAGTGATGGATGCAACCTATGTGCCCACATTTAGGGCATTTGATAAACGTTCCCCGTTGCTTAGCCCTGGAGCGTGGTGTTACGGGCTTTGACCCTTTCTGGAACGGTACGAAAAACTGGCTCGGCTTGCCATTCATAGTCACGCCATCTTTCCAAGTCAGCCCAATGCAGTGGTCATTAAGCAGGCACTTGATCAGAAACTCCTCTATCCGTGGAGCGTAGATAACAACGTAGGCATCGGATGCCCAGTGGACCGTTTTGCCAGCTAGTACAGCTGTTTTGATTTCGGTTAAGTTCATTTTTCTGAATACAAATAGGTGTGCAGTTTGTGGTGTAGCTTTTCAATCATTTTATACTTGACACAATCAGACGCTTTAATTTGTTCAAAGAAACCCATTTCCATAAATAAGGAATCATGAATGGTTTCTAATTCTTGGTGCGTAAATTCGATGCGGTTCATTGCAGCCCAGGATTAAGTTCTGCAGGATTAGGGATGGAACGTATCCAGTCGTCTTGCTCGCGCTGTTGCTCAAGTTCTTCCAGTTCTTCATCTGTGAAGATCTCAAAAGGGAGTGGAACGTCGTCTGTGTTGGGGTAGTTCATGCGAAGGGAGAAACGGATTGGGGTTTGTAGCCTTGCCATTTTTTGGCTGTATCGATCGCTTTGATGAGCTGGCAAACTTCCTTGTTTTCACCTTTTGCCACTGCTATGTCGAAACGGTGCTGGAGCATTGCCAGCATCGCGGCAGGATCACAAGGGCATTCGTCTATCCCTGGACCGTCATCGGATAGCTGGATCTCCTGCTCTGCCGCAGTGATGTCGGTGTAAGCCGTGGACCGTGAAACGAAGTAACGGGCCGAGATCATCGTGGCTACCGAAGCAGCTGGTACGCCACGCTCAAGCATTGCGCGGGCGTAGCTGAGACGGTGCTGGATTTCTACTTGGGTTGCCATTATTTGCTAAGCCCTGGTTCGTGTGGATAGTCCAGGCCCATAGCACCGGCGAAGCGTTGAAGCAGTTCGATGTCTTCCTTGGTCCGGTATGGGTGACCATGGAGCTGGGCTAGGAAGTCAACGACGGCGTTAGGCACAGCGCCAAACTCACAGCCCAACTGGACCGTGGTGCGGTCTTCGGTGTCCCAATTGTCGTGGGCTGTTACCTGATAGCGGTTAATACTTAGCCGTGAAACGTCTGCGAATGTGTGGACGTCTTCGACTCGGACGATGTAGTTCATGGGTGGAACGAAAAACAGGAATTTTTGGAAAACTGGACGCTCAGTTCCAGAAGTTGCCGAGCTTGAACTCAGCAGCCCACATACGGGCGATGACTTCCGCAGCTTCTAAGCGAACAGGTTTAGGGAATGTGTGATGCCATGCACTAGACATGGATCCATGTTCGCGGTGGTACTGCTTAGCGGCTGGCGTTAGGCAGTAACGCTCGATCGAGTGGATCGCAAGATCAAGGGAGAAGTTGCCCCGCTTGTAATGCTTACTCAGATTTTTAATCACTGGCGCGTACCAGATCTCTACGTTTGTGGCGTAAAGCTCCAGTTCGCGGGCTTCGTCTGAAAGGGTCATGGGTGGACCTTGTTAGGGACTCGTTTACTGTAGCACAGATTAGTAGACATGTGTCAAGCCCTGGAACGGTTAGCAGTTCTCACGGCTTCGGTTAGTATTAGTGAAGCTCCACGATTTCCAGCCTGTGGCTGATAACAACACCGAAGAGAAGAAGACGAGCGTGGCCGATGACGAGTCCAAGCGATGGCGCAAGGGCAAGGGTGCAGCGCATCGCGTAGAGGAAAGGGCACAAGCTGCCTATTCCTACATTTTGGAAGGTGGAACGAGAATTCAGATAGCTCAAAAAATCGTCTCTCGGTTCAATTGCTCCTTACGCACTGCTCACGACGATTACAAACGGGCGATGCAGCTTCTGCGCGAGGAACAAACAGGAACACGTGAAGAATTGTTGAACCAATTACAAGCTTTACGTCTTGCGACGGTGCAACGCGCCTTAAAGAGAGGCCATTACCAAACCGTGGCGACGCTCTTGGGCGACATGGGCCGCGTAATAGGGGAGGCAGCCCCAGAGCAGTTGGCATTACAGGTTCCAACGCTCGACATCCGAATTGAAAACGAGAATCAATCTCAATAGATTGTCGAGGTTCTAGTTACAATACATGTGTACTATAACATTGTAGGCACAAAAATACCCCCACAAAGTATAGTTAACTTTGCGAGGGTTGTTGTTAGTAACTCAACGCCCCCAGACTAACACTTTGCAGTAGCTGTTGTTTGAGTTTTTGTCCATGCAATTTGTGTAGGCTAACTGATTCTGGGAGTTGAACATGTAGCCTCCCAAAAGTGTAAACAAACAGGCAGAGATTGCAGAGAAAAGAAAGAATTTAGTCATCATTACTTTGGGTGAGTAAATGTTAGCAACTGTGTGTTGCTAAATATATTTTAGCCTGGCAGAGCTGACCTGTCCAGGTGTACTGTGCTACTCTGTCAGCTGTCACACGCTCAGAAAATTCTCATTTTTTGCAAATTTTTCTAGTAAATTTGTACTGTGTGCCAGTCGGTGCAACTGTCACAGGGGGGTAGGGTTGCAAAGTAGTACACTTGTACCTAAGCGCGGGGAACTTACTGATACATACCAAATTATTTGCACTGTAGCACACCCCCGGGGGTAGGGGTTGAAAAAGCAGCTAATGTATTACCCATGGCCATACAAAACGCACCCCCACTTAGTCTTCGCTGGGCCCAAGGCCAAGTGTTTACTAGCGACCGCAGATTCCGTGTCCTCGTTGCAGGCCGCCGTTTCGGTAAGTCCTACCTTTCCTGCGTCGAACTATTGCGTGGAGCGATCAATAACCCCGGCGAAACCTTCTTTTACTGCGCCCCCACTTACCGAATGGCAAAGGATATTGCCTGGAAAGTGCTCAAAAAGCTTGTTCCTAAGCCGTGGATCAAAAGTAAGAACGAAACCGACCTCAAATTGGAGCTAGTAAACGGTTCCACCATCGAATTAAAGGGCACAGAGAACGCAATGGCTCTTCGTGGCCGCTCTTTATCAGGAGTAGTCCTTGATGAAGCCGCATTTATGGACGCTGAGGTCTGGTTCGAGGTCATTCGCCCCGCTCTTGCAGACAAACAAGGCTGGGCACTCTTCATTTCTACCCCGGACGGCACCGCTAGCTGGTTCTACGACTTGTGGTGTTACTGCGAAGACGACCCAACCAAAGAATGGCAGCGCTGGTGCTACACAACCATCGAAGGGGGCAACGTTCCAGCCGATGAAATTGAAGCAGCCCGGGCCCAATTAGACCCACGCACATTCCGCCAAGAATTTGAAGCCTCCTTTGAAAACCTCAGCGGCCTCGTAGCAGTCAGCTTCTCCGACGAAAACATATCCCCGAACGCCAAAGACATTTCAATCCAACCAATCCTCCTCGGCGTTGACTTCAACGTGGACCCAATGTCCGGCATCTGCGCCGTAAAAGACGGCGAAACCCTATATGTCTTCGACGAAATAATGCTTACAGGCGGAGCAACCACCTGGGACTTCGCAGAAGAAGTAACCCGCCGCTATGGCGTGGACCGTCGCATAATTGCGTGCCCCGACCCAACAGGGGGAGCCCGAAAAACCAGCGGAGTAGGCGTAACAGACCACGCAATCCTGCGCCGCAGCGGCTTCACCGTCCAAACACCAAGAGCCCCTTGGAAAATCCGCGACAAAATTACAGCCGTAAACACAGCATTAATGGACGCATCTGGAGCGCAAAGAACAGTAATTCACCCTCGCTGCAAACACTTAATCAAATCCCTACGCACACTCACATACGCCCCTGGAACGGGCCTACCTAACAAAAACCTGGGCGTAGACCACGCATTTGACGCATTTGGCTATTTAGTTTTACAACAGTTTAATTTGGCAAAACCGGAGACGATGGGCAGCACGTCTTATCGGCTGTATTAACTCGGCACTCGGACCATATCCCCCTCCCAATGTAAGTAAGCGCCGATGTTTACTTCTGGCGCTTGTGCGGTGTACCAGCGAAAATCACAACTGGTGCAGTGCCTACGACGCACAGTTTCATACGGGCCTTCAACAGTTTTCTTAGTCGTAACGACATGCACGCGAAACGATCCGCATTTGGGGCACTTCAATGTGGCTGCTGACTGGGACGAAGGGCTAGAATAGGCCAAAGCCAAGCCTCGTCATGCCCCAAGGCCCCGGAACTTACGGAAGCAAAAAAGGCCGTCCCGCCAAAAAGAAAAAGGGGTTGTACGCAAATATTGCAGCTAAAAAGAAGCGAATTGCAGCTGGATCTGGCGAAAAAATGAGAAAAGCTGGTGATCCTGGCGCACCGACCGCAAAAGACTTTAAAAAATCGGCAAAGACAGCTAAAAAACCAAAACGTACAAAGAAATAATCGTGGTTTATGTGCCCTGGCGGGTTAGAATCGTGGTATAGAACCTTTTACGCCCAGCCATGGCCATCCTTCGTGGTGAACAAGGTGCTGTTCAGTTTGACGCTGCTGGATCTTCCAACGCCACCATCGTTGGAACCCGTAGCTGGACGCTAAGCATCACCAAAGACACGTTAGACGTCACCGATCATGGTGACACCTCTCGTTCATTTGTCGGCAGCTTGATCAGCGGTTCCGGCACTGTTGAACTGGTGTACGACCCAGATGCAACAGGTCAAGCAGCATTTATCGAGGACGTAATCACGGCTGCAGACCCTGCAGACGCTACGTTCGAGCTGTTTACTACTGGCACAGCAGCTGGCACTGATTCCGTCAGTTTTGCTGGCATTATCACCAGCATGGACATTGCATCCACAGTTGGTGATCTTGTAGTTGTCACCTGCAACTTCATCACTAGCGGTGCCATTACTTCCAACCTTGAATAAGGGTTAGGGCAATGGCAGAACGCAAAAAGCGTAAGCGTGGCCCCAACCTTAGTGTTGGGCGCGGCGAAAAACTGCCTGCAAGTAAAGGTGCTGGCTTAACTGCTAAAGGTCGTGCGAAATACAACCGGGAAACCGGTTCTAAGTTGAAGCCACCAGTCACAGGTAAGCCAAAAACAAAAGAAGAGGCTGCCCGCAAGCGTTCTTTCTGTGCCCGAAGTCGTAGTTGGACTGGTGAACGGGGTAAAGCAGCTCGTCGTCGCTGGGGTTGCTAATCACTCATTTTTAAAGTGTCATGACCTACTCAGTCCCCGGCTCCGTCA
>Ga0181408_1000333_pt1 | contig 15535 bp, 5 predicted proteins | sample 31SPOviralmetaG_FD_130137 | JGI IMG/M metagenome (GOLD analysis project Ga0181408, IMG submission 130137) | Marine viral communities from the oligotrophic San Pedro Time Series (SPOT) site, San Pedro Channel, CA, USA - 31 SPOT_SRF_2012-02-16 | ecosystem: Environmental > Aquatic > Marine > Strait...
AAAAATACTCACTAGCAGCTACGTCGACATTATAGCCTTCTTGCAGTGCTAGGTAAGTGTAATGTATATTGCCATTGCTGAGCATCCACTCTGCCAAAGGATCATATCCATACGGCTCGGATAACCTTTGTGCGAGTCCAGCATTGAAAGACAATTTGTCATTAACTTTATATCTATATCTTTCTGACATTTCAACATATTTAATATCAGCAAAACCATCTTCTAGGTATTCACCTTTTAGTATATACTTGTCATCTACAAATCTTATAAAGTGATGTTGGTCTAAATATTCATTACCTTGTTGTCTCTTGTAATCTACTTCAAATAAAAATTCTAAGCCACGTACTTTACCTACATTAGCACCATCTGACCACGATTGTTCTGTACCATCGTAAAATGTACTAGCTCTGTTTTCATAACCAAACCTAGCAATTTTACGTATACCTAAAGCTAAGTTATAATCGTATGGTGTTTCTACTGTTACAGTTTCTAAACCGTTAGTTACAGAAAACACGTCTATATCCGATATAGAGTTACCGCCATTAGCTGCAGCATAAAACGTAGCAAATTTAAAATACTTTTTAAAATTCTGTGAGCAGCATTCTTTTGGCGCAGCGCAAGCAACCAATGCTATACATATTATTATTATTAGTTTTTTCATCCTCGTGCAGTTCTTTTTGTTTTTACTTTCATTTTACCTTTTCTACCTCTTTTACTTCTTTTAGGCTCTTTAACACCTAAGTTCCAAGTTGACCAACCCATAAACAAAGCTACTCTTTGCCAGTTTTCAACGTCTTGTCTAAATATATTAGCTACATTTGTTGCTTTACCGTAAAGTCTAGACAGTGGTATGTTTGTTGCTGCTTGAGTAAATGAAAAAGCTGCTTCCCAAGCTGGGTTTTTTAAGTTGTAATAAGGTAGTTCCTCTATAAGATCTTTGTTCCATTGTATTGCTCTCTCACCTTGTCTTATTTTTCTAAGCTTTATACCTATTGGTGGTGATAAGTTTGCTAGTTCCATAATCACAGCTGATTCGTCTTTATTATAAGTTTTTTCTTGTTCTTTATAAAAAGCTATAATCATATTTTTTAAAGTAGAAACTACAGCACCTCCAACACCCATACCCCTTAGCGTACTGTCTATGGTTCCACTAAGAACTCTACCTTTTTTCTTGTCAAAAAACTCTTCATCATCTTCATCATCAAACATCATAGCAAACAAAGCTGTTTGTAAAGCATAAAATATTAAATTCTGTACAGCTCCATAGTAAATAATTCTAGAAACATTAGACTTAGCGTCTCCTCTACCGTTAGCAAGATCTAGTATTGCTTTTTTCATTAACCTAGTATACTGCATAGGTGTGTTTTGAAAAGCAAGTATTAATCTACCAAGAACAGATGCTTGTTGTTGAGAGATCATATCAGGTCTAGCAGACTGTTGAGTTTCTTCAGCTATAGCTTGAAAATCACTAAAAGCTTGTTCTTTAGCTTGTTGTACTGTCATACCCTCTGCTAAATACTTATTGTATCTATTTCTATAAAAAGTAGCACCACCAGCGGCAATAGCAAAACTATCTGCAATTTGTGTAGGTAAAAAACCTTTTGACAATAGATAGTTTAATGCTGCTTTGTATTTAGCCATAGATCCGCTTGCGTTAGCTACATATTGAGCAAGTTCATTAGCGTTTACATCCATACCTAAACCAGATCTTCTTTGCTTTAACATGTCAGAGTCAAATAGCATTTTAAAATCTTGCCAAAATTGTTTTTGATTTGCAAAAGCTTTAGAGGCTGCTAGTATATTATTATCTTCCCAGTTTATAAAGTTAACAGTAGAAAGCGTTTGTAGTAATGCAGACCTAGCGTTAAAAAACATGGTAGTACCAATAGCACCGTTTAACCAATTCATAAACCTGTTGACCAACCTGTTTTCAGTACCAAAGTTTCTGTTAGTGCCATTTTCTATTCTGTACAACATATCTTCCAAGGCTTCTCTAAAGTTTTTACCGTAAACAGCCTCTATTTTATTCATGTTTTCCTCAGAAAATATAATACCTGCGTTTTCTAAAAACTCTGCAAAAAATAATTTTCTATTAACACCTTGAGCAGCATCCATAAGGTCTGTTCTAATGTCTCCCACTAACCATTCATCACTAGGCTTAACATAACCATCTCTTTGCATAGATAACAAGCCTAACGTGTCTGCAAATGCCTTAAGCTTTGGGTCTGAGTTTACTAAACGAACTAGTTTTATTTGATCTGTACCACTTAAACCAGGTATCATAAAATCAGACTTATCCCAAAGATAAACTCTTATTGCATCAGCGTAAGTATAATCTTCAAATCCTTTTATTCTTTTGTTTAACATAGCTTTTACCTCAGGCATTTTTTCCGATAAAGCTTTATAACTATTAGCTATGTTTTGCTTTGCCTCGTTTAACATTCTATAAGCTCTGTTTAACGGGTCAATTAATGTTTTCTTAAAAAACTCAAATTGTTTTTCACCTATTTTACCTTTACCTAAAAAACTATATAGCAAGCCAACAAAATCCTCTGCAGATGGCGGTATAAATATGTTAAATGGATTATCTTTTTCTTGTCCTCTTTTAGCGGCTTTAGCTTTTGAAAATCTTTTTTCAGCCTCTACACCTTTATTTTCCTCTATTATTTTGTTAAACTCTCTATTGTAATCTGTGCTCTTTTTAGCTATAGCTTGTTGTACTTTAGATTTTATATCTAACTGACTTAATACATTTTTAACAGCTTCAACATTAGGTAAAGCATCGTCAACAAAATACATATCGTTATATCCTTCAGCAAACTTATCTAGCATCCACAAAGCTTTAGCCTCACCAGTACTGTTGCCTAAGCCGGTTATATTTTCAATAGGTATAGTTATTCCTTCGCTTTTTAAATAAGCATGTATTGCAGCTTGGCTTTCTGGTGCTCTTGCTGTTAATATAAACACGTTTTTAGAACCAAACTTTTTAATTTGGTTTTTAAGCTTTTCCATTAACGGCCCTGGTTTTCCATCAGTAACTTTATTAAAATCAGTAAAGTCCATTTTCCAACCTTCTTTCATTAACTGGTCACCAACAAAAGGCCATTCATTAGAAGGTATACGTTTTGTTTCTTCACCTTCTTTTGTAGCTATAATGTAATTATCACTAATAGCAACTGTTTCGTCAAAATCAAAAGCGCTCATACCTCTTGGGCTTCTGTTATATTTTATAGAGTTAGCAGACTGAGTAACTTGACTTCTTTTTTTATCTTTTTCAACCTCAACCATTGGCTTTGGAAGTAAATCACCAGCAACGTCATGACCTAACCCAAACACTTGTCCTTCACGTTTGTTTAAAATATCATCTATAAGTCTAATAGGTTTTACAAATTTAGAACCTTTATTCATTTTGTTAAACATTCTAACCATAGAGCCGTACTCTGAACCAGACTCATACTCTTCTCCCATTAAAGTTTTTCTATTTGTTACATCTAATGTTTTGTCTGCGTTTTTAGTAATTATAGAAACGTTGTAGTCTACAAGCTCTTTTTCTATAAGGCTTTCCCAGTTATCGCGATTATCCTGATCTAAAGTAATGTCTATTATTTTTTGTAATAAATTAGATGCTGGTTTTTGATGCTCATATCTTATTTCGCTATTATCAACTTTATCACCTAACAAAAATTCTCCAGTTTCAGGATTTATTATACCGTCCATTATACCAACGACTTTACCAGCTCTTCTTAACGTAGTAGTAGGATTGCTCATTAATGTCATCATTTGAACAATGTAATCTTGTTTTGTTATTGTGCCGGCGTTAAGCTTTTCTGCTAAAAATATTAATTTATTAGTTAAAACTTTTCTAGCTAAATTAGTTTCTTTATCTCTAGTTTCTTGACTATACTTTCTAGCACTTTTACGTGTAACATTTTTAATAACGTTTATCATGTGTGTTATAACACCTTTACCATCTTGAGGTTCAAGCGTTATTTCAACATAGTCTTCTGTTTTGCCATCTTTAAATATTTCTGAAGACCCTGGAGAGTTTTCTTCCATAGCATCAATAAAATCTTGATCCATGTCTTTGTAGATATACTTTCTAAAATCTGCTTTTGGACCTTCTTCAGAGTGAAATAGTTGAAACCTAGGCGTTCCACTTTCTTTATACTTAGGATTTTTTATATATTTATCTGTACCAGCTATATATATATACTGACCGTCACCTAGTTTGTAAGCTGTAACATGATTTTGCTCTTCAATAGCTATTTCTCTCAAAACCTCGTTTACTGAAATCTCGTTATCAGTGCCAATGCTTTTACGCCACTTACTTATTATGTCTTGAACATAATCTGATGCTATAGCTCTACCTCGTGATATAGCTTTAATGTTAAATATTTCTCTTTGTGAAGGAGCACTGCCATCTTTTTTCTTGATTTTAAACTTTTCAATAAGTCCAATAGCAAATTCTGCTCTTAAATACTCGTCAGCAAACTCTTCAAAAGGTATCATGCTTACACCTTGTGATTCAAAATTATTTTTAACAAACTGATATTGCTTTATAACGCCAGACTCTTTAAACATATCTTTAAGAAAAGCTTTAGCCTCGTCCTTTGTTACCAAACCCTTTTTAATAAAAACTTTACTTAATGCTGTTATCATTCTAGCTTGAGTTATTTCTGGGTCAAGCTCATCTAAGGCTATAGCAAGCTCAGGCATTAGTTTTGTAACATGATCTTGTTGTGGTTTTGAAAAATCTCTTACAAATACAATTGACTGTGCAGACGCTGCCAACCCGTCTTCTAATGAATTTTTAAGTCTTTCATCTAAATCACCTGTAGCTTCTAATGATCTTCTTAAACTTTGATTTGTTATAGTTCTATCTAACAAAGATAACACGGCTGTTAGTTTTGCACTTGTGTTTCTATCAACTTTAAACTCAAAACCTTTTTTACCATCTTTAGTTACTCTAAATATTCCTAAATATTCGGCAAAATCTTTTTCACTTAAATTAGGTTTTTTATATTGAGGAAAGTTATTTTTTATTCGCTTAGAACCTTTGTTATAACCAAATCTTAGTAACACGTTTGGCATGTTAGTAGATTTAAAAGCTTTTGTATGACCTTCATTAAATATAGTAGAAAGAATAAGTTGTAGCCTTCTAGCTATAAATCTTTGTGCTGACCTAACTTCATTACTACCTGCCTTACCTTCTTTTTTTCTTAAATTAGCTAAAAACTTTGTACTTCTTGGATTTAGCTTTTCAACATCAACACCAGACTCTCTAGCTATAGTTTTGTAAGTTAATCCTTCAACACTACTTAACTCCATAGTATTTAAGTCAAGATCAAGCATGTGTTTTTCTTTTAAACTTTGTTTTAACTGCTCTATAGTTTCTCCACTTTCAGTTTCTTCTTTTATAAGTTTTTTAAGTTGTTTTAACTCATCTAAACCTTCTGCTATTTCTTTTTCTACTTCTTCTTGAACACCTATTTCTTTAGCTACGTTATACTTTGGGGCAACAAACCTTGGCGCATTATCAAAATCAGCTGGTGTTGAAGTGTCTTCCATTTCACCAACGTTTTCGTTTTCTATACTAACAGATCCTTCTATAGCGCCTTTTTGTTCAGCTTTTAAAACATCACCATATCTAAGAGGTAACAACCTATTTAAATAAGCTCCAAAAGGTATTAACACTGGGTCATAACTTTGTGAAAGACTTATTAGTTCTTTTGAAAAGCCTGATTGAAACTGTTCAAAACCAACTCTTTTACCCTCTTCTAATCCCATTACTTTAGGGTTTTTAGCCGCAAAGTCAGACAAAGCAGTAACTAAAGCCATGTTGTTTAAAACCAAATCGTTTCTTAAGTCTTCATCATATTCAAAAGAACCATCATCAAGCTGTCTTCTTGTGTCTAAAAGCTCTTGTCTTATTCTAGCGTTTTCATCTACAATTCTTTGAGTACTTTCTTTTAACTTTATATCCTGCTGTAAATCTTGTCTTTCGTAAACATCTTTTTGTCTTATACGACCACCTCTAGTAGATGCAGAAGCAAACCTCATTCCACCCCACTCAGCAAGACCTTTTCTCTTTTCTTCAGCTTCGGCTGCTTTTATAAACTCTTTATCTATATCAAACTTTAATCCGTTTTTAATAATACCACGCATACCTTTAGAAAAATCAGGCTTATTACCCAATAATTCTTTGTTGTAGTCTCTTATAAAGTTTAGCATACCTTTAGCTGGATCTGCAAATCTTCCACCAATAGAAAGTCTTTCCATACCCATGCTTCTAAATAGTCTTCTTATAAAATCACCCATTTTAGTTAAAACATTAGAATCAATTTTAACATCACCTTGAACTAAAGCTTCCGACAAAACAGTAAACATTTCGTCCCACTCCATGCTACCAACTTGCTCTTCATATGTTTTAAATTTACCACTAACATATCCAAACCTGTCTTGAAACTTATATTTGTTAGGGTTAAGCAAAAGCTCTTGTCTTAATAAAAAAGCTAATCCTTTAATTTTTTTAGGACTTTTCTTTATTGTTTCTTGAAGAACTAAATGAAAAACTTCGTGAACACCAACACCATAGTTATCGCCTTGACCTTTAGCAGAGTCTTTGTTTATTATAATAACAGGTTTTTTACCATAATCATCGTATATAACCTGTGCATTACCACCATCGTCTAAAGCTTTTTTCTCGGGCTTACCTTCTTCTCTACGTTTTATATTCTCCTCATCAATTTCAGAGTTTCTTCTTTGTATTTCTTTAGAATATTCGTCTTGACTTAGCTCTAAAAGATTAACATTAATACCAGCACTTTTTAACAATTTAACACCTCTTGTTAAACTCATAGTGTAAACATTCTTTTTCCACTCAGTAGGATTATCTTTAATAATCTGCTCGTCTATAGCTTTTATTTTTTCATTTATTTTGTTTAGCTCTGACAAGTTAGCAGACTTGTCTTTGCCAAGTAATTCTTTTTTCTCCTTAATAAGATCGTTTTTCTTAATTAAGTTGTCTATCATATCAACTGTTGCATACTTAGGAGCAGCGTTTAAAGCTTGCATAACGTTTCTAACAGCATCTTGAGCACCTTGTTCTCTTTCTAAAGCTTCTTTATAAACTTTTGCTTTGTTAGCATAGTTTCTATTTTTAGGATATTTTTTAGATTTTTTATCAAACTCTTCTAGCTTTTTTTGTATTTCTTGTATTTCAAGACTAGAACCTTGTAGTATAGCTTCTCCTTCTTTTGCTATAGCTCCGTACATAGCTTTTTTAACATTTCTAACTGTAGATACTGCTTGCGTGCCACCTAATGTACCTGTAAGTAAACTCGTGCCAACAAGAACCTCTCTTTGTGTGTTAATGTTAAAAACTTCTGGAGAGTAATCAGCTAAAAAGTTAGACTTAACAACATCGTTTAAAACAACATCTAATTGCTCTTCAATATGTTCTTTAAAAAAGTTTGTGCTAAATTGCTTTGTAACCCTTGCATAAGCTTCTTTGTTTAATCTACCTATAACAGCTTTACTACCTTCTTTTCTTATATCGTTTATTAGCCCTCGCAGCATGTTTTGTCCCAAAGCGTTTTTAAAGAAATTTGCATCAGGCATGACTAACTGACTAACTCCTGTAGCTAAAGTTGTTAGGTTGGCATAATACAAAGCATCTTCGCCGCTTAGTCCATTTGCTCTAGCGTCAGCTAGGTTGTCTAATATAAGCATTCTATGGTTTATACCTACCATTCTAGCACCTGTTATAACTTTTTCATTTGGCTTGTAAAATTTACTAATACCTTTAATAAGCTCGTTACCTAAATTCATATGATGACTGTGTCCTTTAGGAAAGTGACCACCAGTACCTCTTTGGGCATTTGATATAATTTTGTTTTGTCTAGCCATAATATTTTTTACACCTTCTCCAGCTTTTGCTATGTTCAGCGTGTAAGGTAAAAGCTCTCCTATTTGCTTAATCACCGTGTAAAAACTAACATCATATGCTTTTGAATCAAACAAGTCGCCTAAAAGACTACCTGTGTCTACTTTTTCTCTAGTAAAAAGGTTTTCTTTATTATTTCTAGGCATTACTCTAAAACCTGCTACATCACCTAAAAAGTCTAGATATTGATCTTTGTAAGAATAACCTTCAAAAACATCTGTGTCAGATCCTCTTTCTGGGTTTTTAGCATCCATTACCGCAGCAGCACCATAACCTATACCAGCTCCAACCCAAACCTGCCATTTACTTAGCATTTTTGTTAAAGCTCTGTATCTGTAATACTCTTCTCCAAAAATACCACCTATTTCAAATGCAGCTCCAAAAGCGTTATCTGTAAGCTTAACCATTGATTGGTCCCAAGCCTCGCTTAAAACAGTCCCTTTAAAGTTAGGTGGTTGTCTGTCTAAAGGCAATGCCATATCCCATGCTAAAGACGTCCAAGCTTCTGCATAGCTTTTTTGGTACTTACCAACCTCTTCGTTAAGAAACTCTCTAGACTCTTTTAATATAGCACCGTCTTTGTTTAACTCAGTTCTTCTAAGATCTAAGTTTGCTATATTTCCATTTAATGCATTTAATTCTTTTATGTCTGTATTTGAAAAAGTAACATTTTTTCCATTTATTATTTTTGGTATAAATATTTTTCTACCTCTAGCGTCCCATCTATAACCACCATACTTACTGTTTATATTAAAAACTTGTTGATTAACATCGTCGTAACTTGTTCTAAGGTTTTCAATATTTTGAAAATGTTTTTCTTCGTCAACTTCTTGAATATCTACAGAGCTTTTTAACTTTAATCCAAGTTGTTTATGTAATTGTGCGTTAACACCTAAAACTTGTGTTTTTGCAGCACTAATTATACTTTCTTTATCACCGCCAATAACTTGATTAAGATCTTCTCCATTTGCTATTCTTTTCCATTTGTCTTTTGGAATTAAATTTAAAAGTTCAGTTTTCATTTGTTGGTTAAACTTACCAAAGTCTAAGGTTTCGCTGTTTATACCAGAAAACAATCTTTTAGTAAGATCTACACCTTTAATGTCTCCAGCGCTAAAGTTTATAACCTCCTCATAAACCTTGTTGGCTATGTCAAGTTCGTATTTATTTTTTTGATATACAGGATCGTTTTCTAACAGTTGAGGAACAAAATTAGGGTCCATGCCTTTGTTATTAGACTCGTATAATTCTTTTCTTTGTCTGTTAAACTCAGCTTGGTTTAAATACGTATCTCCTTGGTTGTAATTTTTTTTGTTATACTCTTCTTCTTTTTCTGTTGGAGTGTCTAAAAAGCCTGTTATATTATTTGGATCGAAACTTTTCTTTTTAGTTTTTAATTCTTCTTCTTGTTTGTTTTCTCCTCTTTGTAATACAAAATCTTCACTTTCAAAATTATCTTTACCTCCAAGAACTTCTTTTCTTTTTGCTTTTTTAAGTAACTCAGAATCATCAATATCAGGATCGTCTATAGCTATTTCTTCATCAAAATAATTAAACAAATCTTTGTCTTCTACCTTTTTCTTTTTAGATGTTACAATTTCATTATCGTTAGTTGTAGAACTACCATCCGTTGATAGTATATTTTTTACCGCAGCTTTATCAAAGCCAACTTTATTTTTATTAGCTTGTTTTTTAACGTTATCCTCTGAGTCTCCACCTACATTTATAGTATTAAGTATATTTGCAGTTTCACCTGAGCTGCTAGTAACAGTTCCATCTGTTATATTTACTTTTGTTTTTTTAGGATCAACACCTTTTATTATTTTAGCAGCATCACTTACTTCCGTTTCTGTTCTATCAAAAGTAACAGTACCATCAGGGTTCATACCAAAACCGCCAGATACTGTTTTACCTTTTTTAATATTATCATCACCAATACTACTTTGGCTAGACATGTCAAGTTTTATTGAGTTTGGATCTGTAAATGAAAAACCATCATCAGTTGAAAATATTAAGTTATTATCTACTAAACTGTTAAATACAGTAGGATCTTCTCTTCTCATTTGATTAACAGAAAGCGAATCAAGCTCACTATTACTTAAAGAAGACATAAGTCTACTTCCATCAATACCGTGATTTCCAATACCCGTAGAGTCGTAGCCACTACCACTATAAGTCATAAGTGCTTCGTCAACAGTTTTTCCTTTATATGCTTTCCAATTTTTAGTTCTACTCCACCATTGTTTTTTTGCTTCTAAACCATCTTCAAGGTTATCAAAGCTTATCATAACACCATGCTTATTAGCAGCTCCAGGTTGTATTTTATAACCATCATCTATCAAGCCTTGTGCGTAAGATGATATTTTTGGCTTACCATCATCACCCATTCTTAACTCACCAGTAGAATCTACTTGGTAATACATGATGTTACCAGGGTTTTTGTTAAACTCTGCTAAACTAACATTTCTACCCTCTGCTTTACTACTGCCAGGCATTCCGTAATCAAACGGATCATTTTTTAGCTTTATTTCATTTTCAGCCATGTATTATAATTTAATTATGATGTGATACGTTTCCAATAGTCGTTAAACTGTGCTTCGTCAACACTTTCGCTTAAACCATTGTTATTTTCCATAAACCAAGCTTTGTATTCAGCTTTTGTAGTAAACTTTTGATCTGTTTGTAAAGACAAATTCTTTAACGCATCTTCTTCTGAAAGACCTCCTTGATTTAACAATTCTCCAGCTGCTTTTTGCTTAGGCAACATATCTGTTTCAGATAAATTTTGAACAACATCTTTGTTTAGACTTGATATGCTTTTCATCCAAGTGCTAGAATCATCACCAAGAGTTGTCAACTCGTTATAATCATCAAATTTTGAAGTGCTTAATTGCTCTTTTAATTGTTTCATTAAAGCGTTTTTATCCATATCTTTGTTGCTAAAAGGATATGTTTCTTCAGTACCACCAACTGTAACTATTAAATTACCATCGTCAGAAGCAAACTCAACATCTGTATAATCGTAGTTGTTTTTTAAATTTGCTAATAAATTACCCTCATCTTCGTCAAGAGCGTTTTCCCAGTCAGTAAACTTGTTCCAGTCTGTAACGCCGCCTTTTTTAATATCAGCTGGCCCATCTCCAGTTTTTGTTAATATATCAGCTGAAATAGCGCTGTCAAACTTCATGTTTTGTAAAACATTTTTCTTTTCTGTTGTAACTTCTTTATCTGTTGGGAATTTACCATCTAATTGACCCATCATGCTAAAACTACCATCTTCATTTGGCATGTTAAAGTACCTTCTGTTTTTAATCAACTCTTCTTTTTGTTTTTTATCGTAAGCCTCGCTAGTAACGTCACCCATAAACGTACTGTATTTTTCTTTTATAAACTCGTTTAGTTTACTTTGGTTTCTATAATCTTTAACACCATTACTGTCTAAACCTTTTATATAACCTATTAACTCTGGTTTTGTCAAGCCACCCATTGGTCCTTTAGCAGGATCAAACGTAACGTCTATAACTTTACCACCACCTGCTTCCCCCTCAGCATCAACTCCAACAGGTATACCATCTTTGTCTTTATCCCTTATTTCACCCTCGTTTAAAGGCCCTTGTTTTGCCTCGTTAACTCTTCTTTGTACAGTAATATAATTTGTTTCGCCATCAGTAGTGTTTATATCTGAGTAGTAGCTAGCTGGTAAATTGCCACTAGTAAACTCATTTAAAAAACTATTGTCATTACCATCATCACTATGATCAGCTGCTATTAAGTCTTGAGCTTGAAAATAATTCATATTTTTAGGAAAGCTTTTTTTATACTTTTCTGCAAAATTACCAGGTAACATTTTATCTTCCCAGTTTGTTCTACCTCCATACTGTTCGTTCCAAACACCTAGTATAGATGTGCTACCATCAGTCCATTGGTCCATAGATATAGGTAAGTTTGCTTGGTCAAAATAAGTATATCCGTTTGAACCACCAGAGTAACCAGGTGGATTTTTTATTTTAACCATACTTTGACCGTTAACTTCTTCTGTTTCGTATCGATCGCCCGAAAACATAGTGCTAAAGTATTTGTCTGTGTCGTCAAAACCAGGACCATAGCTGTTACCGTTTTTTTGTGATTGTTTTTGCCCAGAAGCTATAAAGCCATTAGAGTTTATTTTTTTATTGTAGTAGTCTGCTATTTCATCTCTTTCAGCACCGTCTTTTGCGTTTGCAAAAGCTTTTTTACCTTCTCTGTACAACTTTTTTTGTGCTATTCTACCAGCTCTAGTTAAGTCATTGTTAGAATTCATTGAATCAGACGTTATTTTACTCCACTCTTTGTCTAAGTCAGCGTTTGCCTTTGCCATTGCTGCTTGGTTAGCTTGAAATGATTTGTTTAAACCACCTAAAAAATTACCAATACCAGCTGAAACCCCTAACATAGGGTCCATTTCTCGTGCGGCTCTATCCGCCTGTATTAATCCTGTGTCTGCTTTTCCAAATGCCATATTATCCTTTGTATTTCATTATTCCGGCGGTAGCTATATTGCCTAAACCACCTATTATTTGTTGTTGTGCCATCATTTGCTGTTGGTTTGCTGCTGCAACTCTATTAGCATCCATACCAAGTATAGTACCTTGTTTGCTTTGCTCCATCTGCTTTGACATTAACTCACCTTTTGCTTTTGCCATGTCTACATCTTGAGCTCCTTTAGCCATCATCATTTGATTTTTAGACTGCTCAGAAGCTGTCATCATATTTATTTTAGCTTGATTTTGCACAGCCATCATATTATTTTTTGCTTCTTGCTGTCCTATAGAAGCAGAAGACTGTCTTGCAAACTTAGCGCTTGAATTAGCCATTGCTTGAGCTAAACTCGCAACTCCACTACCACCCGCTGCTCCCTGCATGTTAGCCATAATGTTTGCTTGGCTTTGCTGAAACTGATCACCCATAAACTCTGCTTGCTGTGTGTTTACTTGCAAATCACTCATTGCATTGTCCATGCCTGCAAATTTGCTTTCCATGCCAGCATATCTATTTTTAACGTTGGCATAAGCGTTACTAGTATCTAACCCTTTATACACGTTTAACTGTTTTTGGTAAGCATCTTTAGACTCTTGCATTTCTTTAGCTCTTTTACCAGTCCAATCAATAGCTGTTAAAATTTGAGCAGCTCCACCAATAGCCATTACAGCTGGTAAAATTGCTTGATTAACGTTTGGAGCTTGGTAAGTAAAAATGTCTAAAATTAAATCTATCATAATATATTGTATTGTTTATTTATAATTACACCTTATATGTATTATTTACTACTTAATGTTACTTCTGAGCCAACTGCAAATAACTCTGCCTTGTCAGTAGAAGTGTTTTTCATTTCAACCTCAGCATAATAACCTGTTAACTTTGCATTAGACACATCTGCCTTTTTAACAAAAAACACATAGTCGCTACTCGGACTACCATCAGCTGGTATTTGCGGGTTGTCGTTAGGCACTATAGTTATAGTAACTGTTTTTCTATCTGCAGACAAACCCGTTACATCGCCTATGTAATGTATACTACCATCAGATGATTTCATAAAAGCAGAGTCATACGCGTCAGCGTTATGATTTGCTTGTAAAGAAACATTTACTGGGTTATCAAATGCTAAGCTTATTGTTGACATATTTTTTTATTTTAATATCCTAAATTAGAATTGTTAGCTGTGTCTAAACCTCTAACGGTACTACCTCTACCTGTGGAAACAGAGCTAGTCGCTGGTGCCTGGTTTGATTTTGTAACTCTAGCTTCTGTAGCCGCTATATAAGCAGGGGAAGACTGAAGATCTGTTAAAGAAACAATATTTAATGTTTCTGGCGAATCAAAACCTATAAACGAATTAGTTGAGTTTTCAGTCAATGTAATTGTAAAAGTTAAATTAGCATTAGTATTATTTTTTGGAAAATTTATATACTCAGCATATATACCGTTTTCGTCAATAGTTTTAACACTATTAGCAGCCACTAATACATGACCAAATCCTATTAACTCTGTAGACGCCGCGCTTTGTCCTAAGTTAAAAGTTACAGTGTTTGGGGAAGAGCTAGTATTTCTACCAATAACCTTAACACCTGCTGTTATACCTGTTCCACCACCCATAGAAATTATAGTCATACCTTTTTGTATGCCACTTGCATCAACTGAACCGTTAAAATTTAACGTAGTCTGATTTGTAACACTTGCTGATTCATGGTTAAGGTTAATTACATTAGATAATACACCAAGTTTAAATGTAACGCCTGGATCTCCATAAACTATTAACAATCTAGTTTCTGCTTTTTTATTTATATTTCTTTTGGAAGGAAAACTAATGCTAGTCAAGTCTTTTTTAAAAGATGAATTTTTAACTGTTATGTTTTCTAAGTTTTGACCAGGTGGTTTTGCTAAAAACTCATATCCAAAAATTTGATTATTAACTCCAGTTTCGTCAGTTATAGTTGTTGCTTTTACATTTATTCTATCAACTCCTACAGGCTTTTTTAAAGGAACTTTATAAGTAATGTTGTACTCTCTTTTTATAAGCTCTGTTGTGTTTTCAAAAGTGTCAACGCTTGCTACTTTATAACTACTCATGCTATACACATCGCTAAAATTTAAAGTAGGGTTTGGGCTTAATATACTACCAACAATTCTTTCTATTGTTATTTTAAAATTACTAACCTCTCCAACTCTACCACTTGTAGAAAAAGTATTGTCATTGCTAGTAAAAGTTAAAACAGTATTAGCATTTATAGTTGCACTGTTATCTAAAGTTATTTTAGATCTTCTAGCGCCATTATAAACCTCGCTAACAACACTAGTTACTTTTGTTGTACTTATACCTATAGATTGACCAACTCTTATCTGCGGGTTACTATTAGTCATATAATGAACAGTTCCAGTTACAGTTGCTAAAGCAGTTGCTGTTGTTGAAAGTGTTACACTACATCTATCTTTATATACTTTTAGTAATCCTGACATATTATATTTGTTCTTGATAAGCTGATCCAGCTGTTATTGTTAGTGTTGTTTTTGTGTTTGCAGAAGGAAAAGGGTTGCTGACGTAAGTTATAGTAACCTTTATATAACCATCTGCATGTAAGGTAGCAGCCACTGTTCCTGCAAAATCACTTATAGCCACAGGTTCTGTTAATGAAAAAGTAAAATCTTCTGCAGCAAGTTTCCATGAAATACCTTTTGTTTTTTGAGGGTGTATATAAAAATCTACTGTTTTGCCAGTTACGTTTGACGCTGCTTTTTCGTTAAACTTAATAACTTTACTTGTTGCTGTTGAATCTGTAGAGTTGTTTATTATCCATTTTTTAGGCTCAATATTACTAGCTATATCTACAGCCGTAACAGTATGAGTAAAACTTCTAACATTAGAGTTTAGCGTTATTGTAGATGGTTTACCAACACCTTGAACGTTTAGCCCTTGTGTTTTTAATAAGTCAACATCATTGTTTATTTTAGCTCCTTTTATAAAGTTAAAGTATTTACCTTCTTTTTCTATAAAACTTGGTACACTACCGCTTTCTTTGTCTGTTGTTATTGTGTTTGCAGTCCAACCAGTATCAC
>Ga0181408_1000336_pt1 | contig 15423 bp, 24 predicted proteins | sample 31SPOviralmetaG_FD_130137 | JGI IMG/M metagenome (GOLD analysis project Ga0181408, IMG submission 130137) | Marine viral communities from the oligotrophic San Pedro Time Series (SPOT) site, San Pedro Channel, CA, USA - 31 SPOT_SRF_2012-02-16 | ecosystem: Environmental > Aquatic > Marine > Strait...
AACAACATCCCCCACTGTCAATGTGGTCGTGCTCATCCCTGTCTCCTCCTTTCAACTTAATCCACCAACCCCAAATAAGAGGCACCATGAGCCAGTGTACACACCCAATCCAAGCGATTGGGATACCAGCGTAGAATATAGGATGAACATAGTTTCCAAGAAGAGCGAGAATCAAAGGAAATATTACATCTTCAATGATTTCCCAACCAACAATAATAATAACTAAAGCTAAACCATGCTCCTTAAGAGTCTTCTTTAAAGAAGACCATCTAAGGTGCTCTAACTTATGGGAAACTTGTGATTTAAACCACTTAATCAACTAGCAATCTCCGACCAATTCGACACTCCATCTGATATAAGAGTAGTCTTTTGAGCAATATTGTTTAACACAATAGTCTGACCGACGCCCTCGATTGTATCAGAGCCGGCGCCTGAAACCGTAATGTTATTTTGATTTGCATACCCAGCCGCATCTTTAACCATGACTACCATGCCGGGGTTATCGCCAGCATCGGGCAAAGTTAATGTTATTGCACTGTCAATACCGCCTTCTGCTGTTGCCCGCGTGTTGACAAGAATGACACATTCGGTAGCCGAGACTGAGTATGTTGTGCCGGGATCATTCGCTGCGTTAATGTTCGTAACGCGCATAGATATAGAACCGCCAACTGTCAAAGTCGAAGCGGGGGCATCATGGTTAATGCCGACGTTATTCGCACTTCCATCAACAAACAGCATGTGTGTGTTGCTATTAGATTCTACACGGAAGTCTACCAACGAGTCAGATTGTTGGTTAACTACCACCTCTGGAACAGCGCCATCTAACCGCAAACCTTCTCTAACAGTCCCTTGATCGTTACATTTAAAAACAATGTGCTTGTTTATTGTCTTGTTTTCAATCACGATATTGTCAGAATTGTTGATTCCGATTTCTGCCTTTTCAGACGCATCGTCAGCAAAAAAGATTGTCGGCTCTGTTCCATCCAGTTTCATATTACCGCCCACATGCAAAGCCTTGTCGGGTGTACCTACTCCATTAACACCTAATCTGTTTGTGGATGCATCAAACTTCATTCCGGGGTTACCTGCGCCGGAGCCGTTGCCCTTAACAATAAAATCAATATTGTTGGATCCATCGTTAAAAGTAAGCTCATGCGGAGCGGAGGCTTTTTGGTCTAAGTCGATGAAAGATATTCCACCAGCCTTAAAAGTGATTCCGTCATCAGTAAAATTGATGAGCGTATTTTCGTCACCGTCATGCTTAATGTATTGCTTGACCAGTATTGCATCACTTGCTATTTTCAGCTCTTCACTTCCCCCGGCAGCAAACGTTATGTTATCATTCGATGGAAATTGCAGATAAGTGTCTGGGTCGCCGCGATGTAAAAGCTTTTCGCCAACGGCAATTTCATCATCTACAGACAGCGTTGAGCCGGGGGTATCAACGCCGATACCAACCCTTCCATCACCTCTGACCTTAAATACTGTGGTTGAGGCAGCTTCTATATCAAGAATGATAGTTCCTGTACCTGTTCCGTCTGTGGTCACCTTAAGACCATGGGCAGATGACCCTGCATCATTGTCAACAGTTGCGACATAAGCGTTTGACGCATCTGCATATGCATGGAATGTGGTAGAAGGACTTGACGTGCCAATACCAACCTTTCCATTTTCGTCGATGATCATTCTTTCGGTTCCGGCTGTGTCAAAACGAATCTTGTTCTCGTCGGATGATTCTTCTACTTGAACCTTAGTGTTACCATCGGCATCTTCAAGAGTGTTTTCATTAACTTGATTTGGGTTAAGTTTGGTGCGTGCCATTATTTACGTTCCCTATAGTTTTCAGCATCTTCGGCATGAAGGAGAATATCCTTGCCGCCTCTCCAGCTAGCCTGCTCAATATAAATTTCTTTTGCCCTTTCTCTTGTGGCAGCAAGCACAGCACCTAGGTCGCGGTACTTCTTTGTTCTTCTATTATATTCTTGAATGATAAAGTTTTTCATAGGATTCTCCTCGGTGGCTGGGGCGGCTGGAGTCGAACCAACAACTTCCTGAGTAACAGTCAGGCGTTCTGCCAGTTGAACTACACCCCAATGATTTTAATTAGTTTATTCTTATAAAATGGTGGGTCATGTGGGGCACGATCCCACGACCTGCGGATTAAAAGTCCGATGCTCTACCAACTGAGCTAATGACCCTGCTCCGCTATTTAAGCGTTGCGCTGCAAACGATAACCGGAAGGCTATCAGGATGCGGATTAAGTTTCATGATATAAAACTTGTCGCCTTCTTTGATCTTACAAGGAAAGACCGAAACAGGCATAACCGCCACTGAAGCAGTTTCCAGTGGCGGGTTCAAGTTAATCTCAACTGTGGCAAAATAGGGATCCATAGAATCTATAACGCCAACCAATACATATGTTGTTAAGAGCTTCATCTTAATTTCTAGTCGAAAGTCAAAGTGCCATTCTCAGTAGGCACAGAGACAGCCCAGCCATATGTAGACGGAGACTTTTCAAAGAAGTCCTCTAGGCTGACTTTGACAGTCGCCTCAAGTGTACAGAATCCGCGCTTATGGTCATAACGTTCGACGCTGCTCTCAATAAACTCTTGATCATAAAAGTTTTCCGTAAGGGTTTCTGTAAGGTATTCCGTAAACCACCCTTCACGATCATAATCTTCTAGCATGCCAGCATCGCGCATCTCAGACATAATATAATTTCCGTAAGCATCCATTGCAGTAGAACCAAGAGAAGCAATAAGATCAGCAAACTCAGATACTGTGTCAGTTTCAGCAAGGGCGGTTTCAATTTCTGTCTCGTTGTGTACAAACACATCGGTACCAGATTCAAATACCATAGTGACTGGCGTGTCGCCATCAAGGTTAAGGTTTTTTAGTTTTTCAAAAGTTGACATGTAAACTCCTTTGTGTCAATTGAATTGGAGCGGGAAACGAGACTTGAACTCGCGACCCTCACGTTGGCAACGTGATGCTCTACCACTGAGCTATTCCCGCAGGTAAATAAATTGTGGTTACTTCTCGCTAGGGTGAGAACGCCCGTTGCCGTCCATCCATGGCTTCTTTTCATCGCCGGTTAGAGGCTCTGTTTTTGCACTCTGGCTTTTGTTTACCAAGTCACTGCTACTCTCAACTTTTTCGCCGCCGATGTTCCACACCATTTCGATTCCAAGCTCTTCACAAACTGCTACTTCTGGTACGTTGTCGCCTTTGCGATCACCACCATTAGCAAAGTATGTCGGTTTTAAACGGCGTAGCGCCTCGCAGACTGTCTCGTCGCGGTCATCTACCCATTCCACCCTTACCACGCCCTTGAGCGCTTCCAGAATCTCTTTCCGCTGATCCCATGGCATAAATACGAATCCTTTCTTACGATACAGCCAAGAATCGCTGTTTGCAACTACGATAACGTCGCCGTATTCTGCTGCAGCTAAAATCAGTCTTACGTGCCCAATGTGAACCGGGTCAAACCCGCCTGAAACTACTACTGTATCATAGGGTGTTTTTGCTTTTGTCATTTATTAGTCCTTCCTCTATTAGATGTTTTGCGGTACGCCCAAAAAAACCCTGTAAAGTCCAAGCTAGCCCGGTATCAACCAGATGTTGCCAAGCTTCATAATATTGTTCTCTGCTTTCTGGTTCTAAGAACCCTTCGGCGTAACCTATTGCTTCAAAGTTTGTCATGTACTCTCATTTATGGCACACCCAGTTGGACTCAAACCAACGACCCTCGCTTTAGAAGAGCGATGCTCTATTCAACTGAGCTATGGGTGCTAAAGATAATTTTTCTTTACTAAATTGTAATATGCTTTCGCTAATTTTTCGTTGTATTCTGGGTCTATCTCTTCAATTATTCTGGTAACTGACAAAATGAACTCTGCTGTCTTTTTATATTCGGCATCGTCGTGGATGACCAACTCACACATATCGAATATCCTATCTGCAGCAGCAGCTTCATCACCTAGGGCAATAAGCTGCGCAGCGTATATCATGGCTAAGTTTCTTCGATCATCCACATACTAAATAGAATATAACATCAAATGTCGTCAGTGTCAAGTACTTTTTTATAACTCTTTAATCTTACAACACCATCCGATAGGGCTGCGTACGTCATATGGTCCACCCAGTCGCCAGTATTGACATAGGTTTTAATTTGCTCGTTATGATCAACCCAAATTACAACTTCGGGGCGGTGGGAATGCCCCATTATTGCCACGTCAACATCATTGTTAAAGTCAATTATATCCCAAAGCCGAATGAGCTTACGTTTAGCTAATGCTCTATTCGCCCACCATGTCGCCAAGTCAACTTTGAAGGTGCGTTCTAACCAGTCTTGACATATCGAGACTAACTTTAGTAATGTGCCCTCTGTCCACTTTGACCAAAAACCTTTTTCATAGCGGTCACCATGTTCAATTCGGAAGGTGCGACCGTTATCTTCAAACTCATACATTTCCATAAAGTCAATATGGTTCAAACTTTTGCCAGCGAAAGCATCAAAGCTGTAATCATGGTTACCAATGATGTAAACAACTTTGGGGAATGACACTATTTTGTGTAGCAACTCAAGCGACAGTTCTGAGAAGATAGGAATTTTAACAAAGTCCACAATATCGCCGGCTAATATTAGTTCGTCGCAGTCGACTCCATTGAGGAACTGAAGCAATTCCTCTTCCTTGCAGTGTGCGCTTCCAATATGTAGGTCAGAGATTATTATCCGTTTCACTATCGTCGTCAGTTTTCAATGCCACTCTTGCGGCTCTTACAAACTTTGCCCCTATAGTATAACTATCTAGCTCATCGATAGTTACCCATTTGTGGTTGGTATGTTCTTCACTTAATTCTATTGTACCACGATACTGACTTGTTTTGTAGAATTTTATTCTACCTTCTTCATGTATTTTCTCGGGATTTGTAATGTCAAGAGTTGTTTCCTCTTTGACTTCTCGCTTGAGTCCATCGATGTCATCTTCGCCTTCGTGTATATGACCACCGGGCAAATCCCATTCACCTGCATGCTTCTCGTTCATGTCCGAGCTTTTCATAATCAACAAACGATTCTCATCGTCAATCAAAATCACTTTTCTTATTTGGTCAGAGTCCATATCCTCTAGTATATAGTGCCGCCAATTTTCAAAAAGTTGTTTCACTGCCTAAACAGACCCACATCTACCATAACCAATTGACTGCTATCTGGGCGCATCATGACATTACCTGTGTGCATATCTCTGGGGCTGAATGATTTGCCGTGCAGATATTCCATTGCGTTCAACAAGCCCTCGGCTTCTGAGAATGTCTCTTGCGTGTGTTTGCCGCCGCCGCCTAATCTGGCACCTTCTGGAGCGCCGTACGTCATTGGAACGACTTGCATCTTCAGATGGTAGTACATCCTATCATCAAGCTCGTATGACACATTGTCCATCACTGATTCTCTGCGGGTTGAAAAGTAATCGTGGAGTTCGGGGTTGGCGTTTGGATCCAACTCATGTTTCTTGACAAAATCAGGAAGCATCTTGTCAACCCTGTCAAAAAAGATGTTTAATAATCGTGGTCCATGAGGCTTAAACGACGGAGCATGGTAGCGTGACAAGCGACCATAGTTGACATACATGTTTTCTCTTGGGCTTTCGCCTGTAAGGAAGGCGTTGGTGACTTGCTTAATCAATGTATCAAGATGCCATTTAGACCAACGGTCTACGGCAGCAGTCATATGAGGTGAGATTGACTTAGCCATGTTTGTGACCAACTCAGTTATTGCGCCTTCGCTGGCAAATGTGCGTTTGATTTTGTTTGTAGGGATTTCTTCGTCAGGGTCATCCATGAGCAGTGTGCCCAAAACTTCCTTTGGCGCAGTAGTCAGCAACTCCATGACAATCACCAGTGCGCCTTCTGCCATTTGATATGGCTGCTCGCGGTGGTTTACTAAATCTTTGCCGGGGATTCTGTCAACAGAGTACACATTAACAAGGTGTTGTTTGACCTCTTCGGGAAGTCCTGCTCTATTCTCAAGAATCCATCTGTAGTTTTGTTCTTCTTTGTCGACCTGTTGACCTGCCAAGAGTACTGACACTACTTTAACTGCAAGTCGGCGACCTGAACGCCCTTCAAGCTCCCAAATCTTTCCGTACTGCCCTTCATCAACAAAGCGGTTGACCCAGAAACCACGGTCTTCTAACATGCTCTCCAATCTACGCGGCATAACGCGCACAGGTTTCTCGGGCTTGGGTGCAGTTGCTGTTGCAGTGTTAACGCCCAAGTCCCTCAGTGCTTGTTTAAGAAGGTCACGGTCATGTGCATTCTTAACGTCTGTGGTAACACCTTCACTGAAGCGTCTGAAGTTTTCAAACAGGTCTTTCACTTTTTTAATCCTTTTGAATTATACCCGCCGGAAGACCAAATACTATTCATAATATGTCCAGCAGAATTCATATCCATCCAACCTAGAGCATGTCCGATTTCATGTTCTAAAATTCTTTCAGAACTTCCCCAAGCAGGAATTATTTCTATCCTTGCTTTAAACACTTCATTGCTGGCTGTGTATCTCCACGTTTTTGTTGAGCCTAAGTGTGTACCAAATTGGAATCCTTGACTTGGGATGTCAATGGTTATCGTTCCGTAGGCAGCATCATTCTCAAGACAGGCTCTGTTGCCGGGGAGAGCCTGTGAGACGGTCCCAAAGGTATATCCTAGCCGGGACCAGTATTGAACAGCGCGAGCGACTCTAGAGACTGTTACCGGTCCTCTATGGCATATCAGAATATCTGGCGCGGTCATCCATTCTCCTTCTTGGCGAGCTTTTTTGGCATGAATAGGGATGACTGGGTGAACCCAAGTTGGACGGTGAGGCATATCATCGATGGTTAGCTGTGTACTATTGTGTCCATCTCCGTATATTAAAAGCGCCCAGAATAAAGCAATCTTCATTCATATTACCTCCCTATTTGTAAACCGTAGCATGCCCTTCGTTAATCAACAATTGATTAACATTTGTATTTTTAATAAATAGTTCACCCAAACATCTTCCGTACTTTCCAACACCGTGAGAAACTAAAACAAATTCATTGCCACATTCCCACAAAAGCTCAATCAGCCTTGATTCTGCCGCTTTGCCTGCTTTCTTCTCTTCCAAATCTTTGGTGCGTGTTTCTGGTGTGTCTATGCCATAAAGACGGATGCGCTTCTTGACCCAGACATCAAATCCTAAATCAATTAGCGCATCGACAGTATCACCGTCCACAACACGAATCAGTTTCGCATTGTATTTATACATTATAAAAGCCCTTCGACCCAACCTTTCACTGCACTTTCACTAAACCCATTAATCCCGTGGCGTAATACCATGTCTCGATCAACAATAACTATAGTTGGCCAAGATGTAATTGGGTACCCATCTTCTAATGGTTCAGTTACATCGATCATGTCGCGGGAACCTGCCAGTACTGGTACCTCTGTTCCGTGCATTTGCGCCCATGATTGTAAATCGTTTAACTCGATTGCACCACCAGATGAGTCTTCAACCAAGATTGTCAACCAAACAAAGTTGTCTTCGCCGAATTCTTCTGTCCAAGCGTCGGCAATAGGCGCGATTGCATTACAAGGTCCGCACCACATAACAGAAAAGTCTAGAACAATAACCTTTCCATACTGTTCATAAAGTTCAACCTGTTCACCGTTCTGATCCATCAAACTAAAATTGCATGGATTATCATCAATGTTGTGGGCACAAGTTTCCCACGTTGCCCATGGATATGGGTCTTCTGGCACCTCTGGCGCAGTGTCAACAGATGTTTTCAACTCTGCTGGTCCGCATGCATTGCACGCTATCGCAAACATGAGGGGTAAAAATTTTAACATACATATGTCCTCCCTATTAGTTGGGTGTTCCCAACATAATCTTCAGCTCATCAGCGTGACCTGAAATCGTTCTTGTATACCAGCCATCAACACCGGGGTACTTGCCCTCGGGATGTGGACCCAGCCAGTTGATAGGCTTGGATGCACCAAGCACTTTCTGTACAACTTCGGGGTCTGAGACGTAAGGTACATCATGATATTTTAGCATGACATGCGCAATGCCTTTTGACATTTCGGCATAAGTGCCGGGAGTAAGCAACATGTCTGCTGTCTTTTTCTTATAAGCGTCGATAGATGCACGTTTGCCGTCGTGTCCAGAAGCGGACAGTTTTAGTCCGGCAGGTTTGCTCTTTGCAATACGAACAGCGTCTGGTTCTGGGTCATCGTCAATATCAATAGCTGCCCAATAGTCTGCATCGCCGGGGATATCGGAAGCCTGTTTGAAATCAAAGTTGCCACCAATGTTTTTATATGCGTTCTGAATCAATGCAATTAGCTCATCAGTAATATCGACGTTATCTGGATCACTTGACATGTCACTAGTAGGAATCTCTTCCCAACTACCCTTGTCATGTCCATAGTCAGCCCAAACTTCTTCTTTTAAGTACTGACGCCAATTTTCCATTAGGAGTTTCATGCTACCGACTTGTCTCCTCGACATTTCCACTTCTTTCTTGACAAGTCATTAGCACATGGCGGCTCTTTGCACTTTTTAATCTTTGCTGAGCGGGCACAATATGCATCACCCTTTGCTGTGCCGGGTCGGATACGATCACCGCCGTCTTTGGCTTTGCCTGATTGTCCAAATGAGCGGCACTTGCCATCTACTCTCTTGGCAGAGCGCTTGCCTTTGGATGGCTTACACGCCTTCTTTTTTTTTTCGTCTATCTGGTCGTCGTCGATGTCTTCTGTGATTTTAACACAAATGTCCTTACCGTCTTCGTCCGTGCCTTCATGACGATAGCCGTCCCAGCATGCTTTTCCGTCAGCGCCCTGTTCCTTGCCATCTTCATTCTTGGCTTCATTGAGAAACCGACGCCAGTTTTCCATAATAAGTTTTTGGTTCATTTGATTTCCTCCACCATCTTATCCATTTCATCATCGAAATCTGTACGAATCCAAACCATAGGATTGAATCTAGCTGCGCGCCTGTTCAGTAGTAGAGCACCTTGCGGTTTTACCAACTCTCCTTCGATTTCTACGCCTTCAAAGTCGATTTCTGTTTTCTGTTTGTAAATAACTTTTGGCTCTTCTTTAGTATCGTCGGCAATCGCCGAAGATGATCCAAGTGCTAAGGTTAATAATATTAAATACATTATTGTATTCTCCTGTAACTCTGTTCTGGGTCAACGAATACTGACTCATCGATGGGTCCATCGATAGTGTACCCTAGACTAAGTAGTTCATTTCCCCAACGTGCTTCCATTTTTTTTATCGTTTTGTCGTTGTAATACTTTGCGTATTCAGATAAGTGCTGCCGATTTACATTGACCCTCGGAAGTTTCACTTCGCCTGCAGGTGCCAAATCGAACTTGTCAAGAATCTTTTGCCAGCCTTCATTTACTTTTTCATATCTAATCAAGATTTGAGGCATGCATTTGTTTCCAGAATATATTTGCTCATGAATCCAGTTATGCGGCTGCATAAAATGTATAGTATTAGTGTCACAAATCACATTTACGAATTCTTCAAACGAATCCCATTTTCCAATCTGATGGATATGACCTTCGCCGGCGCGTCCGCGTCTAGAGTGGTGTTCATAAAAACTTGTTATCCAATCGTAAGGATTTCTAACGACTGCAACCCATACCATATCGTGGTCAGGCAACAATGTGTCATCCGGTATGCCGGTCCAATCCCAGTCTTCTATTAAATCATCATAGCGTTTGTGTGTAGTAGTGTAACGAATCTTTAAACTGTTAACCCTGAACATCCCAACGGCGCTGGTACTTGCTGTCTTAGGTATACGAATATAGGCTAACTGTTTACCGGTCAGTTTTTCCCAATCCGGCTCGAACATTACTTTGCTGTAGGTTGCGTGAGAATATATTTCACCCACGCATAGCGTTTTCTATTTGGCAAGTAATCTTCGTCCTTATCATTCTGGTATGCTTCTCTTTCAAATGGGCTTTCATAGTAAGCTTTTGAGCCGTCACGGTATCTAACCAACCCAACAAGCCAGAAAAGACCGTATAGTAGCCACTGAAAAACAAACAGCAACTCAAGCTGTTGTTGAAAATGGATTGTCTCATGCCTTACTGTTTCTGCTGCTGCAGCCTTGCGAGTTTTACCGACCATCTTACTTACATCCAAGTTTCCTCGGCACCACACCCAGCAACCAAAGCTAATGGCATAAATTTCAATGGGTGATACTTTGGAAAGCCAGCCGGGTACCCTACTGTTTGAATATATTTTTGGGGTCCACTCTTTTAATGGTTTCATAACTTTTCGTCTACGCTCCTTATTGCTTCTTCTGTTTCTGTTCCTTGTATAACTAGTTCGACAACCTGTCGAACGGCTCTCTCAAGTCAGCCGCCGGCTAAACCTTCAGCGGTAAAAAACTCCATTGCCATTTCATAGGCAATCTCTGCAGGTTTTCTGTCGTCGCCTGTAAATTGACGCCAATGTTCATATATCTCTTTCATTTCTTTTCCTTGTTTAAGTGAAAGCCCAGCCCGCAAGCTAGACCGGAAAGCAGCGCAGTGATCATTAAAGGTTGTTCACCCAGCATTGTTGCAAATATAAATATTCCCACATTAATGCCGACCGCAATAAGCGAAATGTGACCAAGTGTACGCCTCATATACTAAATAGTTGGCAACTTTCCATTTACGAGCATAATTATAATGTTCGATGCCTATATTTTTTTGGTTGTTCCTATTGTTCTTTAAGAGCGATATGGGCAACCCTGCATATGCTGATTCCGGTCGGGATAGATGCAGGACCACAGATTGCCTGTGCTCAGTGAGTAGAGGGAATATACCTACGCCGCGTGACAGAATGGTTACTGTTGAACGCAGACAACTACTATACTTTAACGAAGATGGCGACCAACTTACCAATAGTCAAATCACTGGTGTTACGCGATTCATAGAACAGAACAGCGGCAACATCACAATTACACTTATGGGATTTACCGATGGTTGTGGGGGTAGTGCCTACAATCGAGCATTAGCTGAGAGACGTGTGCGGGCGGTACGTGATGTGATTCGTCAAATAAAACCGGGTATCAGACTCGACATAGTAATAGGCGGGGAACAAGTTGAACATCATTCTTCCCAAGCAAGAAGAGTGGATATTATTGTTCACTCCTCGCGGTCCTTGTCTACAAGAATAGAAAAAATACCTGCAGACGTATATCTGGTCGACGGTTCTGGTTCTATGTGGGAAGGTCGACGAGAGTGGCTGGATTTAGTTAACGCATCTTTTAGACCCGGTTCTAGAATTTATATGTCTATGATGCATGGATGTTATAATGGACAAAATATTGATAATATAAGACCACAAGGCGGCACAGAAATTTGGATGTCTTATTATGCAGTACTTGACAAAATGCAGCCGGGGGAAACTTTATTAATCATCTCTGACTTTGATTCTAATGTTCGACTGACTAGCAGAGAGGCTGACACTATCAGAAGTAAAGTACGAGAGCGTGGTGTCAACGTAATCACTCTACAATAAAAAACCCCGGCTTTCGCCGGGGCTTAGGTGTCGGTGAATATTGATTCTTTACAGCCGCGCTTTACATTTGGGGGATGTATTCTTCAAATTCGATTTTGATGCTGAATTACTCAGCCGTGGTCTGTCCACCCGAGGCAACCTCAAGAACTTCAATATCAAAATTGAGGTCTTGACCTGCCAACGGATGATTGAGATCTAGAGTTACCTCTTCGTCGTCAAAATCTGAAATTCTGGCAAACAGTGGGTTACCCTGTGGTCCCGTACCTTGTACCGGGGCATCGATTGCGAAATCGAAACCTTGCGGGAAGGTAGTGCGCGGTACTTTGGTGAACGCCTCTTCATTACGTGGACCATATGCATCAGTTGAGGTAAGAGTAACAGACTTCTTCTGTCCTTCCTTCATGCCAATTAGTGCGCTATCGAATCCAGCGATAAGTTGTCCTGTGCCGACAGTAACGTCAAGCGGGTCACCGCGATCATATGAGTTATCAAACTGAGTACCATCAGTGAGAGTTCCCTTGTAGTGTAGCTTTACGTTATTACCGTTAGCTACTACTTGCTTCTTTGCTTTAGCCATTTATTTTCTCCATGGTTTTTTATTTTGCGCTTTTAACGCTCTTGTACAAGATGGTGGAGGCGGCGGGAATCGAACCCGCGTCCAGAATAAGTCTAATTGTAGTCGTTCACAAGTTTATTCAGTTTTAATCGCAAACTGAAAAGCTATGCGGTTGTAATCTAAAGCTTACCGCCTTGAGGCTTTAGATGGTTTTGATTTTTACAACTTATCTGTTGTTTTGACCAGATTGGAAAGAAGGCTCTGGTCAGCCTCCCGATTAAGCCGCTAGGCGAACAGAATCGAAGTGATTATTGTTATTAGCAATTATATTTTGTATCTGCGTTTTAAGTCTGCTGGTACGTTTGACTACTTGCACTTTTCTTCTTTCTTACCCTGTCGAAACCGGGGCGCCCCCGTTAGGTTTTTTTAGATTTCTTATTTATTTTCTTTGTAATCACACCAAGTGGCGTTCCGTCTTTTGTATCTAACCAAATGGTGATCATGTTTTTTTCTTCTTTCTTCTCGGTTCTTTGATGCTTTATTACTTTCTTTGCTTTTTTTAGGGCTGCTGCTTCTGTGGTGTGGCTACTAACTAGTTCACCTTGAATATAATGCCCATCCCATTTCCAGACTTTCCAACTCATTTACTTTCCATTACTTATAAGGACTCGGAAGAAGGTTGCTAGCGTTCCTCGCGTCTAGCTTGCCAGTCTATCTTTAACTACCATTCCTTCTATACAATCCTCATTGTCAACTGAGGCAACTGTGCGTGCTCGGAGAGGCACAGGGGTCTGGAATCTACTTTGAAATGGCGAGGTTCGTTATAGACAATGAACCAACGTACTTTTAGTTGTTAAACCTTCTAAAGAGCCGGTCGAGTTCACGACCAATATTCTCTAGACAATTTTGTTCTCCTGTTGTTTCCCTATTATAACACACTATTCAGAAAAATACGACTCTGTTTTGAATTTTTTTACAGCTTTCTGAAATTCTGACACTGATAGACCTAAAAATCTTGCTGCTTCTTTCTTTGACCTTGTGGCTGAGAGAGCATATTTCAAGACTGCATCTCTAGTAAGTTCTGGTAGAGACTTATAGATTGGAAATCCATAATATTTCCCTCTGAGAGATCTAGTAGATAATTCTAACTTAAGAGCAATTACTTCTTCTAGAGAAAGAGCATTGATCATAATTTCAAATTCATCATTTGTTCTCTTGTCTTTTTGTAATTTATTTGATATACTATAGAGAAGATTCTTTCCAGCTTTCATATTTCCTTCTTAGTTAGATATAAGATAGAGCATTCAGGACTTACTTACTTAACTTATATAATGTACCATGAATTTGGAAAGTTGTCAAGGGGCAAAATGAAAATAAATCGATCATTTTACAACTATTTTACATACTGAAGACATCTTAAGCTGCCGGGATTCATCGTAGTCGGCGCTTAAGACATCAAGATTCAGTGTTTTTACTCGCAGCAGCAGCCATCAGCGCAGCAAGCGCAGGTGCCTTCCTTACAGCAAGCATCGACTTCGCAGTCGCATTCACATTTATGTTCGTTGTTCATTCTATAGTCCTCCTTTTATCTTCCTTAAAACTCTTTGCCTACGTCTCCTGAACCATACATATCATACATTTCGTCAATAAAGTGTACGAGATTTGCCATGGCTTGACCCTCGCCTTTGTCTTGGTGACTGGGATCTCTCTGAGCAGTCTCATATGCATCTTCGATCAATTCTCGAATCTGACTGGTTGCAGCAGCAATAGCGTTGTCTGCATCGCGATCAGAAAACCCACCAACAGCACGACCGGGATAGTAAGTGCCTTCTTTAACCTTGGTTAACTCTTCCTTAACAATCTTGTTAAGTTGTGATTGTGTGATTTTCATCTTATAATCCTCCGAAGTCTAATTCTTCTTCGGCTCCTTCTTCTGGTGCCGGTTCTTCAAGACCCATATCTTCTCCACCTTCTTCAGCGCCAAGCTCATCTTGAGCGCCCTTCTCAGCTTCATACTCAGGAGTGGTAGGTTCTTCAGGTGTTCCTTCAAGCTCTGATTCCCATGTGTCAAAATACAACTTGAGGTTAGTAATCAAATAATCGTAGTATTGCTTTCTGTCTTCTTCGTTACCAAGCTTTGCATATGCTTCAGTGACATTCTTTTTAACTTTGTTCCATGCATCAAGAGCATAGTTGCGACCGGTCTTGTCCATATCGCCACTTCCATCGATGCCAGTACCGAATTCTTCTCTTTCGCTTTCAAGTGGATCTGCTTCTTCTGGCTCGGCACCCAATTTAGGCGCCTCCATTTCAGCTTCTGCTTCAACTTCTTCTTCTGGAGCGTCACCTACTGATAACTCAGCTTCAAACAAGGCTTCTACAGCCTCTGCAAGCCCTGCCATGGGGTCAGACGGCTCCTCACCCATTCCATCCTCACCGGCAGCGTTAGGAAGCCCTGCAGCGCGCTCTACGCCCAACGCATTGATAACTGCGTTGATGATATGTGCGCGAAAAGACTTTCTCTGCTCTGGAGAGGTTGTAAGAGTTTTGTATTCTTGTTCCAATTCTGAAAGAGTGTTTGTGTTAAGAAGCATTTGATCGAGAGCATTACCACCAGTATTCATTGATGGTCCTTCGGTTGTAGCATCTTCTTCATTTAACATAGTGCGAATAATATTACGCAGTTTTGTTTCTTCTGTCAAAATGTTTTGACGTTTGTTACGAACGAAACGAATCGCTTTGCGAATGTTCTCACGTAAAATCATCTCATTATATAAATCAATACGGTTCATATTAAAATCCTTCCATTTCAGCTTCTGGATCATACGCGCCGCCATCATCAGGGAATCCTACTTCGCCAGCAGCGCCGCCTTGCTCAAACTTGGCAATCCAGCGAAGCGCGTATTGTAACTTGTCGGAAGGCTTGTCGCCGGGAAGCTGTGAGTTCATCAAGAAGTCAAACAATTCGTAGTACGCTTCTGCGCCAGATTCTTGCTCTTCATCAGACAAAGGATCAATATCAATTGAGCCGCCTGTAAACCGTCCTTCTGTGAAACGGTTAAAATTCTCTAATAGTGTTTTCATATCACTCATGTTATCTATTTCCTTTTAATCAAAACTGGGCGGGATCTCATGATCTGGGATTTCGTCTTTCTTGTCCTCATCAGGATCACTCAGTGACTTGCTTACATAGTACATATTATAATTAGTCCTTATTCACCTAAAGCGACATTCGCGCCGGCTCTTCTTTTCTTTAGTGGTTCGATTTCATCTTCTTCACTATAATGAGGTTCGCGCTCAACAGGATCTAAAGC
>Ga0181408_1000338_pt1 | contig 15403 bp, 13 predicted proteins | sample 31SPOviralmetaG_FD_130137 | JGI IMG/M metagenome (GOLD analysis project Ga0181408, IMG submission 130137) | Marine viral communities from the oligotrophic San Pedro Time Series (SPOT) site, San Pedro Channel, CA, USA - 31 SPOT_SRF_2012-02-16 | ecosystem: Environmental > Aquatic > Marine > Strait...
CAATCTATAAATGTAGAAAGTGGAATTTCTTCAAACCCAACAAACTGTGGTAGATCAGACAGAAGATTGAAACGTAATATAGTATTTAGAACATATTCTAAATCAGGTATACCAATATATGAATTTGAATATATTAATAAATCTGATGGAGAAGGAAGATACATAGGTACTATGGCGCAAGATTTAATCAAATTAAATAAATCTGAAGCTGTAATAACAGATAAAGAAGGATATTATTTAGTAGATTATAATAAAGTTGATGTAGATTTTTATGAAATCTGATTTTTTAGAAAAAGAGTTTTTAAATAATAGTATTGAAATTATAGATGGAGTTTTATACTCATCTTCTCCCCATGTCGTAGTAGATATTATGAGTACTGATGAAGATCTTATAATGAAAGAATCTGCTAAAATACTATGCCAAAATAAAGGTACAGTATTAAATATAGGATTTGGGTTAGGAATAATAGATAATTACATAAGGAATTTTAAACCACAAGAACATCATATAATTGAAATTCATCCTCAAATATATGATTTAGCAATAAAAAATAAATTTAATCAAACATCTTTTTTACATTTAGGAAATTGGGAAGACATAGTTAATCAATTTATATCAAAAAATAAAAAATTTGATGCTATATATTTTGATACTTACACTTTTAATAGAGATAAAAAACAGTGGGCTATGTTTGGTAATATAGTGGATAAAATATTAAATAAAGGAGGAATATTTTCTTATTTTAATGATAATGCTTCAAAAATTGAAAAAATTGAAGATGTATTAAAACCCTTAAATTGGGAAAAAAATGTAAAATATATTCCTTTTTCTAAAATTAAAAAACAAACAAACAGAAAAAATATATTAATATCAAAAAGACCATATGAGTTAATATGGTTTAAAAAATAATTTGGATTACATTGAAAAAGTTTTTATATTTATACTATATAATTTTAAACAAATAATTAATATTTATAATCATGGCAAAAACAGTTACAAAAGAAGAATTAAAAGAATTATTAGAATTACGTAATTCAAATCTAGAAAACTTAACAAAATTAGGGAATATTGATTTCCAAATTTTAAGTTTAGAAGAACAAAAATGGGAATTTAAAAAAGAAATTTCTAATATTGAAGAAAACTATAAAAAAACCGTATCTGATTTAAAAGAAAAATATGGTGATGTTAATATAGATTTAGAAACAGGAAAAATAACAGAAGTTAACGAAGAATCTAAAGCAGTTTAAAAATAACTGCATTTTTGGGAACTTCTGTAATATTTATAAACAAAATTAATTCATTATAAAATGGCAGAAGTATTATTATCCCCTGGTGTATTAGCAAGAGAAACCGATTCATCATTTATCTCTGGTCAACCAGTACAAGCAGGAGCAGCTATATTAGGACCTACCGTAAAAGGACCAGTAGGAATTCCAACAATAGTTTCTTCTTATTCCGATTATCAAAATAGATTTGGTGCTAAAGTAGAAAGTGGTAGTGTAGAATACACTTATTTTACTTCTATCTCAGCATACAATTATTTTCAACAAGGTGGAGATTCATTACTAGTAACTAGGGTAGTATCAGGTTCTTATACTTCCGCAACTAGTACAGCAATTTCTAACAATGTAGAAAGTGGAGTATTAGGAAATTTAAGTGGTGTTACTAAAAGTGTATTTAACGCAACTGGAAGTGCAGGTGGCAGTGTAAGTGCAGCTAAATCATCTAATGTAAATGTTACAGCTTCATTTGTACTAGCTAACTCAGAAAGTATATCTTCAATTACTTTAGATGCTGCTGCGGGAGCATTTGCTATAGGAGATGTAATATCTTTTACATCTGAATCATTAGGTGCTAATCAAGAAGGTGGGTCAAATTTATCACTTACTTTAGTAGCTAGCAACATTGTAAACCAATCAGCATTTGTATTAGAAACTTTAAGTGAGGGTGCTATTATGAATAGTGCAGGAGCTACAGGTTCAAATGGAACATTAGTAAATGGTACTAAAGATAATTTAAGATGGGAAATAGTTTCACCAAATACAGCTTCTGGTACATTTAATCTATTAATCAGAAGAGGTGATGATACAACTACTTCTAGAACTATATTAGAAACATGGACAGGATTATCATTAGATCCAAATTCAAATAATTATATAGAAAAAATAATTGGTAATTCAAAACAAGTAGTTACTGAAGACCCTTCTAGTAATGAATATTATGTTGCTGATCAAGGTTCATATAATACAAAAAGTAATTTTGTAAGAGTAAAATCAGTAGCAGCTAAAACATTAAATTATTTTAATAATAATGGAGTTGCTAAATCTGCTTATACTGCATCTATTCCTTTAGCAGGACAAGGTCAGTTTTCAGGAGCTGTAGGAACAGCTTTTAACGGTATTGGAGCTAATTTTTATGAAAATATCAATGGTACAAATACTCAAGGTTTAGTAGCAGATAATTATTCAATTCCACTACAACTATTAGCAAATAGAGATGCTTTTAGATATAATCTAATTACAGCACCAGGTTTGTACGACAAAGATTATGCAGGTCCTATTAGTACTATGATTAATAATGCTTCATTTAGAGGAGATAACATAGCTGTAATAGATGGTGTAAGATATGGAATAGGAATCAACTCAGTAATTGAACAAGCATCAGGAAGAGATACTTCATATGCAGCTTCATACTGGCCTTGGTTACAAACAATTGATCCAGATTTAGGATCCCTAGTTTGGGTACCAGCTTCAACAATGATGCCAGGTGTATATGCATTTAATGATAGAGCAGGAGAAGCATGGTTTGCACCTGCTGGATTAAACAGAGGTGGTTTAGGAACTGTTGTTAGAGCAGAAAGAAAATTAACAAATGGTAATAGAGATGATCTATACCAAGACAATGTTAACCCAATAGCTACATTCCCTAACACAGGAGTAGTAGTATTTGGACAGAAAACATTACAGAAAAAAGCTAGTGCTTTAGATAGAGTAAATGTTAGAAGATTATTAATTGCTCTTAAAAATTACATTTCTCAAATAGCAGATAATTTAGTATTTGAACAAAATACAATAGCTACAAGAAATAATTTTTTATCACAAGTTAACCCATACCTAGAAAGTGTACAACAAAGACAAGGTTTATATGCTTTTAAAGTTGTAATGGATGAAAGTAATAACACACCAGATGTTATAGATAGAAATCAATTAATAGGACAAATATATTTACAACCAACTAAAACGGCTGAATTTATATACCTAGATTTCAACATATTACCAACTGGAGCTACTTTCCCGGTATAAAAATTAAAAAATTAGATATTTATAATCGAAAATAAACAATAAAAAATGGCAGTAATAGATCCCAATGAAATATTTTATACAGCGTTTGAACCCAAACAAGCGAATAGGTTTATCCTATACATGGATGGGATGCCTAGCTACCTAATTAAACAAGTTAGTGCTGTAACATTACAACAAGGTGTAGTAACTTTAAATCACATTAATGTTGAAAGAAAAGTTAAAGGTAAATCAATATGGCAAAACGTTACAATGACGTTATTTGATCCAATCACTCCTTCAGGTGCACAAGCAACTATGGAATGGGTAAGAGCACATCATGAATCAGTAACAGGTAGAGATGGTTATTCTGATTTTTATAAAAAAGATTTAACTATCAATGTATTAGGACCTGTAGGTGATATTGTTTCAGAATGGATATTAAAAGGTGCATTTATTGTAAATACTAACTTTGGAGAGTATAATTGGGACACAGTAGATACAGCAATTAACTTATCAATTGAAGTAGCAATAGACTACGCAGTATTAAATTTCTAAAAATACTTAAATATTTTATTAGAGGGAGCTTGGCTATGTCAAGCTCCTTTTTTATATTGGTATTTATAACAAAATTAAGTTATTTTAAATAAAAGATTATGAGCGAATTTAAATTCCCAACAGAAACTATAGAATTACCATCAAGAGGTTTAGTATACCCTAAAGATAATCCTTTATCTGAAGGTAAAGTAGAAATGAAATATATGACTGCTAAAGAAGAAGATATTTTAACCAACCAAAACTATATTAAACAAGGAATAGTAATAGATAAATTATTAAAATCCTTAGTAATTTCTAAAGTAAATTATGATGACATGATAGTAGGAGATAGAAATGCTATTTTAGTATCTTCTCGTATTTTAGGTTATGGAAAAGATTATGAGTTTATATATAATGGAGAGAAGGTTTCTGTAGATTTAACTGAACTAGAAACTAAATTTTTAAAAGAGGGCGATATGATAGAAGGAAAAAATGAATTTGCTTATACATTACCTCATACTAATACAGCTATTACCTATAAAATATTAACTAATAGAGATGAAAAAAATATAGAGTCTGAAGTTAAAGGTCTTAAAAAGTTAGATAAACAATCATCTCCTGATATGTCTACTAGATTAAAATATATAATTCAGTCAGTTAATGGGGAAACGGAAAATAAAACAATTAGAGATTTCGTAGATAACTATATGCTAGCTAGAGATTCTAGATCACTTAGAGAACATATTAGAGAAAATCAGCCTGATATTCAAATGAAATTTGATTATATGGGCGAAAATGGTGTAGAGGAGGGTGCTGTCGTTCCTATGACAGCCGGGTTTCTTTGGCCTGACTCCTAAATATAGAATTTCTATATTTGAAAATATCCATGATATAATTTTTTATGGAAATGGGGGATTTGATTATGAAACTGTTTATAATATGCCCCTATGGTTAAGAAAATTTACTTTAAACAGAATTAGTAAAGACTTAAAAAGTCAAAATGATGCTTTAAAAAAGGCTACTAATGATCAAAATTCAACTTCAGCAAATATGGGAGATCCTCTCCCAGAACATATGAAAAAAGCATTTCAAGATCAATCTAAAAAATCAAGCTATACTACACAAAGGGCTAAAAAATAGTATTTTTTAGTATTTATAATAAACACTCTTTATGTCTAAAAATGCTGCTGAAATAGAAAAAATTAATCAACTTTTACAAAATTCTGTTGAACTAAATGATAAAGTAGCAGCTGGGTTTAGAAGAAGAGCTGAAGACATCAGAGAAGGAATAACTGCTGAAGAGGATTTTAAAAAACTCCAACAAGACATAAATGAAGAAGTCAGAAAAGCTAATAGAAGCTTTAATGACATGGCTGACCAGCTAAAAGCTATTACAGGAGAACTTTCTAAACAATACTCTAAACAAAACCAAATGGTTAAAGGTTTAAAGGGTATGACTGCTCAGGCTAATAAACTAGCTAATGAAGAATCAAATATTTCATCCTTTAATAAAAAACAACTTTTATCTATGCAAGAAAAGATAAAAGCAAATAGAAAACAAGCTTCTGACGCAGCAAAAGCTTTATTACATAGTAAGGGCATAATATCTAAAAGAGGAATAGAAGAAAAAAGATTACAAGCTGAAGTAAATAAATTAAGAGAAGAAGGAAATAATAAAGAAGCTGATGCTTTACAGACAGCTGCAGGTATAAGAAGAGACCAATCTAAAGTTTTTGACAATCTTGAAAAACAATTAATAAAACGAATTGAATTAGAAGATAAATTTACAAAAGGATTAGGTTTTGCTGGTGAAGCTGCTGCGGGGTTAGATAAAGCTTTACAAAAAGCAGGACTTCCCTCTTTAGGAATAGCATCTGCTATAGAAAAAGCAAAAAAAGAATTTGTATCTGCTGAGAATAAATCTTCTGCGCTTGGTTTAACTATAAAAAACCTAGTTAAAAATATGGGTGAAGCTTTTTCTTTAGCTAATATGTTCCAAGCATCTGTAGGATTTCTTGTAACAAATATGATGGCAGTTGATAAAGCAGCTGGAGATTTTGCTAAAAATCAAGGAATATCCTATAAAGAAACTTTAAAGCTTAAAGATGAAATGATAGAAGTAGCTCAAAATTCAGGTGATATTTTAGTTAGTTCTAGAGGTTTATTGGAAACTCAAGGAAGATTAAATGAATTAATGGGTTCTAATGTAAAATTCAGCAATGAATTAACTGCTGACATGACTTCTATAGCTTTAAGAACTAAAATGTCTGCAGAAACACAAGAATTACTTGCTATGCAGTCTATAAAAACAGGCAAAGGAGCAAAAGATATTTTAAAATCTCAAAAACTAAAAGTAATACAGTTAAACAAAGAAAAAGGTTTAACAATGAGCATAAAAAAGGTTCAAGATGCTATAGGTAAATCTTCTAAATCCCTCCAATTAACCTTTAAAGGGAATCTTGATGAATTAACTAACCAAGTAATGGCTGCTAAAGCATTAGGTACAAATCTAGCAGGAGTAGAGGGTATAGCTTCTAGTTTATTAGATTTTGAAAGTTCAATACAAGCAGAACTTGAAGCAGAATTATTATTAGGGCAAGAAATTAATCTAGAAAAAGCAAGACAAGCGGCTTTAGAAGGAGATATGGCTAAGGTAGCAGAAGAAGTTTTAGGGAATAAGGCAATTATGAATGCTTTTGAAACTAAAAATGTTATAGCACAAGAACAAGCAGCTAAGGCCTTAGGAATGAATAGAGAGCAATTAGCTGAAATGGTTAAGGAGCAGGAACAATTAGAAGCTGTTAGAGCAGCAGGATTTGATAGTTTAGACTCTGCTCAACAAAAATACAATGAAGATAGAGCAAAAGGTTTATCTCATGAAGAAGCCTCAAAAGGTATAAGTGATGAAAATTTAAAAGCTCAATTAGAATCAGCATCCGTAGCTGATCAATTTGCAGCTACTATGGAAAGAGTTCAAGAAATGTTTGCTGAAATGGCAGTTCCAATATTAGAAATGGTTCAAGGTTTAATGGCTTCTGATGGATTTGCTAGAAAATTAGCAAAAACTGTAAAAATAATATCAGGTCTTTATGTTTTAACTCAAGCTGCTATAGTAGGATCTAATATTGCATCTGCAATAGGGCTTGGAATAAAGAAAAAAGAAACCAGAGAAGAAAAAATGAAAGCCTTAGCTAGAATTGGTGGGGTAGCTGCAGCTTTTGTTTCTAATCCTATTGGTGCTACTATTGGTTTAGCTTTAGGTTTAGTTGCGGCAGGAGCTATGTACGCTGCATTAAAAGATGGTGTTATTGATCCTAAAAAAGGACCAGTAGTATCTGGAGAATTTGGAACAGTACAACTTCACCCTGATGATCAGATTGTTGCAGGAACTGATTTAATGGGTGAGAAAAAATCTGGACGAGGAGGAGGAGCTAGAAGAGATGCTGTTCTAATATCAGAAATCCAAACTTTAATAGGGGTAAATAGGCAAATATTAGCTAAATCTTCAACTATAGAAATGAATGGTAATCAAGTAGGACAAGAAATTAATACATCTGAACGAGCAGTTCAATAATATTAATATTTATAATAAAATAATAACACAATGGGACTAAAAGAAAAATTTGAAAAAAAAGGATCAACTTTTGGAGCTGGTCAAGGGGGTAATTCTTCTAATTTACAATCCGAAAGAGATGCAGTAGTAGGAGATTTGAAACAATCAAAATTACATTTTGATTATTCAATAAATGGTAATCCTGAAATTTTAGGAGCTCCATCTCCATCAATATTGGATTTAAATGGGAAAAAACCTAAAGCACCTAATAGGGATGGTCAAACCTTACCTATAAATAATACCTTTGAAAAAGGTACTTATAAAAATAGCGCACCCGATGCAGGAATAGGAAGGATTTAATAGATGTCTAATTTAAGAAATCTTAAAACAGACCTTAAGTCTTTAAAGTATAGTAAAGATAGACCTGATTTAGGTTATAGTGGACAACCCTTTATCCAAAAAGATATAGATAAAGAACCTACTAATAATTCAACAGAGGATTTTTTGCTAAGGGGAGGATTAAATGCTATCCCTGATGCTGCCGAAGATGTAGGTAGATTATCTAAATACTTTTTTAATTTAAAATCTCCAAGTGGTTTTTTATTTATAGCAAAGCAAAATCTACTATCAAAAACATCAGTTAAAACACAAGCTTCAACTGGTGGTGGTTATGGAGGTTTCAGAATTCCTTTAGATGCTAACCCATTAGAATCAAAACAAAATGGTCCTATTAATCAAGGAGTTTATACTCCTTTATCTACTTTATTACAAGCAGGAACTGGATTTTTAGGAGCTCATGTAAATTTTCTAGGTACAGATCCAACATCTCCTATGACATTGGGAGGCAAAGAATTATATAATACTGGATTAGGTTTAAATACATATGATTCAATTATTAAAAATGAAAAACTATTACATTTAGGAGACAATCCTAAGATAATTAATAATAGGTTAATTAATTTAGCTGAAACTATTTCATTAGGTATAAGTTATCCTATAGGAGATATAACTTATAATCCTTCATTAGGACAATCAGGAGAATTAATGTCATATCAAGGTGGACCTGGAGCCATATTAGGTTTTGGTAAAACTAGTATTAGAAAAGCTTCTCATTCTATAGGGTTAAATTTAACTCCAAGAACAATTTTAGATAAAAATTCAGTAGGTAAATCAATGATTTTTGCAGGTGGAACTAAATCTTGGACTTATAATGAATTATTATCTATAACCCAATCTGGTATTAACTATACACTTGTTGATGGTTCTGAAAGAGAATATAAGCCTATTAATTTTAGTACTACCTTCAATAAAGCAGAATCTCAACAGAGAGATTTTAGAGTACCAATACTAAAAGAAGCTATCACAAGCACAGTAACAGGTATAGCACCTTCATACAATCCAGAAAATAGCAGAACTATAGATGGTAGAAGCACCTCAAGAATAAATTACTCATCCCCTGGTCAAAAAGGAGATATTATTAGTTATACTAGAGGAAAGCTTATAGATGGTAAAAGAAATATAACAGATAGAATTAATTTTTTACCTATTTATAATTCTCAAAATGTAAGAGGATCTGATGAAGATGGAATTAATGATTTAGTTAAATTTAGAGTAGCTACTTTATTAAGAGATGGTAAAAAAATATATACCCATTTTAGAGCATTTATAAATAGTTTTACAGATAACTATAGCAGTAAATGGGATTCTTTAAAATATATGGGAAGAGGTGAAGACTTTTACAAATACGGTGGGTTTAGTAGAGGAGTTAGCGTATCATTCACTGTAGCAGCGCAATCAAGACCTGAATTAATGGCCCAATATAAAAAATTAAATTTTATTGCATCAACTTTAGCCCCTGAATATGGAACTACAGGTTTAATGGGTGGGGCTTTACATCAACTAACTTTAGGAGGTTGGTGCTATGAACTTCCAGGATTTATTAGTAAATTTGACTTATCAGTACCTACAGAATCACCTTGGGAAATAGCTATTAATGATACTGTATCGGATGGAAAAGGAACAGGTGATAATAGTGTAAAAGAAATGCCTCATATAGTTAATGTAAGTATGACATTTACCCCAATCCATAAATTCAGACCAGAATTGCAAGATAATGATTATGAAAAAACTGGTGGAAGTGTTAGTAAATATGGACCACAACAATACATTGCTCTTAGTAATAGTACATCCACAGAAGCTTCAAATTACCAATATACTCCTACATTAAAAGAAGCTGAAAAAGTAGCTCCTGAAAATATAGATTTAGAATAATGAATAGATATGCTGATATAAATAAAACTACCTCAAAAAAAGGAAGTCAAATATATAAAACCGTAAGATATCCTGATATCCCAAGATTAAATAGTGATACTTATGTTTTTTCAACTATAGGAGATAGATATGATACTTTAGCCCAAGAATATTATGGTGATTCTTCATTATGGTGGGTTATAGCTAATGCTAATAGTAAACTAAAAAAAGATTCATTAACTCCTCCTATTGGATCCCAAATTAGAATCCCAGCAAATCCAACAAATACTATTGCAGATTATAATGAAATAAACGAATAAAGTTATGGCAAATTTATTAGGTGAACCCTTTGATGATTATGTAAGTGAACAAGTTTCTGCAAGGCAAAAATTACATGGTAAACCCCTAAGAAGTCCTAGTGAATTAAAATATTTAAATGGTCGTAATGCTTGGGTTAAATTAGCATCTGGGGTAGAGTTATCTGAAAATAGATTAAAATTGTTAAAAGGTAATCCTTTAGTAAATCAAGAGGGGGAAGGAGATACTTTAGCTAAACAAAATGTATTATTTAATGGTTTATCTGATAATAAAGGTAATCAAAGATCAGGAATATCAGGTCCTAATAGAGCTTATGGGGTTGGAGGAATTGAACAGTTTGGATATTCCCCAATGCCTGGAATAATTAATATGGATTTTAAATGTTTAAATAGAGGTTCTATTAAAAAAGCAACACTATCTATTAAAGCCCATAATAGAAATCAATTTGATGTTATTGATGTACTCTATATGAGATTAGGATACTCAGTATTATTAGAATGGGGATTTGATAAGTATTTAGATAATAATATGAAAGTCCAAAATACACAGGAAACATTAATAAATAACTGGTTTTGGAAACAAAAGAAAAGTAGCTATAAAAAAGTTCATCCTAAGATTAAAGAATATCGAGAAAAATATGCTGGGAATTATGATGCTGCATTTGGAATAATATCTAATTTTTCATGGACATTTCAACAAGATGGAACTTATGATATTAAAATAGAAATTATAAGTATGGGGGATATAATTGAATCCCTTAAAGTAAATTTACCTTCTTTGTATACTTTAAAATCTAATGGTGTAAACTCCCAAATAGGAAAAGATTATGCTTCTCTTCTTCAAGAAAATGGAGCAGACGCTGTTGGTGAATCCGCCTTTTATGATAAATTATACCCAGGATTAAAAGAAGCAATTACAGGATGGTGGGATAGAGCTATATCAGGGACAGGCACTAAAGAGAATTTTTATAATAAAGTAGGACTTCCACCTAAAGTATCTGTAGGTTCAGATCAATTAAAAAATTGGACGGGAATCAAGAAAGAAGTTCAAACTTATGGCGCTAAATGGGAATGTAAATTAACTGAAATTGAATTTTATGATAAAGATGGGAAACTTTATGATAATAAGTTAAAAGAAATTGATGAGGGCTTTGCTTTTGATGATGTTAAAAAACAAGCTGTTATCGATGGTATTTTCCAACTATTTAATAATGGTACTTATGGATCTTCTGGAGAAGAGTTAGATAAATATAAAAATACTCCATTTGCATCTAACTTTGTAAAAGAAACAACAAAATTTGCTAGAGAATACAATACAGAAAATTCTAATGGAATTCAAACAGGAGCTATTGCTAGTTTTCAGGATGTATTAGGAGATGATATTACACGAATTTACCACTATATTCCTGTAGGAGATAAAATAATTGATCCAACTATTAAAATGACTTTTAATGATGGAAATGAATCAGATAATGAAGATATAGATAGTGATGAAGTAACAATTGTAAATTCAACTACAACTCGTGGGTCATCTTATACAAACTTCTTAGATGATAGTGAACAATCTAGATTATTTCGAAGCAGACAATCCACTACACTAAATAATCCTTCTCTTACATCCGTTAGAAGTAAATGGAATTCAGCATATACATCTACCCCAGATGATAAAAAATGGAATGTTATTTTAAATTCAAAAGATTTAAAAGGAAATAATTTAAGTAAATATTTAGGCATCACAAAACAAGCTTTACTAACTTCAGTTTATAACAATTTTGTAGAAAAAAAATTAGCTGATGCTTACCCTAAAACCCCTGAACAAGAAGCAAAAATAGAACAGTATGAAAAAGCAGCAGAAAATGGAGAACTTTCTAAATCCCAAGAAAGGGATAAATATATGCTTGAACAACAAATGGATAGGTTACAAAAAGATTATATAACTAAAGATAGAAATAGAATATATGAATATTTTTATGACCAAAGAGAAGCATTAAAAGATGTTAATAATGGTAGTGTTACATTATTTAAAGACATAGGAGGAATATCTGGAAAAATAGGTACAGTAAAAGAACCAAAATCAATTTTCCAAATGGATATAGAACCTTTAGACAATCAATGGTATATAAGATTAGGACATTTTTTAAATGTTTTAAAAACAAATATTATACCAAAAATATCTGTAGATGATGGAGAAGATCCACCTTTAATAGATATTGATACGGATGTAGAAACAAATATTTGCTATACCATAGATAATGTTTTATCATTAAACCCTAAAAAAATACTAATAAGGAATGATTTTTTTATAAAAGGACTTTCACCTGATGAAACTCCTGTTACTGATCCCATATTGGGAAATAATGGTATAGAACCTTTTGTAGTAAATGAAAATGGTTTAATGTATGGTAAAATAATGAATGTTTATTTTAATATTAATAGACTAGAAGAAATATTTGATTCAACTATAGCTAATAAAACTGTCAGTTTATTTAAAGCTTTAAAAACAATTAGTGATGATATTAATGAATCTTTAGGAAACATTAATAATTTAGAACCAATTATAAAAGAAGAAAATGATATTTATTTTATCGATCAATCATCTATCCCAAATCTTAAAAAAATAGCTGAAAAATTAGATATTCCAGGTTTTAAATCCGAAAATATAAATAAAGAAACTATTTTTGAGATGTATGGTATCAACTATAAAAAAAGAGAAGATGAGTCAAATTTTGTCCGTAGTATAGGACTTACAACTTCAATTAATAAAAAATTTGCTACTATGATTACTATAGGAGCAACTTCTAATGGTACTATTCCTGGAGTAGAAGCTACAGCATTCTCAAGGTGGAATTTAGGTATTAAAGATAAATTTAAAAGTAGATTATTAGATCCAAAATCAAAAGATGAAGATGTATCCCCTTTATCTGGAAGTGCAGGAAAACAACTTCAATCTAAATATGCTACTTTATTAGCTTCATCAGATGACCCTTGGCAAAAATTTGGGTTAAGTGATAGTGGAGGTGCTGATGGACTTAAAACTGTAAGTGATGATAATATTAAATACACTGAAAATATAGTATCTGATTTTTATGCTTTAATGCAAGCTGAAACTTCTTATGTAGATAGTAAAAAAGCTGAAAAAAATCCAATTGAAAGTTCTGTTGGGTTTTTACCTTTTAATTTAAAAATAGATATAGATGGTCTTAGTGGGATAAAAATTTACAATAGGATTAGAGTACAACAATCATTCCTACCATCAAATTACCCAGAAACTTTAGAATTTATTATAACTCAAGTTAACCATAAATTAAGTGGAGATGATTGGGTAACTAGTTTAGAAACTATAGCAACCTCTAAAAGTGTAATGTCTAAATAATTTAATATGCCAATAAACACAGCAACATATTTAAAAGGAGCTAAAGTACAAGCTACACCAGGTTCATCTTCTCCAACAGGGACATACTCGCCACCACCTCCAGGAACTGGAAACCCTATAAAGGAAGCAGAATTATCTAGGGCAAAACTTAGAGTAAAAATTACAAGATTATTAGATGATGGTCTTCAAACTTTAGGACAAATGGAAATTTTAGCTGAAGATGAGAAAACAGTTTTAACTACACTTGCTACTTGTGAACTACCTTATAGAGGTAACAGAAATTCTGTTAGTTCTATACCCCCAGGAAAAACATTAGTTAGAAGTTTTAAAAGTGATCACTATGGAAAATGCTTTTGGGTATACTCTAATGAAGCAGGAGGATGGCAAGCTAATTCAGTAGCAGGAGGAGGTTATAATAGACAAGCTATTTTAATTCATAGGGCTCCAACTTCTTCATGGTTAATGGGTTGTATTGGACCTGGAAATGATTTTAGTAATTCAAGATCTGGCCCTGATACTAAAAATAAAGTAAAATACCATGCAGATCATAAATCAGGAGCAAAAAAAGGAAATCCTTATGGGACATTTCCAACAGGTAGAGAAGGACTTGATAAAATGGTATCACTACTTTGGAGTGGTGGTAATGCTACTGAAACCTCTTTTTATATGTTAGTAGAAAATAAAACAGGAGGATTACTTACTGGAGAGAATAATAAATCAAAACTAATTGATAGCAAAGGTAACTCAATATTCATATCAACATAAAACATATGCCTTTTTATATTCCTAAATCTCAAATAACAACTAATTTATATACTAATGGAAATGAGTATATGATAGCTACAACAAGTAAACCCTATACAGGATATTACTATGAAACTTCTAAAGGAAAAAAATACACAGGAAAAGTACCAAATAATAGAAGTTCAGTTTTATTAATAGATTTAGTTAAAGAAAAAAACACCCCAGAAGGATTAAAAGCTTTAGAATTTATTGAATATAAACCAAATCATGATTCTGAATATAATTTTTTATCCAAAAATAGTTTAATGATTAATGAACATTATTCTAACCTTATTTATGGAAAGGGTTTAAATAATCTTAGAGCTATACCACAACCTTACCATTCTTATCCAACTGAAGAACAACTTAAAACAGGTTCATGTGTTAAATATTTTGCTAAAAAAACAACAGAAAATACTTATTTTGAAATTTCAAAAGAAACATATGAAAAATTTGAAAAAAAAGATAAAAATGTAGCATTAGAACTTTATGAAGTACTTTCAACTCCTTGGTATGTAGGACAACAAGAGTATCTTAATGAAGACATTGTAAATAATATTGAAAAAAATAATAAGTGGATAAATTTTAATACTTTATTTGGCACTTATCCTCAACAAACTTATAATAATACCCCTCCAGATACAAAAACTATTTCTACAACCCCTTCAACTCCAACTAACTCATCATCTTCCCCAAGTAGCGGAGGAGGAGGTGGATACTAAAAATATTCTTCGTATATTTAATTAATTGTTTTGGCTAATTGAAAATACTGACCAATTAAAAGGTTTTTATAATAAAGGTTACAAAGAAGCTTATATAGAAGTTATACCATATTCATATAAAACGCATCCTGTAACTAATAAAATATCTTTAGTATATGTACATCCTTTAGATGCACATAAAGGCTATATCATCTCAATAAATCACAGTGAATCTATGCCATTAAACAGCGAATATATTGCTGAATTAATTGGTAGTTATAGTACATTGTACGTTTGGGGTAAAAAGGAATTTTTGCATTATTTTGTGCATAGGAATATTATAGATGTTTCTTTAGCTTCTCCAGAATATGAAATGGAAACTACTAAAGCACACCAAATATTATTACAAAGAGCTAAAGATAAGTTGGATATTAACAGAATAGTTCCTATCGTTAAGCATTACGAAACGTGTGAAAAAAATTATAACAATTTAAAACAATATTTTAATGAACCAGTCAACGAATTTTACAATAGCAGAGTACCATTGGTATTCAACTCCATCGAAAGGAATGGTTTACGAGTTCAAAGAGAACTCTTTAAAGAACACTTC
>Ga0181408_1000343_pt1 | contig 15350 bp, 6 predicted proteins | sample 31SPOviralmetaG_FD_130137 | JGI IMG/M metagenome (GOLD analysis project Ga0181408, IMG submission 130137) | Marine viral communities from the oligotrophic San Pedro Time Series (SPOT) site, San Pedro Channel, CA, USA - 31 SPOT_SRF_2012-02-16 | ecosystem: Environmental > Aquatic > Marine > Strait...
GCCTGTTCCAAAACCTAAATAATCACCGTTGTGGTTGTATTCCACAAATCCTGAATATTCACCTGCCCCACCTGCGTCGCCATCAGAGAAGTAAAGCGAACCATAGTTTGCCGCTCCAGATCGAATTGTTATACCGCTGTTTCCACTATCTGCAACAGTTAAATTATCGGCAAGTGCTGCACCTTCAGTCGTTGTCCCCAGCAACAGCCTGCCTGAGCTGTCGATTCTGAGTCTCTCACTATTGTTAGTTTTTAACAGAATAGGATGAGACGTTGCGGTTTGAAGGCTTAAGCCATTGGAGTCATTAAAAACATATGCTCTCGAAGACTGATTAGCTGTTGCTAAATCAAGAACACCGCCTTCATCATTGGCTGGTCCATGAATAGACAAGCTGCGATATAAAGCAAGCGGCGACGATGTTCCAATGCCAACGTTGCCTGAGCTGTCGATTCGCATCGCTTCACTGGCACTCCCAGCGGCTGCAGTGTGGAACTGCAATGCACCGTCGTCTTTGTTTGTTGTATCAGTTCCAGTGCCACCGATAATCCGAGCAACCTGGGTACCATTCCAGTTAAAGTCGAGAATACCTAATGCAGCGTCAGCGCCAGACCTATTAGCGTGAAAATCAATCTTACCAAAAACATTCGTAGAACTTGAAATTCGTATACCTTCATTGTTGGAATCTACTGCTATATCTAAGTTGTTTGCAGGACTTGTTGTTCCAATCCCAACCGAACCAGTCGTAACTACATTCTGGCTACCAAAGTTAGGGCTAATCTTTGTGCCTGCAATAGCAGCATCAGCCTTAACCATCGCATTGTTGATGGTATCGTTACTTGGTGCACCAATATTTACAGAAGTACCTACAGTAACAATAAAGAACTCAGATCCAGTAGCAGGAGCTGCAGCAAGAATGATGTCAGCGTTGTCAATAACAAAGCCTTCAGACGGTTGTGACGTGCCACTGTTAGGCTTTTGGATCACACCGTTAATGCTTACGATATGCTGCTGTGCGACGCTTCCAGGGTTGCTGAGGGTAAACCTATAGGCAGAGCCGTTGAACGTGGCAGAGCCGCCTCCAGTGCCCCCTGAAGAGCTTAGAGTGTTGATAAAGTAGTTACCAACAGCTTGTACTTCTTCCCATGCAGACACAGTGGAGTCATACACCAGCATTTTGCCAGTAGACGTGTTAAAGAACAGGTCACCAGCATCTAGATCTGTGCTAGGATTACTAGAACCAATACGATATCGGGCAAAGAAATCGTTGACATCATCGTTTAGTTGTGCAATATCAGCATCTGTACCTAAGACTTTGTGGTAAGTATAGGTATTAAGAGTTGAAGTAGAGACAACTTGCAAACCTTGACCAGCAGGTAAGGTGCTGCTTTGTAGTGCAGTTGGGAAGCCAGTGATGGTTACAGCAGTACCACCAGTGGTTTGACCACTTGCAGTACCTGATGCACTAACTACCAAACCACCTGCATCAGAAATAGACACGACAGTGCCTGCATCATCAGACGGATCAGGGTTAGTAGTGGGGAAACTATTCTCGTTTGCGATGGCAACAAAGCCACCGAGATTGTCCATCAGACCAAGAACGTATCCACTGATAGCATTGGACGTTGGATACTGGGTTGTGCTGTTAGCTGTGAAGCTATTAGTCAGTGTATTGCCATCTAGTTGATTGATTTCAGTAGAATTAGCAGTGACACCATCCAAGATGTTCAGTTCAGACGTGCTAACAGTTGCACCATCTAGGATCTGGACCTCAGCTTGCGTAAGATCAGCCAGTGCAGATGCAGTAGTAGACCCCATAGTTGCCAGTTCACGTAGCTCAGCATCAGCAAGCTTGACGTTTGTGACAGCATTGTCAGCAATCTTAGGTGTAGTTACACCACTATCAGGAATCTTAGCGGTGGTTACTGCATTATCAGCAATCTTTGCTTCAACAACCTGGTTAGAACCAATCTTTGCACTAGTAACTGCACTGTCGTTGATCTTTGCAGTAGTGATTGCAGCATCAGCCACCTTAACAGTGGTGACATTTGCATCAACAATCGCTGCAGTATCAACAGAAGCATCTGCTAGCTCACTAGAAGTGACTGCATTAGCTGCAATCTCACTAGATCCAACAGCATTAGCAACAATTTTAGCTGCAGTAATAGCGTCGTTAGCAATTTTAGCAGTAGTTACATTAGCATCAGTAATCTTAGCTGTGGTAACAGCATTGCTAGCAAGCTTTGCAGTTGTCACACTCGTGTCTGCAATCAGTGCTGTGGTAACGTTACCGTCAGAAATTTTTGCGGTAGTTATTGCATCGTCTGCAATGTCACCGGTAGCAATCGTACCATCAGAAATTTTTGCACTGGTAATTGCAGAGTCAGCAATCATGCCAGTAGCAACAGTACCGGTATCACCAGTAGTAACAACAGTACCTGTTACGTTAGGTAGAGTAATCGTACGGTCAGCAGTAGGATCAGTGACCGTAAGAGTCGTCTCATTTGCATTGTCAGTTGCACCTTCAAACACAATGTTAGCGTTCTGACCGAAGTTCAGATCACCGGACATAGTGCCACCAAGTGACTGCAAAGCGTTGTTGTCAACTTCTTGTGCAGTAAACAATACCTGATCAAAGTTATTGTTCAGGTCCTCTGCTTTTACAGCCGAGCCAGCAAAGAACGTTGCTGTCTTTTCATCGTTGTCGGTATCACGGAAGATAATGATTGCAGCACCGTTAGAGGGAGCCGTTGTGAATGATACCGTCGTTGCGTTGGCTAAAGTGAATCCAGTTGTATTTACGCCGTCAATTTTAGCTTTGACGTCGGCTTGTTTGATATAGGGGAATGTAAAAGAGAAATTGGTGGTGGAGCCATTTCCTGTGAATAGATTTTGTGTTACAGCCATTGCATGTTAGTATCTGTTAGTTATCGAAATTTGTTCGATAGGTCTGTGAGAACCTTTCGATTGAAACTTTGTTTTGCTCTTGCCGTTCACGTTGAACACCTTGCAGTCTGGTAACTTCATCGATGTCGTTACGCTTAGTTGCTAGATCAATTAGCTGTTTATTTCGGATGGATTGCACAAGATCAGGACGGATTTGTAGGAGAGCTTGTTCAGCAACGAGCTGACCCTCTTTAACAACTTTGTCCATTTCTCTGTACAGTGACGTTTTCTGTTCGTCAAGAGCATGATCATCAAGACCAACGTCTGCACCAACAGCACGGTGTGCTCTAATCTTACCTAGGATGTACTTATATTTTGGTTTATCTAAAATTTTCTCCATTTGTTGCCAACGTTGTTGTGAACCAAAATGACGTTGGATGAACTCGAATTCTTCTGGGCTGTACTCAACAGAACCAGTAGAATCTCTCTTCAATGCACTAAGACCTTTCCAACCTGAAGTGTTAAGTTTTTCACGCCAAGGTTCCGGTCCGTCAATCATTGGGAATGGGCTGACAGCATTAAATGCACGCATCCAAGGGTTGTCAATATGTCCTACAGGCTGACCAGTCCAAGAATCAATGACCATAGGCAGGTCTTTGCTTACAAGTGGGAACCGGCTTTGGACTTGTCCGACAAAATCATCGTGGATGTTTTTAACTGTGCTATCAAACATCTTAGTAACCATGTTGATGCCAGAGCCCATTGGTACGTAGTTACTTACAGTGCCCGACAACAGTCGAATCATTCCAGTGTCGTCGCCGCCAAGCATCTTAACAATCGGTTCTAAACCTGTAAGGAGAACCATGTCAGAGTACATAGACGTCAAAGTCCACTGAATTTTTCTACCCATATTGTCCATCATTGCTTCATCAGCGTCACCAGCGTAATAAGCTAGATCACCGAGCAAAGTCAAAAGTGGATCTACACCAGGAATACCTTTGTAGCTGTACCATTTACCGCCAAGGTAAATAGTTTTTGGTACGTACCCATCCTGACGTTCTCTGTAACGACGTGCTGAATTGTAATGACCAGATCCACGAATGTTTCCAGACGATGCAAATCCCCACATAGATTGGTAAAACAGGCCACTAAACGCTAGACGTCCAATGTATTCCCTTTTTAAGTTTTGAAAGATTGCACGTGCATTAGGGTCCTTGTCAAAATCAACGTCATGCTTAGCAAGTGCTTTTCTAATATCATCATCGCTTTTTGCCCAAATAACATCACCTTGTTTTGTAATCCCAGGAATTGCACCTAATGCATTATATGAGGCTTCTAACTTCAAAGCATTGGTGCTAGAAGTTGGAAAGTACATAAAGTTACGTAGGAATGGATATTGATCAATAGCGTTGTTTGCAAGTGCAGCAGCTTGGTCGTCAAGGTTAAGGGCAATCTCACCAGCAGCGTTTTTGGCTGCCTTGTCAAGCAATACACCTCGGCTGTCAAACATAGACTTGAAAACTTCATGCTCAGCTTCACGTAATGCTTTTTCGTCGATGTAACCAAACTTACTAAATACGTTGTCGTAAGCACGGATACGTGCAGTCAACGAAGCAAGATAAACATTCGTCCCTTGGTCAACACCTGACATACCAATCTGTGACGCACGACCAAACCTGCTATTACCAAACAAATGAAGTGACTGCGCCATACGCAGCTTCATAAGTTCTCCATACTTACCTTCTTTTTTAAGAGTAGGTGCAAGCATGTCAAAAATCTTTGTCTTGTCGTCAGCATGTTTTTGGAAGTCTTTACGAATAAAATCCTTGAACTCATCAGGGTTCATAAAACCCTTTTTAATAAGATCAAATCCGTCAACTACAGCACGTTTAGCTGTTTCATAGCTGGCTGCGTAGTAGTAAGCAAACCGTTCAATAGATTTGATGTCACCGGCCATAGCTGCGACACCATGTCCTAGACCTGCATTGATAGGCTTACGCAACAGTTCAATCGTGTTGCCTTTAAATGCGTTAATAATTGCACGACCTGAAAGTTTGCTTGCGTACAGTGTGGCTGACAAACCTTGTCCAAAGTAAGTTGCACCTTCTGTGTCACGGTTGACAATAAATGCACGTCGGAACGAAAGTTGTTTTTCTGCATACGCAAGAAGTTTTTCCAAACTGTCAACTTTACCGCCAGTAAGTTCAAAAGCTTTAAACAACGGCATCATTGCCGCTGGGTTTTCACGTGCAAGCTCAGCCAGATTTTCGCTAAATGTGTTTGCTTCTTGACTGACTCGACGACGACCTTCTTTAAATTCTTCTAAAATTGTTGCGAACTGCTCTGCATTTGTAACACCATCTTTAGGGTCAAAGTTCTTCATTTGCAACATATTACCTGACACGTACTGGTTTAGACGCACTTCTTCATATAGAAAGGCAGCTTTTTTAAGCATTAAATCGCGTGTCATTAAGGTGTCGTTTGCATAGTCAAAACGACGTAGACCTTCAGCTTGTGTAGCTAATTCAGCACCTGCAGTTTGCATTGCACGTGATGATGCTGCTAAAACTTCTTCACCAATAAACTGGTTGTACAGGTCCATGTAGGCAAAAAACGCAGCGCGTGATTGACCCTCTGTTGCAATTTCTTCAGCGTAGTCATCAGTCAATTGAATAACAGAACGCTTGGTGTGCATAAAATCACGAATCTCATCCACAGAGTTTGCACTCATCATGCGTTTGTAATACGCAAGAGCATCAGCATCAAGCTGAGACCGCTTCATTCTAAAGTTACCTACTTTGTATTCAAAGTCACCAACTCTGTTAGCACGTTCTGCAAAGTCAACTACAAGGTCACGGGCGTCTTGACTAGCACCATCTGCAGCAGCAAAAGCATGTTTAGTGATTGCAGGCGGTGGGTCACCAACTACTTCACCTCGGTTGATGCGTGCAGTTTCACCCATGTTGCGGGCTTCCTGACCTGCTTCGTCAAACTGCTTACCCATAGCCTGATCGTTGACAAAGCCAGGACTAACATCTGGATCAAAGTCAACACCGTCAGGGTCACGACCAACTTTACCCACACCTGCGTTGTGAGTTTGTGTTGCAACGTCTTCTTCTACTGCACGTAGGTAATCATCAATACTATCATAACTGTCAACTCTTTTCATCAGTTCAGCACGCTTATCTTTTAGCGTCTGAATAAATTTTCTGTCACCTTTGCCCGTTTTTAAAACCTCGTCGATCTCAGCAATTTCTACCAAGACGTTAGTGTCAGAGGTACGTGCTGTTTCACGTGCAACATATTGTTGTGCAGTATCGTCTAGTGGTTCAATAAAATTTAGTTTCGGTTTACTACCACCTTTAAGATACCCAGCATAACCAATGATATTGCCGACCACAGAAAGCATACCATCAGCATATAAGTTTTTTTGACGACGTACTTCTGCCGTGTCAGTGTCAAGAGTTGCTAAATTATCAGAAATAGGTAACAAACCTTTTTCACCAAACACACTAGGTGCAAGATCTTGCAGTGCACGGAATGCATTGTCATCAGTACCTTGATCGCTCATTGCTGTGATGAATAAATCAGCACCAGTAGTCAAACCTGCACCGCTTAAAAACTTTTCAATACGGCCAAGGTTTGACATACCTACACCTCGTGCAATTCCTGCACCTGCAACCATAGACGGTACAACAAGACCCATTACATCCCTAATGAACTTATGTCCAGGGTTGTCAAGTTTTGTTGCTTCGTCATACGCATCGTCTAAAGCAGCACCAAAAGGTAAATTACCAATAATATCCATTGGTAAATCTGCAACAATGCCTAATAAAGTTTTACTTGCTGATTCATAGTTTTTTGAACGTTCACTAACGACTTCTTCAAAAGTCTTACGTTTGATACCCTCATCTCTGCCGTAGTAACGTTGGTAAAAGTTTTTTTCTGCTTTATCACGAGCTTCACTTGGCTCCATACTACGCCACTCATTCATCTCACTCCACATTTGCTTACGCTTGTCACGAGTATCAAGCGGTAAGGTCACCGTCTGTTTTTCACCGGCAGCAGCAGATGCAGCAGATGCAGCTTCAGATACAGGTTCTGATGGGTTTTCTGGCGGTATGTTATTGCCTAGATTTTGTTGAATCTGCTCTTCTCGTGTAATTGGTTGAAGTCCGCCTTCCGCTTCAATTTGCTCTGCAGAGGGCTCTTCAAAATATGGAGAGGTAGTTGGCAAGTCAAGTTTCTGCTCAACTGTAAGATCTTCCTCTGTAGGAATCGTGTAAAATTGATCGTTCATCGGATTTCAAAATGCCATTGGATAAGTTCACCGTTGCTGTAGTAAGGGATAAGTTTGACACCATACTCAGCACCATGTCTTTTAAGTAAATCCCACGTGGGTGAACCAACAGTCACATCAATTGCATTACCGGTTAGGTGTGCAGAATTAGCAACGCCACCAACTTTTGCATTATGCTCAGGGGTACGTTGTGCGCTGTTAATGTCAGAGATTCTAAAATCAGGGTATTGTTTCATCATGGCAGTCAAAGCACGTGCCATCTTTTCACCAACAACAAAGTCAGCGTTGTCACCCATTTTTGCAGGTTTATTTTCGATCATGACAGTAAAACCATCTCCAGTAGTAGGGCTGGTGTGTGGTTGAACAAGATCAGCAGTATCGAAGATGCTTTGAATTGCAGGAGTCGTAGGACGTACACCACCATTAGCTTGAACTCTGTAAGCTTCAAGACGGTATAATTCACCTAAAGATTCACTTTTCAGCATGTAATCTCTAAGACGGCCCATACGTGTTTCATCAACAGGGGCAGCATAAATATCAGATGCATTCGGACGCATACGTGTGCCTGAATCAAATGCTTCAGCGTGCTCGTTAAAGATTTCGTAAATAGGTTTTCCAGTTTGCTGACTCAGTGCACGCATTTCACGTGTTGTAAATACAGGATTACCTTGTGATATTGATGCGTCCATTCTTTTAAAAACTTCAGGTGTAAATGCTGGTGTGTTAACAAAGTTAGTGCTTTTGTTGAATTTCTCAATATCTTCTTTTTTTAGGGTCCGTCCCGTTACAGCTTGTGTTGTGAAAAAAGCTTGTTTACTTTCGACATCGGCATCACTAGATTCAGTCACACCGTAACTACCCTTACCTGCAGCGATATCGTCGTAAACTTTTGACAAGGCTTTATCAAATCGTGTGTTAACGTCACCTTCTGCTTTACGATATTCTTGATAAAACTGTTGTACAGCAATATCAACGGTCGGTTGAAAACTTTCATGCAGTGTTTTATCTAAAGAAAAAACATTTAGTTTTGGACGTAACGCTGCCTTAATACGATTCTCCAGGTCAGTATCTGTAACACCTAACTTTTCCCAATCGTTTACTTCAGGCAAATAATCACGTTTAATCTCAGACTTCATAGAAGTCGGTGCATTGTCGTGTAGATGTCTAAGATAACTGTAATCACCAGAAGCACGTGCAGCCACTAGCTGACGTGTAATTTCTGACTCGTTGAAATCACCAAGTCGATTTTGTTGTGTCGATAAGTAATCTGTAGACACAGCAAACCCGTTAGATTTTGCTAAAGCAAGTTTTTCTTGCAGCGCTTCTTTGCTATAACCTTGGCTCTCCCAACTTTGATCAGCTTGTTCTTGACCTTGTGCATACAAACCTTCACCGTTAACCCAGTTTTCAAGATCAGAAGCATATTCAAGATCTTCACGTTTGTTACGTGCACTAACAGCACGGTTTTGTTTTTGAATGCGTTGATCACGTGCGTCATCACCTTCTTGGATTTGACGAAGGAATCGTTCACCTAGTGGCAGTTGCTTGCCTTGCTGCGGTTTGTAGGAAAGACCGTCATAGGATTTAATGTCTGTTAGTTCCTGGTCAGTAGTGTCAGGTAGATCTGCAATATCTTTGTAAGCTAAACTTACTGCAGCAGATGCTGACCTAAGTACACCATCTTTATCACGTGTAGTTTCGTAAGTACGTACAAGTGCTTCAAAAGCATCTCTACGTGCTTCAGAGGTACTTGCAGACTGCCAATTCACAAGGCGACTGTTAAGAAGTTGGTTGTTCTTTTCTACAATCTCTGCACGCCTTTGTTTTGCTTTGTATCCTTGTAGTTTAGAAGTAGCAGAAATTTTAAAATTTTCTACTTCTATCAGGCTACTATCTTGCAAGCCGTTGGCACCTAAACTAGTTTTGATGTAACTATTTAATGCAAGATTATAGTCAGCATCAGTACGTGTAAAAATGCCTCTTGATTCTAATATACTTTCTAGGTCTGTTCCAAACTCAGTTTCCAGACGTTTGTTGAGGCCAAGAATAATACCACGTTGATAACCAACTGTACGGTCTACATTAGCTGATGTGCCAAGGATATATTGTTGCAGTTCAGGATTGGTTCCTACAGCTTCCGCTTGTGCAAAACGTTCCTGATCATTAGTACGGAATGCCTCGCTAAGTGCTTGTGCATTAGAAGACACAGACTGTTGACCCGCCTGCTTTTGTTTTGCTTCTTTAGTTTCTTCTGCTTCTTTGTAAAGTTTGACAGCAGCCTGTGCAGCCACACTGCCAAATGTTCGACTAAATTGTCCAAGCTGTTGTGCTTGTCTTTCTAGTTGTTTGGCTTCTGCCATCGACTTACGATACTCTTGTTGAGCACGTTCTGAGATGGCTTGTTGTTTGTTACTGTAAATTTTATCTTCAAGAGCTTTTACCTCTTGTACATTTTGTGCCGCAACTGCATTTGCTTGCCGCGTGCTGGAGATAAAATTCTTATCTCGTTGTTCTGTACGTGCTGCTTGCAGCTTAAGTGAATTGATCACTTGTTGATCACGACGACGTAGCTCAGTTAAGCCAGCGTCGCCACGTTCTTGACGACGGAACCTACCGCGTACGGCAGATCCCCTAAAACTTGAAGTCATTTATTTTAAGATATAAGCACCCATTGCAGAGCTTGCAATACCACCAACACTAGCCGCCAGACTACCCGCAAATGCTGCTCCTGGGTCTTGCATAGCGCCCAAGACAGGTTCCGGTCCGAAGTCAAATGGTTGTAGTTCACGTGGGTAAATAAACTCTGCTACAGGAGTAGCGATTGGTTTAATAGGTTCAGGTAAGGTTCCAGGCGCAAGCATCTTCTGCGCGTACGCAGCAAGGTCTGCCGAAAACTTATCTTGTGCAATTTCACGCATTGCAGATTTTGTACTACGAGCCGCACTAGTTGCAGTTTCAGCAAGAATAGATTGCTGCCTGCCAAGCTCAGCCATGTAGCTCTGTGCTACTTTTTCAGCACTTCGTCCAGTAACACCACGTGCTCTAGCAGATCCACGATTACGTAGTGATTCAATTATTAACTCTTGGTTGTCAAATGCAAGTTTTTGACGAGTCTCCATTAATGCTGTCAATTCGTTGCGAGCTGCATTACTTGCAGACTGCTCGTTTAAATTGATCTGTTCATTAAAAATTTGATTTGATCGTACAAACTGAGCATTGAGTGATTCTTGCTCACGATTGCGGATCATCATGTCGTAATTAAAACGACGTGCTGCTGCTGAATCTTGGTAGGTAGCAAGACGTTGTTCGTTACGCTCTTTAGTTGCAATCGTGTCAATAGTAAATTGACGATCAGAAACTAACTTATCACCACGAGCTTGGTAGGCTTGTTTATCATACTCGTGTTGACGTTGGACAGCTTCGTTTTGTTTTCGCGCCTGTTTGCTTGCAGAACTTGCACCAAAAATACCACTAACAAGACTGACACCTGCCATAATCCAGCCAGCATTATTGCTAACTCCTGATACTGCAAGTTGCTCGTCAATTAAGCTAGGACCTTTTGGATTAAACCCTTGTTCCAAATGAAACATAATTACAATTTCCTCTTATAGAATCTAGGTGTATAGTTTCCTTCCCACATCATGGAGTTTAGCGCAACAGGAAAAGGAGAATCGTTAAAAATTCGTAGGAAGAAATTGTCAGTGCGCTGATGGATTGGTATAGTAAATACAGTTTGTTCAGCCAATGCTACATCATTTGCAAGATATGTGTTTGCCTGAATCACAGGATTGAGGTTATACCACTCGTCAATAAATATTAAAATACTTGCATTGTTTGCAGGTGCTGTTGTAAATCTAATTTTTGTATCACTGACAAATGTGAATCCTGTTTCAACAATTCCATTCACTTTTACTTTAACTTGATCCCTATCTACAAAATCGATTTCCGTAGCAGTAAATGGGAAGTCAGTAGTAGTTCCATCACCAGTATAGGATTTGCTGTAAGGCAAACGTCCAGTTTGCTTAAGCTTGAAACCCATCACACCCGATAGACCTACTGAAAATTTCATACGTGCAATCGTAAGTGATGCAGTGAAATCAGTAATAGCGTCGTCGGGTCTGAAGTAAGTTTTTGGTAGCTCTACATCGAAATCATACTTATAACCAACAATGACATCACTAGCAACACTGGTCAGGTTTTTCTTCGGTACAACAAAGTGGTCTCCAGTACCATCGGTGTTCTGTGTAGGACTAATAGTAAAACCAGATTCAACAAAACTACCCGCTGCTGTACTACCTTTGATAACAAGTACAGGTGTCAATCCTGTAACTTTGTTAAATGGTAAGTAACACTTAGACTGTTCATTAGCAGAGTCATATACAACTGATGATGCAGTTGCATATAAGTCTACACATGGATTGACTCGTTGACCATCGTTGCTAACGATAATAGCCTGTGATGGTGATTGACTGAGGCTAGCCTTAGTTAAGGTAAATTGATTCGCTTGCTTAGTAACAAGGTACATGTCGTCACTATCGACAGCCATACCTTGTACATTACCTTGTACTTTCCACTCAAACCATGCTTGCACAACGTTCTTTTCACCGTCGTTGTACGTACGGAACAAGTAGATTTCATTGCTTGACTGTGTAGACATAGCAATAAATTGGTTCTGTGGACTAGCAATTAGAGTGTCAATTGTTGATGGAACCCATTCGTTAACTACACGGCCAATGTCAAGAACTTGTGGATTCTCTTCTTGACCACGTGTCACCATACTAAACGTACGTGTGTAGCTTGGTGTCTTACTGATAAAAGTAATGTTAGGACCTACATCAACTGGATCAACTTTAGTGTCCATTTCGTAGTTTGAGATGGCACGGATAATCGTTGACGTAGGTGTTAAAATGCCAGTGTCAGAAAACATGATAAACTGCTGCGTTTGAGCAAACAGAATTAAACCCTGTGTGGTAGGGATAACAGCGTGCAAAGCGGCAGGTCTAATAGACGAACAACTTAGATCAACAGGATCAGCATCTACAACAGTCTGTGCACTAACGTGGTAGAAGTTGAAAAACTCACCAGCTTGGCTCATAGATACATTATCCTTTGAAAGGAAGCCTAAGCGGTTGTTATGAAAGAAAGCCTGCTGAATTTTTTCGCCAACAAAACTAGGATGAGAATTAGTTATATCATCCCCCACTAACCTATCAGTGTAGCTTATCTGTCGAAACGTAAAAGCATTAGTAGCAGTGTTGATTAGTTCGTGAGGTACCGTAGATTTATCAAGACCAGATGACACAGCAGGTGATCGTGTCTCTTCGTAAAATCCAACACCGGACACACCATCATCGGCAACAAACTTAGCGTAGTAAGTATCATTTACACTTGCAGTGTTGATAACCTTAACTACGTGGTTATGAAAAGATTGTGTAGGCAGTTGAGATACGTTGTCAACCTGATCCTGAAACACAGACAGTTTGCTGTTATCTGCCCCGCCTTTTGCTGAAATAGTAAATGCAGTACGTGTTCCACTTACAACCCTATCGAGTTCAAGAGATGCAGCAAACTTAGTAACAGTCAGGCCAGTAATAGACAAACCATCAATAGCAGTCTTCAGGTCAGTCAATACGTCATCGTAAGTATCACTAGATGAAGAATTATGTTGTGTAATTGCATTGCCGTTTATAGTGACGTCAAAGTTGGAGCTAGCAGCTACACCAGACAGTACCAATGTTGCTCGTGTCTTTTCTACAAACGTAGGGTCTGCAACTTTGGCTGCAACAATTTTGTTGTTTGTAATGATAGATGTGTCTTGTACAGTCAGTACATCATAGTTATCACGGTCACCAGTTAGATATGTTTGTGCTCCTGCACCATAAGTAATAGTACACTGTGTACCATCTACGTTCCAAATAGCAATAGTACCATTGCCTGATACAGGCTTTGGAGTAATGACTCCAATGTATTTTTCGTCGTCAGTTCTGTGGATGAAGAACCACTTGCCTCCATCGTAGGTTGTACCAGTTCCCAGGTTAGCGATGTGCTCAAAACCAGGCCGTTTAGTCAGACCAAAGGTGGGGTCTGGATAGCCGTTAAGACACTCACGAACCTGTCCTGGTAGCTTTTTGTCATCTGATTGTCGTGATACACCACCAAGGTAGTTATTGATTCGTTGAGTAACGGCTGCCATTATCGTGTAAGAGCTTTGTAAGGTTGGAAACTGATATACTGATTAGTGTTACCAGCATGACCAAAATAAGTATAGTCACCCTGATTGCACTCATACTCCATTGCCATAGCCCTGCAGTATGCTTCTTTTTGTTGGAGGATTTGATACTGGTTAGCGTCACCCACAATACGACTAGAGACGATTGTAGCTGCCCGAGAAGATATAAAATCTTTAATAGGCTGTGGTAAGTCAACCCAATCAAATAGCCATACAACATCACATTCAAGTTTTGTGAAGCCTGTCCACTTGTAAGTGTGGTGCACTGGATCGTAGAGTTTGCCACTGCGACGGCTTGCTTTGTATTCGATGTTAGCAGGGACAGCACTGAGGTCAATCTGCAGAATGTTGGTAGGAATTTCTACTTCGTTGTCTGTGTTAGTAACAAACTCGTAGTTGTTCTCTTTGTTAAATGTCCATCCCTCCGCCTGTACTTCCCGAGAGACTTCTAGCAAAGTCTGATAGGCAATCGCAACGTCCGGGTTGGTTTGATCTAGGGTAGTCACAGGCGCTTGACCACATGACTGCAGAATTTGATTCACAGCGGGAAGTTCTTGCTGCGAGTTAGTGGTAGGAAAAGCCATATAAATAAAAAAAAAGGGACCCCGAAGGATCCCTGTAGGTTGATAAATCAGAATGCGGCAGGCTTGGTAGCAGTGCCAGCAAACAGTTCCACTGCACAGGCAGGGTTCAGGTAGTCTGCACCCATGGCGAGACGACCTAGGATCACGTCACCTTGGTAGACCACGGAAACGTCACCCGAGGTGACTTGCACCTGGGGACCAATGGCTTCAACACAACCAGCAGCTTCGCGCTGGAAGATCAAACCACAGGAGTTTGCGAATTCGGTTTCTTCACCATACTCATTGTTGATGCCAGTGACATCAGCAGCAGCATCTTCTACAGCTTCGCTGACAAAGGAGCCAGTGTTGCCGGGGGAAGTAGTGCCAGGGTTAGTAGCAGAACCAGTACCGTACTTGGTGCCATACTGGCTGAAGAACGGAATGTTCATGGACTTGTAGATCTTGATACCAGCAATCTCCACAATGCCCTGACCGGACTGCAGGCCATCGCCTTGCTCGTCACGGTTGATCAATCCGTTGTTGCCAACTTCTTGAATCAGTGCATAGTATTGACGTGGGTTCAGAATACCTACACGACCTTCTTGTGACACACCTTTTTCATCGAGGGCTGCAGCAGCGTCGAAGAAAGCGGTCGTCAGTTTCTGAGCATTATATGCATCAGATGCGTTGGCAGTAGCGCCAACACGGATTTGGGTGCCACCCGGCTCAACGAAGTTAGACTTCGTGATAGGGGAAGCAGCACGTGCACCACGAGTGACAGCGCGGAAGATCAGGCGATCATACTTCTGTGCAAGTGCATAACCGATCTTGCGTGAAATTTCAGAACGCAGATCGTAGTGGGCCAGAGTCTCATCCAGGTCATATAAGAATGCACTGGAGATGAGCAGATCATCAACTGTGATGGTCTTCTCAGCCACCGGAGGTGCACCGTCGGAGTTACCGAGGATTGCATTTCCGGGGGTATGGTACTCAGCCGTAGTGCGACCAGTGTAAATGAACTGCATGGATTTGCCGTTCTGCAACGTACGCTTCATGACAAGATCACGAGCGATAGCATTGTACTGGAAGCCTTTGAACATTTCTCCACTGAACAGTTTCAAGTAGAGAGCGCGGGCATCTCCCGCAGAGTTAGACTGACCAGGACGAGATAGACTCGTGGTCAGTGTAGAACTTTGATGTGCCATTGTAAGGAGTAAATAGTATTAACCAACTCCCAAAGCTTTGAGAAAAATTTTTGTGGTCTATCCCACCGTCTAGACGGCTAATGGGTATCCGCGTACGGGCCAAAAGCCAAGACAGGGTAGGTCCTACTTTGAGGTGCCTACCCCGCAGGCGTGGATGCTTTCCGGTCACC